>FLNY01003893.1_pt1 | contig 30404 bp, 26 predicted proteins | sample 1140381 | NCBI WGS metagenome assembly FLNY01 (sample SAMEA3878172, study PRJEB12797) | bioreactor metagenome | biome: Moose rumen | place: Sweden | collected 2011-10 | reverse complement strand
ATATAACTATTGAACAGGAAAAAGGCTTTCTTCAGAATATGAGTAAGGATGAGCATAGTGTATTTTATTGTGCATGGAGAGGTTCAGTTTTAGTAGGAACAGCCAATCTTAGCGGAATGCCAAGAAGAATGTCACATAGGGCAGAGCTTGGTATATCAGTTTTAAAATCCGAGTGGAATAAGGGTGTTGGAACTAAGCTGTTGAGGCATGTTATTGATTATGCTAAAGAGCATGGAATTGAGATTATTAATTTGGAGGTTCGCAGTGATAACAGCGCTGCAATACATCTTTATGAGAAGTTTGGTTTTAAGAAAACAGGAACTATACCTGCATTTTTTAAAATAGCAGATGAATATGTGGATTTTGATATCATGAGCAAGGATTTGAGGTTATAGTAGGAAGGTAAGTTCACTGTAACAATAACAGAGAAATTGAAATAAAGTATAAAAAAATAATGGCTTATTTCAAAAAAGTGTATACATATTGAAATAAGGGAGATAAAATATAGATATAATTTCAAAAAGGAGTAAATAGATGAACCGAGCAGGTGAACTGGTAAACAATTTAAGTGGTGACGCTGCATATAAGTCATTTAAGCCATCTGCTTTACCGCCAGAGCTTAATCTTGATAGTGATATGGTGAAAAAGCTTGTTGAAGCAAACCGGGATTTAGTGAGATTGGATACAGCTTCAAAACTTATACCAAATGCAGAATTATTTATTTCAATGTATGTGCGTAAGGAGGCACTGATTTCATCTCAGATTGAAGGAACCCAGTGTACTTTAGATGATGTTCTGGATCCTGAGTTAGATAGCAATGCAAATTTAGATGTAGCCGATGTAGTAAATTATGTTAAAGCATGTTCATATGCTATAGAAAGGCTTGAAAAGCTACCACTGTGCAGTAGGCTTCTAAGAGAGATACATGAACAGTTGTTATCGGGAGTACGAGAGCAGGAAAAGAATCCGGGAGAGTTTAGAAAATCACAAAACTGGATTGGGGCTGCAAACTGTAGCCTAAAAGAAGCAAGGTATATTCCACCTAATGTTGAGGATATGAATCAGGCAATGGATGAATTGGAGCGATATATGAATGAAGGAGACGATTATGATCCGCTTATTCGAATCGCACTAATACATTATCAGTTTGAAACAATCCATCCATTCCTTGATGGTAATGGTCGTGTGGGAAGGCTAATGATTCTGTTGTATCTTATGGAACAGGGCTTTATATCAAAACCCATAATATACATTTCATATTTTCTGAAGAAAAATCAGATTGAGTATTATGACAGGATTTCAGAAGTGCGAAGAAACGGAAATTATGAGCAGTGGATATCATTTTTTCTTGAAGCAGTATCTGCCGCTGCAAAGGATTCATTGGATACTGTAGAAAAGCTCAATGCACTACATGAACAGAATGTTGAAAAACTTCCTAAAACCTCACGCTTAAATGATAATGTAAGGAAATTATTTAATTATATAGAACAATATCCAATCATTGATATAAAGAAGACATCAGAAGTATTGCAAATAAGCTATAATACGGTTTCATCAGCAATTAAAAAATTAGAGCAGATTGGAATTTTAAAACAGACCACAAACGCGTCAAGAAATAGAGTTTTTTCATATGAGGATTATCTTCATATTCTAAGAAAAGATACATAATATACTTTTAGGAGTAGCTTAAAGGCTGCTCCTCTTCTTTTTTGCCATAGTTTCAGTAGTTCCTTCCATAACATTTTCCGTTAATAAATCATATTCAATAATAGCAGTGTTTTAAAGATTTTTAGGAACTTACACAAATTATTTTACGCTCCCCTTTTTTCATATCTATATTTTGTCTATAATCAATTTCATAGAGTAGAAATTAGGGGGAATAATATTTTGGCTGAAATAGATAGATTAAAAGAAATAGTAGAAACTTTTAGAAGTGAAAAGGCTGTGGAACTTTTTCATTTATCATATGGGTTTTTGCAGCCATATTTTTTGGATTCTTATATCTTATGGATAAAAAAAGCTTGTGGCCAAAAGTTCCTAAAGCATTGAGATTTGCCTTTAGAGCCTTTATTACTTTAGGGCTTGCAATCTTTATCATCTGTCAGGGTTGCATTTTAACTCAGTTCTTTTCAAAAGGGGAGCCTGGAGCAGATTATATAATTGTCTTAGGTGCGCAGATGAGAGACTGGGGCCCAAGTGTTGTTTATAAGGCTAGACTTGATTCAGCAATTGAATATCTAAATGATAATCCAGATACTAAGGTTATTGTAACAGGTGGTCAAGGCGCCAATGAATCTGTATCAGAAGGAGAAGGCGGCAAGACATATCTTCTAGAACAGGAGATAACAGAAGATAGAATAATAGTTGAAAGCGAATCCCTTGATACGGATCAAAATATTAGTAATGCTTTAAATCTTGTAGAAGTAACAGCTGATATGAAAATTGGAATTGTAACAAACAATTTTCATGTATTTAGGGGTGTAATGATTGCAAAGCGTTATACTGATGCTGATGTGACAGGCATTGCTGCTTTTACAGAATATCTGTATCTTCCAAACAACATGGTCAGGGAGACCTTTGGTATATTAAAAGATGTGCGCATGCCTTTGATATTATAGAGCTTGAGCACACGACCAGCAGGAAGGCAATAGAAGCGTTAAATGAGTATTTTAAGTATGAACAGAAGACATGACTTTTTGTGGGCCACTTAAGGAAAAAGTCCACAAAAATCCCGCTTTGCGGGACAACATTTCTCCCTTGGATAAATGTTGATATTGTCCGGTTTTTGATTTTCTGAGGAAAATCAAAAACTTATACTTTGCAAAGAATTGAAAAAAGGAGGAATTGGTGATGACAAGAAATGATTTGTACGATGTGGCATTCCACTATAAGAAAGTAGGACTTTGGAAAAAACTTTGGGATAATGAGGTGTTCGCTGTGAAGCTGAAGAGAGGAGAGATCGGTTATATCAGTATCATGGGTCAAAACGGTGAATACAATGCTATTGGTCTATATATTGGAGAGGAAGGATTCGGCTCCTACCGGATTATTGCGAATGCGGGCGGTCCGACAGGTTCTCCTTTTAAAGATCATGAGCTTTTGCTTCAGCAAAGATGTCTTCAGGTGGCGCTGGAGACCAAAGAGAATCTGATGCCCGAAGAAGTTGAAGAAGTGAGGGCTTATGCCAAGGTGAATGGTATTAAGCTCACGGGAAAGAATGCATATCCGCAGTTTATTAAATATGAACCTGGATATTATCCATGGAAGGTCCAGACGAAAGAAGATACCGAGGCTCTGTACGAAGCTTTATTAGCTTCCTGCCTGCTAGCAGAAGTACTTAAAACGGCTTCTCCCGAATCAATAGGGATCGAACCAATTCATCCGGAAACTAAGGAAGTTCCGCTGTTTGAAGTGAAGGGAGAAACCATTGTTTCTTTAGGTTTTACTCCTTTGCCTGGGGATCTAGATATACATTACGATCCTGTAATTGCCGATAATCAGATTCCACGTGCGGCAGTAAAGAAACTACCAAGGAAAGGTATTTGGGAAACAGAGCTCCTTTGCATGATGGAGCCGGTACAGAATTCACCGGAGGAAACGCCATATTATCCGATACTTCTTCTTGTGGTGGAGAGCAAGAGAGGATATATGCTTCCTGTACCGCTTGTGCATCATGCGGAAAAGAGACCGCAGGAAGTGTTGCAGGCTTTCGCAAATGCATGGAAAAGTCAAGGCTGCTATCCCAAAGAAATAAGATGCCGAGATGAACGCACCTATGCATTGCTCAAAGATTTCTGTGAGAAGACCGATGTTAAGGTAAGCATTTACAAGAAGGCAATGCCGGCACTTGATGAAGCGGAAGAGGCACTTTTAGATCAGTCTCTTGGTGGAGATGAGGAGGAGATTTCTGATCAAATGATGGAGGTTATCGACGCCATCCTTTCCATGAGTGAGCAGGAACTTAAAATGATACCAAAGCCACTCCTGCAGGAACTGAAAATGGTGATGGAACATGACATTTTTCCTAAGGATATCGCCGCCAAGTTACGGGCTAAGTTGAAAGGGGTAGGAAAAGATTAAAATGAAGAAAACAACACTTTTAGTATTATGCTAATAATGAAGGAATAAATCTTTAAACTAAGCTTTTTAAATGAGGGGATTACCTGATTAAGCACAATAATTATTTCAAGCTTACGTCGTATAGAAAAATTATGCGAAGTATCCGGATGGTGAAAACAAGGGTAAATATATAGACCTTGATTTTGCGTATCTTGTGGATATTGCTGTAATCGATATGCAACTAAGATATATGATTGTTCCTATGGCCTTAGATATAGAACATCATACTAAGCTCGAGATTTTTAGGAAGATTGAGGAACATTCGGAAGATGGCTATCAGATAGTTCAAGATTATATAGATTCTCTCAGCGAGCAGCAAAAGTCAGTATATGAAGGTGAAATCAATCGTAACAGGGGCAATATATAATATATATTGTTGAGATATTATCAGTAAATATGACGGCAACTATCCAATATGGGCATTTCTTGAGATAATATCATTTGGACAGATTGTTTTTTTATACAGTTTTTGAGCAGACAGGTTTTTTGATAAAGAAATGAAGAATACCTTTTACCGTTTTTTGACCTGCAAAGAAATCAGAAATGCATCAGCTCATAGTAACTGTATTCTCAATGATTTAAAGGCCAGAACAGCAAGTCATGACACTAATGCTGGAGTAACTAAGGCTTTGATGAGCATAAAAGGCATGAATACCAACTTTAGAAAGAATCGTATGAGTAATGCCAGAATCCAGCAGATTGTGACTCTTCTTTATATGCATAAGGAAATTGTTTTAAGTAATGGAGTCCATGATAAGGAAGCAAAAGGGCTTCAGGAAGTGATGGACAGAGCCTACAAGAATCGAATTACCTAATTATATTTATTTTGAGTTATTCAGTGGTTATCATGGTGTTTGCACTGTTTATTAAAAAGAAAAGGAGAAACTATTAATATGATAAAAATATACGGAATGCATACATGCCCTTACTGTGACTTTCTACAGCCACAGATAAAGGGAAAGGACGACGAGTTTCAGTACATAGATATTGGAGAGCATGTCAGAAACATGCACGAATTCATGGATATGCGTGATAGCAGAACGGAGTTCGACCATTCCAAGGAAATAGGTGACATCGGTATCCCTTGTTTTGTATTTGAAGATGGCAGAATTAGCCTGGATCCTGCTGATGCAGGACTTGTGGAATATGATGGTACATCAGCATGTTCTATCGAGGACCATAAGGCCGGTAAGCAGGGCTGCTAATTACGAATATGGATACTGTATTTACGATTTCTGTTTTTCTGATGAAAAACAAGAATCTATGACTTTTTGTGGGCTGCTTAAGGAAAAAGCCCACAAAAATCCCGCTTTGCGGGACAACATTTCTCTTCCGGATAAATGTTGGTATTGTCCGGTTCTTGATTTTCTGAGGAAAATCAAAAAACTATGAAAAGGTGATGGATGTGAATCCCGGAAAATCTGATATTAAATTTAAACTTGCGGAAGCAATGAAATCCTGCATGAAAACAACATCTGTTGAGAATATTACGGTTAAGCAGATAGTCGAAGTATGCGGAGTTTCCAGACAAAGTTTCTACAGAAATTTCATAGATAAATATGACTTGATAAACTGGTATTTTGACAGATTACTGGAGCAATCCTTTAAGGAGATGGGAAGTGGCGAGACCATTAGAGAAGGACTTATCAAGAAGTTTGCATATATAAAACAGGAGAGGCTTTTCTTTACTGCAGGTTTTAAAGGGGACGACCAGAATAATCTCAAGGATCATGATTTCATTATGATTTACGAGTTTTACTGTAACCTGATTAGGAAAAAGACAGGTGAGAATTTGGATAAGCATATGCGAAAGCTTCTTGAAATGTATTGTCAATCATCCATTTATATGACCGTACAGTGGTTGATGAAGGGTATGAAAGAGAATGAGGAGGAGCTTGCAGATTTGATGATAGATGCAATGCCGGGAATGTTACACGATCTGTTTGAAGAAATTGAATTGGTTTGAGAAAAGTTGATTTTACGCCATTTGTCTAATTTTATAAAATGTTACACATTAGCAAATCTGTAACTTATATTAGCACACTCTGTGATGATAAAATATTAATCATAGGGTGTGTTAATTTTTTAACACAAAATTTATCAAAGAAAAGGAGTTAGAATAATGGCAAACAGAATTTCTCTCAATCCAACATCTTATCATGGTGCTGGAGCAATCCAGGAAGTAGTTAACGAAATCAATGGCAATGGCTTCAAGAAGGCTTTTGTTGCATCGGATCCGGATCTCATCAAATTCGGAGTAACTGGCAAGGTTACAGATTTACTTGATAAGGCAAATATTCCATATGAAATATATTCCGATATTAAGCCAAACCCTACAATCGAAAATGTAAAGAATGGTGTGGAGGCTTTCAAAAAATCAGGCGCAGATTGTATAGTAGCAATAGGTGGTGGTTCTTCGATGGATACCTCTAAGGCTATTGGTATCATTATAAGAAATCCTGAGTTTGCTGATGTTCGCTCACTTGAAGGCGTGGCACCTACAAAGAATCCTTGTGTTCCAATAATTGCAGTTCCTACAACAGCAGGTACAGCAGCAGAGGTTACAATCAATTACGTAATCACTGATGTAGAAAAGGAAAGAAAATTCGTATGTGTGGATACACATGATATGCCAATCGTTGCTATTGTGGATCCTGAAATGATGTATTCAATGCCAAAAGGACTCACAGCAGCAACAGGTATGGATGCACTTACACATGCTATTGAAGGATATACTACAAAGGCAGCATGGGAGATGACAGATATGTTCCATCTCGAGGCTATTCGTCTTATATCTAAGAACTTGAGAGATGCTGTAGATAATAAACAGGAAGGCCGAGAGGGTATGGCTTTGGGCCAGTATATAGCAGGTATGGGATTTTCAAATGTAGGCCTTGGTATTGATCATGCCATGGCACACACACTTTCAGCACATTATGATACACCACACGGTGTAGCATGTGCTATGTTCCTTCCGATTTCTATGGAGTTCAATCGCGAGTATACAGGGGAGAGGCTGCGCGAGGTTGCTAGAGCTATGGGAGTAGAAGGCGTTGATAATATGTCTCAGGAGGAGTACCGCGATGCAGCTATTGCTGCAGTCAAGAAGCTTTCAGAGGATGTAGGCATTCCAAAGACTCTCGACAAGATAAAGGAAGAGGATTTGGACCAGCTTGCAACAGATGCTCTTAATGATGCTTGTTACCCTGGAAACCCACGTGAGGCTACTAAGGAACAGGTTATAGAGATGTTCAGAATGCTCATGGCCTAAAGCATATAAGAAATGTAACTACTAAGCGGCAGATTTATTCTGTCGCTTATTTTTGTCTATAGAAAATTTCTTGTGATTTAGTCAGGGTAAATTATAGATTCTTGCGGGAAATTTCATATTTCTCCCGCAAGAATCCTGTTTTCGCAGGACCCAGTTTCTTATTCTGATAAATCGGGGTAGTTACGATTCCTGTTTTCTGATGAAAAACAAGAATCTATATTTCTCAGGATTGTTATTTCGATAAGATGATGTAATATTGTTATATCAAAAGAAAAGAAGGAAGGATAATGAACAGCTTTGTAGTATTTTATTTATTGTTAATGAATATCATGGGAATTGTCGCTATGGGGATAGACAAAAAAAGAGCTATCAAAAAACAGTGGCGTATTCCGGAAAAGACCTTGTTTTTGATTAGCTTGATTGGAGGAAGCATAGGAACATGGGCAGGTATGTACATCTTCCATCACAAGACAAAGCATTGGTATTTTGTAATAGGTATGCCGGCGATATTTGTAGTGCATGTAGTCTTGTGGATTGCTTTTTTATATTAATCAAAAAATAACCTTGACGAACGGAGTTAGTCTATGCTAACTTTAACGGCGGGAGTGTAGCTGAGTTTGTAAGTTCATCTTACATAGGATAGCTATACTCTTTTTTGCTTTATGGAGTTTTTCTTGAATTACTTTACTGCATGTATTTTATAAAGCGAAAATTGTTTTTATAGAAAGAGGTATATATTATGCAGGATAAGCACAAGGTAATCAAAAATATGTTGTATTACCGCACGTTATTATGCTTTGCTCAGGGAGAGGGTACAGCTACTGTTACAGGTATTTCAAAGCAATTGAATGCTGAGAAATATCAGATTAGCAGAGTGGTGTCGTCTCTTGAGGAGGAAGGTATAGTCGAGAAGGATTCAAAGGGAGTTCCTAGCCTTACGAAATATGGCGATGAATATATACAAAAGTATCAAAATCGAGTAGACACATTACTTTCTTTTTTTAGAATGGCAAAGCTAGATCCCGCATATGCAAGAGATTTGGCTCTTCATATTTCAGCAAACGCAAATGATGAGATAATGCGAGTGATAGAAATACAGGTGAACCGTTATAAAAGCAAGGCTAAGCTTGCAGATAAACAGAGATTTTCCGGAAATCATTTCGTACAAAAAATAGAAATAGGATCATATTCCTTGCCGTGCACTGTTCTATGTAGGCTCGATAATGGCTTGATGACATATATTAGCCAGGACAAACCTCAAAGAATAAAGATAAATGTAGATAATAGAGGAGGCACTCTTCAGTTTTTCCCAGAGAATAATAGGGTCAAGGGCATAAAGTTTTTTAACAATGGAGAATATATACAGGCGGAGAAACTGACTGATATGTATTTTATACCGATTGAAAGTATGGGATTTTCTCAAATGGGCAGGACAGAATACGGAGGCCTGTCATTTGTTGGAGTAGTGAATGTTCGATTTACTATTGAAGAAGCCAGAGGAGACATAGAAAGAGAAGGAATTATTGAGATATTTTTTTGATAGGCAAAATTTGTGTTGCAGGAATGCAACGGTTAGATACACCTAACTTGCAAGGGTTAATAAAAAAATTTCTCACAATTAGTAGCATACATGCAACAGATTAGTCGTTTACGAGTTATTGTATGTAATGTACTATTCACGTCGTGAGATATTTTTTTTGCCATATAGTTAGTAGAATCTAATTCGGCTTAGTCTTATGAAATATCAAAGTAGAAGGAGATAAATATTATGACAAAAAAAGTAAAATATACAATTATTTCTGTTGTGGCGGCTGTAGCGGTACTGGCAGGAGCATATGGTATCTACAGATACCTTAATTATTCCGGAGAGGTTACGAGTAAGGAATTCGAATTCGAAGAGGACCAGGAAAAAGAAACAGCGGAGGCTGGTGCTTCGGACGGAATTGCTATTCCGGGATACAGCACTATCTATTTGGATGCCGGATCGACTGAAGCGGAAGTTAATCTGACAAATCCCGAAGAGAACGACGTATATTTTGAGATATCGTTTTATCTGCCTGATACCGATGAGACAATCTATACCTCAAAATTAATCGAGCCGGGACAGAACCTGTACAATATCGAGCTTGACAAGGCTTTGGCTGCAGGAGAATACAATCTCACAGTAAAATACGCCACATATGCAATGGATGATAATTACACACCGATGAATGGTGCAGAGGTCAATTGCAAATTGATAGTGGAATAAATAATTTTTACAAAGGAAAGAGAGGAATGTTTATGAAAATCAGAAACAAACTCATTGCAAGTGCAACATCATTGGCACTTGTATTAACAACATTTTCTGCAACTGCTTTTGCAGCTACAGATACTTACGCAAACGGTTCGTATGATGCCACAATTCATATGTATAAGGCAGATCAGCCAAGCAGCACAAGCATGTGTGATGCAATTTTTGATCATGATGCAGAAGTAAAGCTTACAGATGATGCGACAATTATTACATTTTATGTTGCATATCCAATTCCTAATTATCCAGAACTTGGAACAGATGGAACACTTTTGGATGTTGTAGCAACATATAACGATGAGGAGTATACAGCTGACCTTGATGTGACATCTCTTACAGAAAGAGTATTCGATGAAACAAATGGTATATTTGGAACAGTAGAGGGTACAAGCTATCCTACAGAGGCTGTTACAATAACTCTTCCTGCAGCAGCAATCGATGATATAGCAACAACAAGTGGAAATGGCTTATATTTATCAGTTTATGTAAATGCAGTTATGAACTCAACACAGCATTTTTACCTGAGATTGTCGGATTTGACATTGTCAACTTCAACAGCATCTGATGATACAACTGATGAAGGTTCGACAGCTAAGGAGACATCAGAGCAGGCTTCGACAGTTACAGGTACAGTTGAGAAAAACACACCTTCATACACAGTAACAGTTCCTTCAAGCGTAGCTCTTGGAACACTTTCTAAGGAAGAAGATACAACTGTTGCATATGACGTAGAGGTTGCAGCGGAGAACTTTGATGGCCAGTCAGTAGAGGTTAAGGCTGAGACAACCGGCAGCCTTGTATCTGATAGCGATTCTTCAGAGACAATCGCATTTACAAATGATTTTGGAACACAGACTGCAACTGAGTCAAAAACGCTTTCAGGAAATATCAATGTCCTTGCAAAGAATGTTGCAGCAGCAAAGTCAGGAAATTACACAGGTACAACAACATTTGTAATTAGTTACTTCGAGGCAGAGTAAATCTGCAAAGATTATTCAAATAAAGATATCCTGTCGCTTGGCGCGACAGGATTTTTTTGAGGATATAGCTTATGAGACTAGCGAAAAGAATAATGGTTATGGGATTTGCCATATTGCTATTGATGCAACAAGCGATTGTTACGTTTGCAGCAGAGGATACAACCAGTGAAGATATGGCAATCACATCAACTGTTGATCCAGTATCACCGGAATATTATGTAACATTTCCCAGCGTGATAAATCTGGGAGAAATCACAGAGGATAAGGACATATCACTATCTTATGAAGTGAAAATAACGATGAAAAATACGCAGGGTGGAACACTTAGAGTGTCAACCGCAACTACCGGATATTTCTATTTAAACGGGGATACCGGTAGTGATGCTTTAAAATATACTAACACATTTAAAACGAGGGATTTCACAGAGAGTACTAATATAACTGCAACAATCAATGTTTCAAAAGAGGATGTTGCAAAGGTGACAAAGGGAACATACTCCGGAAGTCTTGTTGTTACAACAACATTTTATCCGGCAGGAAGTACAATTCCTGATATTGACGAGGAAGACGATGTTACGACAGATGAAGATTTGACCGGTGTGGAGAAAACTGTCCATTTCATGAAATCTACTGATATCGGTGTTGCAAGCATGAGTGACCCGCTTGTGTACGATTCGGCTTATCTTACGGATAATGGAGATGGCACTACTACGGTTGAATTATATGTAATTGATCCCGTTCCGGCATTTTCGTCATTAGGTGACACTATAAAGACGTTTATTGCTTGCGGAAGCGATGAGGATGTGGATGTGACCGGCTCTACAGATACTGATTACGAGATAGTAACAAGCAGTGATTCGTTTGCCAGCGTCGCGTCTATTGAGAAAAAGGTTACAAGCTTATATTATGATGCGTCAGGTGCATTGATACCGGAGGCAGGGTATTATGATAGCGACAAAATATCATTTACTGTGAGCAATTCAGCCATAAGAAATAGTAGCACTGGCGCTTTGTTTGCAGAGGTGTTTGTCGGTACAGCTATGCAGAGCTGGCAAAAGCTCTACATTGTACTAGATGATGTGGATGACTGGAGTACCGGAGGAAGTGGATTCTCGGCCAAGGCTATCCCGGGAAGTACGGTAAATGGTCTGTCGGATTTTGCTGAGGATAATATAGATTATGGCGATATCCAGATGACGATGACCAATCCGGGTACTGATAGTGCGACAAAGCTTACCAAAAATGCAATCGAGGAACTCTTGGCTAAAAAGGGCTACGGCAGGGATACCAAGTATTTTTCATTAGATATAACCGATGAAAATGGTAATGCAATTACCTATACAGGAAAAGATCATGTGTTGGAAATTGTTATACCTTGGACGTATGACAGTACTAAGACAGTATCGATTTTCAGAGCACATGGAAGTGATAATGATATAAAACAATTCTCGTCATTAACAGAAAGAACAACCGATGAAGCGATTGATGGAACGTTTTATTATGACAAGGATGCAGGCAAGCTGTACCTATATAGTAATAAGTTTTCTCTATTTGCAATACATCAGGAGGACAAGTCTTCAAGTAGTTCAGATGACGAGGATGATAGTACAACAAGCACATCCTCTACAACTGATGATGAAGACGAGGAAGATGATGAGGATGGAACATACAGAATTCCAGTAACAATGAAAAAATACAGTGATTTTAGTTCTAATTCTATGTGTGATACCTTGTTTTACGACTATGCCACTGTAGTGGTCAGTGATAGCACGGCAACAGTAACAGTATATGTAATCGATCCGATTCCGAATTACCAGAGCTATGGAACGCCAATATCAAATGTAAAAGTAAAATATGGCTCTAAGACAGTATCGGCAACACTTGATTCCAGCAAACAGGTTGGACTGTATTTTGCGGCAGATAGTTCATTTATTCCTACCTCGGGTTATTACAAGGCAGATCCTGTAACATTTACCATTCCTTATGCATATCTGGAGAAATCAAGCAACAAGACGGTTGTGATGCAGGCGTATGTAAATGCCGTTATGGCGTCTACGGAGAGCTTTTACATGGTGTTTGACACAAGTAGTCGTGTAAAGGATGGTTCTCTTAATACATCTTCTGATTTGGTTGATTTGACATCAATAGAGGAGCTTTCGACTGATGATGAAGACGAGGACGATAATGATAAGCTTGCTGATGGAACCTATACAGTAAAGATGGGTGCCAAGAAGAGTAATAGTGATGACGATTCAATGATGGCAACCTATATGTACTCAGAGGGACAACTAGAGGTGAGCGGAGATGAAGCAAAACTGACATTCTATGTACAACATACTGTCGCAGGCAAGGAAAATGGTGGACCTGAGTACATCAAATATAAGGATGTTGAGGCAACGAAGGTAAGCAAGGCGGCTACATTTGATGGAGTTGTCTATGATAGCTTTACTATCACGAATGCTACCAACCCTATTCCTTCAATGCTGCCTATCACAATGTATGTAAACGCAATGGGAACGGAGGTAGGATGTAGGCTCACTGTAGATGTAAATGGTACAGGTACCTCAACTACTTCAAAAACAACGTCAAAGAGTGGAAGTAGTAGTTCGTCGGGAACATCATCAGGTTCGGATAGTTCAAACGGTACACTAGATATATCCGATGAGGATTCACCACTTTCAACACTGCTAACCACAGATGAAGAGGGAAACACAAAATTAACCGCTAAATCAATATTTATAATTGTAATTATTGCTATTATTCTGCTGGGAGTAGCAGGATTGGGCGGATATAATCTATATCTCAGACATAAGAAGAGGAATATTGTTATATGAAAAAACTAGTAAAAGTCGCTCTTGCTGTAATTATGGCGCTATGTGTTGTGGCGCCATCGCAGAGAGTATTTGCCGAGGAAAATGTATATACAGTAACTGTCAGCGGGTATTATCGCAGCCCCGCTGATGGTGAAATTGAGGATTCCGGAGGAGAGAGCCAGTATGCTCTCGGTCAGTCCATGGTGGAAAGTGTCGTGGAGACAACGGGCGTTTTGGAGGAATTGTCTGATGGTGGATACGCACTCTATGTCAGATTTGATCTGATGGATAATATTTCTGATGTCAGCTTCAAGACAATGAAAGCTGATGGAGATTCCTGGTCATCTACAAGCTATGAGGTGACGGGAAGTACATCTGATACAAAGGATTTCTACATACCTATTCCGGCGAAGGATTCATATGTGAGAGCAGAGTGTTACGTAGAGCCGATGGGTAGAAGCGTAATATTCTATATAGGCTTTGATAATTTGACTGCAGGTAATAGCACGACAATTGCGCTTTATGAGGGAAAGACCGGTAGTGATACAGATAGCTCGTCAGATTCGACGGATTCAGATGAATCAGTATCAGTTAGCACATCCGATGGCTTGACAATTGGATATGCTGATTCTTCCTCACAATCAGATTCAGATACAGACAGTTCAGATACAGCAGTAACAGACTTTAGTGTGATTGATGACAGTGTTTGGATTATTCTATTTGCTGTAGTATTTTCGGCGGTGTTTTTGGCGGGATTATTCCTTATATTGGTTGTCTTGTTGGTAAAAAGAATCCAGTGTAATCATGAGGAGATTAGAGTAAAGAATATCAAGAAGCTAGATAGATATGAGAGAGAATATGCATTTGAGGATGAATTCTAAATTGGTAAAATTGATTTTTAAAAAATCTATTTCATTAGGCCTTGTCGCAGTTTTACTTGCGGCAAGCGTTTTTTTGTCAGGCTGTAGTGGTGTTATAGGAAATGCAATGGAAAGTAGTTCGACTTCTGCAACAGGCGATGATGTCAGAATAGCTGCAACATCTGCAGCGACAATGCAGATTTGTGAGGCACTGGATTTGGACTTGGTTGGCGTGCCAACATCGAGTCTTGTCGAGATTCCTGAGCGTTATGCCGATGCGACATTATTAGGCTCGCCAATGAGTCCGGATATGGAGATACTCGATAGCATAGATCCTGATTGGGTACTATCGCCGATATCACTATATGATGATTTACAGCCTAAATATGAGGCAGCAGGGTACAACTATGCATTCCTTAACCTGAGCAGTGTGGAAGGAATGTTTCAGTCTATTACAGATTTAGGAGAATTATTTGATAGACAGGATGAGGCGCAGGCACTTGTGGATGAGTTCAACACATACATGGATGAGTATAATGCTACCCATGAGGACGAGGATGGACCCACAGTATTGATTCTTATGGGATTGCCGGGCTCATATGTTGTGGCAACAGAGAATTCCTATGTAGGCGATTTGGTAAAGCTTGCCGGAGGTAAAAATATCTATGAGGGTGAAGAGGATTCGTTTATTGCGGCAAATACTGAGGATATGCTTCAGAGAAATCCGGATATAATCCTTAGAACCGCACATGCATTGCCGGATGAGGTAATGGAGCAGTTCGCAGAGGAATTTGAGACAAATGATATTTGGAAGCATTTCGATGCAGTGCAAAATGGTAAAGTATATGATCTGAATTACTCTCATTTTGGAATGAGTGCAAATTTTGAATATCAGGATGCATTAGACGATTTGGATGAGATATTTTACGGAGAGTAACTATGAGAGTAAAGAAACCAAACAGAGTAATCACTAGTACCATAGCTATTATTGTAATGATGATTCTTTGTGTGATGATGATATTTATATCTGTTAATCTGGGAAGCCTCAAGGTAGGATTTGTCCAGATGATAAGAGGTTTGTTTTTTGAGTATGACAGTGACGTGGCGACGGTATATGATTTACGTTTCCCTAGAATTTTTATTGCAATAATAGCGGGAGCAGCCCTTTCAGAGTCAGGAGTATTGCTGCAGGCGGTTTTAAAGAATTCCCTTGCAGACCCGGGAATAATAGGTGTTTCATCAGGGGCACAATTTACAACAGTATTGATAGCTGCAGCTTTTCCGGCTTTATATACAAATGTAACGATATTTAGCTTTATAGGTGGCCTGATTGCATTTGGTCTGGTGTACGGTATTTCAGCAGGGAAGGGATATTCTTCACTAAAGATTATTCTTGTGGGTATTGCTGTACAAGCAATGTTTACAGGCTTGTCAGATGCGGTAAATTCATTCGGAGGAGGCACGGTATCAACGGTTGCATCAATAGTGGATGGTAATATAACACTTAAAACCTGGGATGACGTAAAGATGCTTGTGATTTTCGCCATCCCCGGACTGATTTTATCATTTTTTTGTATTCACTGGTGTGACCTTATGGCACTAGAGGAAAAGACAGTCCGTGGCCTTGGAATGAATGTAAAAATAATGCAATTGCTCGTATCTGTAGTTGCCGTATTGCTCGCCAGCTCAGTCACAGCGATTTGTGGCGTGGTAGGATTTTTGGGATTATTGGTGCCACATATAGGTAGATTGATAGTGGGGCATGGGCACAAGGCATTAATTCCGTTTAGCATGTTGTTGGGAGCGTTCGTCTATCTGACAGCAGATACATTAGGACGAACTATTTGTTATCCGTACGAGGTGAGTGCGGCAGTACTCATGAATGTCATTGGTGGACCGGTATTTATTATTTTATTGCAAAGGAGCAGTCTTTCTCGTGGAAAATCTATTTAGTATCAGGGATTTAACATTTGCCTATGATGAAAGACCCGTTCTTAGGCATTTGGATATCAATATCAAAAAGGGAAAAATAACGACCATAATGGGAGCCAATGGATGTGGGAAATCTACGCTCTTTTCACTTATGACCAAAAATCTCAAGCCTCTGAGTGGCGAGATTTGCTATAAGCATACTAATATTGCAGATATCAGTTTGAAAAGCTATGCCAGAGAGGTGGCAATAGTACATCAGTATAATACGGCTCCTGATGATCTTACAGTGGAGAAGCTTGTTGAATATGGTCGCACCCCATACAGAAAGCTAGGTTGCAGTCTGGATGAGGATCTGGATAAGCAGATGGTAGCAAGAGCAATGAAAATAACGGGCATTGAAGGATTTAAGAACAAAAATGTGTCTGAATTATCAGGTGGTCAGAGGCAGAGAGTATGGATAGCTATGGCCCTGGCGCAGGGGACGGACACTATTTTTTTGGATGAGCCGACCACTTATTTGGATATAAGATATCAGATTCAATTGCTTAGATTAATCAAAAAATTAAATCAGGAATATACCACATCGGTTATAATGGTGTTACATGATATAAATCAGGCGATAAATTATAGTGATGAGATAATAGCTTTATCGCAAAGCGGAAATCTTGTAACGCAGGGTGCACCCAAGGATGTAATCTCTTCGGATATCCTTGAAAAAATATATGGAATTCATTTACCGGTTCATTATTTAAATGATAATCCATATGCGATTCTTTTTTAATGGAGATATAAAATGATAAAAACCCGATTGCTAAAAATGCTACATGAAAGCACTATCTATGTGGCTATGGAGATTGTATATCAATGGCTGGCATTGATATGTCAAATCGTCGTAGTCAACAGATTGGCGTGTATAGTTGCCAAGACATACGAAAAGCAAATTACAGCAGATGATTTTGGTATTGCCCTAGGTATCATTATTGTAGCTGTGTTACTCAAAACTTTGTTTGAGCGCCTTTACATCAAGGCTTCCTATATGGCAAGTGTAGATGTAAAAAAAGTAATCAGACAAAAGATATATGAAAAGCTGCATCAGCTTGGAAGCAGTTACACTAATTATGTTCCGTCTTCGCAAATTATTCAGATGATGGGCGAGGGTGTTGAGCAGCTCGAGATTTATTTTGGTAAATATATTAGTCAGTTTATCTATGCACTGTTAGCACCGATTACGCTTTTTATTTATCTATATCAGTATAGCTTTAAGGCGGCGATAATATTACTTGTTATGGTGCCTCTCATTCCGGTTGTCATCATGGTTGTTATGAAGATAGCCAAGAAGATCCTTGATAAGTACTTCCAGATTTACTATGGTCTGGCTGATACATTCTTAGAAAAGCTTCATGGAATGACGACGCTCAAACTGTATCAGGCTGATGGCAAGGCTGCAGATGATATGGACAAGGAAGCAGAGCGATTTAGAAGAGTTACAATGAAAGTCCTTTCTATGCAGCTCAACAGTACCATAGTCATGGATATAATTTCCTACCTGGGGGCTGCTATTGGAATAGTTTTAGCGCTTGTTGAGTTTAAAAATAATAATATTGGTTTATATGAGACAATAATGTTCTTGCTGCTTTCAGCGGAGTTTTTCCTTCCGATGAGACTGCTTGGCTCATATTTTCATATTGGTATGAATGGAATGAAGGCAGCAGACAGAATGTTTGAATTCATGGATATCGAGCTTCCATATCAGGGCAGCGAGGTACTGTCTGACGACCCGGTTGAAATATCATTTAGCGGAGTAGATTTTTCGGTAAATGATAGAGATATTCTCAAGGATATTTCATGTAGTATTGCTCCTGGCAAAATCACAGCTATCGTAGGTGGCTCCGGTTCAGGAAAATCCACAATCGTAAAGCTTATTCGCAAGCAGTATGTGGGGTACAAGGGTGAGATTAATGTGGATGGACATGAATTGCGAGAAATAAATGAGGCCTCACTGATGTCTCATATGGCTGTTGTGTCCTTAGAGAGCTATATCTTTTCCGGCACTGTAAGAGATAATCTCTTGATGGTAGATTCTACAAAGGGTGATGATGAGCTACGAGAGGTTCTTGCACAGGTTAATCTGTTGGATGAGTTTGAAAGACAAGGAGGCCTGGATTATGTCTTAAAAGAGGGAGGCTCTAATATTTCGGGAGGTCAAAAGCAGAGGCTTGCTCTAGCAAGAGCCCTTCTAAAGGATTGTAATCTCTATATTTTTGATGAGGCAACAAGCAATATTGATATGGAATCCGAGGAAACCATCATGGATTCCATCAGAAGCCTTTCTAAAAAGGCAAAGAAAACAATAATATTGATTTCTCACAGATTGGCAAATGTAGTTGATGCGGACAATATTATAATGCTTAAGGATGGCAGAATAATAGAAACCGGTAATCATAATCGCCTGTTAGCTGACGACAATGAATACGCAAGGCTTTTTAAACTGCAGTATAATCTGGAAAATATGGGAGGTGAGGCATAATGAAAGACAAAGAAATGTCAGGATTTAAAATAATGCTTAGATTAATCAAGCTTGTCGCACCACTAAAGTGGATTATGCTACTTGGAATTATATTGGGTTCGTTGGGCCATCTTTGCGCAATTTATGTGACTGTATTTGGTGCTGAGGGAATAGCATCTATAGTTACCGGTAGTTACGCTCAATTCAAAAACATAATAATAGCTCTGATTATTGTTGCCATTGCAAGAGGAGTACTTCATTATGGTGAGCAGTATTGTAATCATTATATTGCTTTTACAGTACTGGCAATCATAAGACATAAAGTATTTGATAAGCTTCGCAAGCTCTGCCCTGCCAAGCTTGAGGGACGAGATAAGGGTAATCTTATTACCATGCTGACTACTGATATCGAGTTGCTTGAGGTATTCTTTGCGCATACTATTTCACCGATTGCAATCGCATTCATTGTATCAGTCTATATGGTGATCTTTATTGGTAGTCATAGTGTTATTGGAGGTATCATAGCGGCCGTAGCTTATATTTTTATAGGTGTTGCCGTACCGCTAATCAATGGCAGATCAAGCTCGGAGGATGGACTTAGATTTAGAAACGAAATGGGCCAGTTTAACAGCAAGGTACTTGATTTGACATATGGAGTAGACGAGTCAATCCAGTACAATGCTTACGATAGAGATTCAAAATATATAGAGGACGAGTCTAATCGTTTGGCGGCAAATCAATCAAAGTTAACTCATTTTGAGATGAATCAACGCAGTGTCACAAGCATTGCAATACAATTCTTCTCACTGCTGATGTTAGTTGCGATGGCACATGGATATTTGACTGGTGACTACACATTTGATCAGGTTGTTATAAATCAGATTGCCATCATGAGTTCTTTTGGCCCGGTAGTGGCACTATCGAGTCTATCCAATAATCTCAATCAGACGCTGGCATGTGGAAAGCGCGTGTTGGAATTATTAGACGAAGAGCCTATGGTTGAGGATGTGAAAAAAGGCGCCGACCTAGTGATAGGAGCAGAGGGAGCCGGTTCTCTTGTATCAGTAAATAATGTGTCATTCTCGTACAAGGATTATGAGGTGCTAGATAATGTTAGCTCCGAGATTATGAGAGAGAAGATAACCGGTATACACGGCCCGAGCGGCTGCGGCAAATCCACCTTCGTAAAGCTTTTGATGCGTTTTTGGCAGCCGGATAATGGTGAGATAGTATATGTTAGTGATGGTAATATTCGCAGGAATTTAGATGTGATTAATACTAAATCTCTTCGGGACAATCAATCATATGTTTCTCAGGAAACATGGATAGCACATGATAGCATCTTGAATAATATTCGTGTTGCAAAAGAGTCAGCAAGCATAGAAGAGGTAAAGGAAGCGGCAAAAAAGGCCAATATATATGAATTTATCGAGGGCTTGGATGATGGTTTTGATACAATAATTGGTGATGGAGATAATATAATTTCCAGTGGCGAGCGTCAAAGAATAGGACTCGCGAGAGCATTTTTGCATGACGCGCCACTGATTATATTAGATGAGCCGACAAGTGCACTTGATGTGTTAAACGAGAGTGTCATATTAAAATCGATAAAAAATGAATCAAATCACAAGACCGTGCTGTTGGTATCCCATAGGGATTCAACTATGAAAATAGCAGATATTGTGCTTGAATTTTAGTTAATGAAATCATTTACTTGAGATTCAATTATTTTCATAAGGCGCTGACGAGCCTCGACTGCTGCCCAGGCAACGTGGGGCGTGATGATTAGCTTGTCACTGTCCTTGATATGGCGTAGTGGACTGTCTGCACTCATAGGCTCGACATCGAGAACGTCGAGTCCTGCAGCAGCAATCTCGCCGGAATCAAGGGCATCTGCCAGATCTTTTTCCAGAATTATAGGGCCACGGCCTACATTTATTAGGATGGAAGATTTTTTCATCTTTTTGAATGCACTCATATCCATTAGATGAAAGGTGTTGTCATCGAGTGGAGCGTGGATAGAGATTATGTCAGATGTGGATAACAAGGTATCAAAATCCACCTGATTGTAGATATTGCTATGATTTTTGCCGCTGGTTGAATAATAGATTACATTAGCGCCAAAAACGGTGGAAAGCTGCGCGACTCGGGAACCTATGGCGCCGAGACCTATTATGCCCCAGGTCATGCCATTAAGCTCTCTGAAATGTTTTTCGAAATGGGTGAATTGCCTGTCTCCGATATATTTCTCGCTTTTGACATAGTCATCATAATAATTCATGTGCTCTAGCAGATAGAACATGAGAGAGAATGTGTGCTGGGCAACAGCTTCGGTAGAGTATCCGGCCACATTTCGCCATGCGATACCTCGACTTTCAAGATAGTCTTTATCCAAATTGTTGGTACCTGTTGCGGTGACACAGACGAGTTTGAGATTTGTAGCATTTCCTATTGTTTCTTGATTAACAGGGACTTTATTTAATATAATTATGTCTGCATCGCGGGTGCGCGCAGCAGCTTCAGTAGGTGTTGAGTAGTCATAGCAAACTACCTCTCCATACTTATTAAAAGGGGATAGATCGATATCATCCCCTATAGTCTTTCGGTCTAGAAATACGATTTTCATTTGTTCTCCCTTAATGTTTATTAGATAAAATAGGTTTCTGCGGATATTTGTATTGATTGTCCGCAGAAATCTTTTTTCTTTATAGGAAATTTCTTTGTAATTCCTATAAAGTAAAAAAAACAAGGTACGCTTGTATTTTAATCTTCAATTGGTAATCCCGTCAAATAGCTGATATCACTGAGGTCAGCAAGCAGAATATTGCGCTCGTGCAGATATTTATTGGTCTGCGCCATAGGGTCTGTCTCGTCTTCATAGTAAAACATGTCTGTTGATTTTACATATTGTGTTATGCGACGAATATAGTCAGGCATAGCCTTATTAATCATATCAAAAATGCTGTCAGTTCGCGGTATATCAGGATCCCACGGGTTGTGCCATTCATTATGATAAAGGTTGCAAGGGTCTGAATATTTGATTTTGGTATCGGACGGAATCATTGATGATATGTAGGCATGTTTAAATATATGTTGTTCAATTTTTCTGAGACGTTTTTTCTTGATTCCCGATGGATCATGCATTGCAAAGTTAAGTTTTACAAAGCTGTTAATTGCTCCAATAATTGTGCCCTGACGTACTTTGTTTTCAGGGTAGGTGCGTTTTATTGACAGATATAATAGTTTTGCAATAACATTTAGTGCCTTAATTGGAACGATTACGGCGCCTGCGTAGTTAAATTGGCTTGGTAGCAGGTGTTTATAATGGTCGAGAACAACATGGTCTATATCTGTTTCCAGCGAAATATGTCGCCCAAAATCATATTTAGTGCTTTTCTTTAGATTCTCGAAGTGATCTGAGCGATAGTAAATATATGGATGGCAAGCCACATCAAGTGTATAGTGGCCGATAAAACCTAGAATATAGGCATCGCAAATATTTTTCTCTTCAATAGTCTCAAAAGAATTCCTATAGGAAAAGAGACTGTCAAAAAACAGCATGACTCTAGAACGGTGCATTATATTGCCGATATTTTTCTTGTAACAAATATAGGCAGGGAGATGATAAAAGAAAATATCAGGCCCTTGAAGCCCAAGTCCAAAAACATTCATGTTATTTTCAAGAAAATCTCTTGTATTCTCTGATTCAATAAATGATAACGATTGCTCCCCAAAAGATAAATGTGTAATGAATCCTGGCATAATCGACACCTCTTTAGTAATGGAATTATGACTTAGCATTTTAATAAGTAGAGATATGATAAATAATCTTTTTCCCATTTTAGCAAAATATAAGAATTATTGGATGAAAGAAATGTGAAAGCAATCAAAGAATAAATATTGGATAAAAAGAAGGGTGAAAAATTGTCTAAATCAGCGAATCTTTTTGTGTAAACGGTCAAAGTAGTTGAGTAGAGTAGAGTTAAATGGTAAAGTAAAAAAAGGAGAATTATAGGTTTTTCTAAAGTATTTAAGAAAAATCAAAACAAAATCAAGTCATAGCGATTTAAGCTTCTTCTGGAAATAATTATTCGATACCACAGATTGATTTCTTGCAGTAATAGTTGAAACGTGATACCATGAATTTGCACGCCCTTAAAACAGGACGGCAAAGGAGAGGTGAGTAATGTTAATTGGAAGAAATGCAGAAATTGAGAAGCTAAATGGATTCTATGAGGGGGATAATGTTTCGGTAGCAGTTGTGTCCGGATCAATCGGAGTGGGTAAGACCACGCTTTTGAGAGAGTTTTTCAGGGACAAGCAAGGGTTGTTTTTTGAGGCATATGAGACTACAGCCAAGCATCAGAGTCAGAGGTTGGCTGACTTACTAGGTCTCAAAGAGCCTGTTGACGGAGAGCGTTTCTGCCGGGAGATTGCTGACAGGGCTACCAAGGAAAAGCAATTAATTATCATCGATCAATATCCAAATATCGTAAAATCAGATTCAGATTTTGACAAAATACTCCACGAAAGTTTATCAGGTAAATGGAAGGATTTGCCTATCAAGTTAATATTGTGTTCAGATGCGTTTGTTCTTATAGACAAATACGTGAAGGGGAAGAAGGCCATCTGGAAAGGCGATATAGCGCTCGATTTGGTTGTAGAGCCACTGGGATTCTATGATTCTTGCAGTTTTTTTGCTGATGCAAGTCCGAGTGAGGCGGCGTTTTTGTATGGTATAACAGGCGGTATACCATATAATTTGGCTAGAGTTGCTGCAATGCTGGGCGTAGAGGGATTCGATGATTTCGGATACCGTGTCTGCTCAGATGACGGCAATATGCTAAAGGAAATCGCGGCTGGATTATTTTTCAGCAAGGCACATAGTGTGGGACTCAATCCTGAGAGTGTAATGTCCACAGAGCTTCGAGAACTCTCTTATTATAACTATATGCTTGTGACGCTTGCCAAGGGGCTTAATCGTGTCAATCAGATATCGGCTGAGGTGGATAAGCCCAAGGATGTGGTCGTACCGTATCTGAATTCCCTTATGGCAATTGGTGTATGCACTAAGGATACAGCTATAACTGAGCTCAACAATAGAAAGAAGACCAGATATTCTATTGTAAATACCAGCACGCTTTTCTGGTACAAGATAATCGTACCTAATTACGATTTATATATGGCAGGAGATGTGGATGGTTTGTGGAAGGCGCTTGAGGCTTCCATGGATGACTATATGGAGACGGTTTTCATAAAGATATGTAGTGAATATTTATCAAATCGAAGTGATAATAATCAGCTGCCATTTACGGTGGAGCAGACAGGCAATTGGTGGGTAAACGATGACGAGGCCGGCACTACAGATGGATTTGATCTCGTATCACTAGGCAAATGTGATGGCAAATCTGCCACTGTATTTTGTCAGTGTTACTACAATCACGAGCCGATTGAGGTCGCTCAGCTTAAATTACTCATTGAGAAGACAAAGCAGCTGCACCGCAAGGGAGATGCTTTTTATCTTGTATTTTCCAAGGCGGGATTTCATGAAAATGCTATAACCATTTCATCAGCGATAAAAAATATAATGTTGATTACACTGGATGAAATGAGATAGATATAGGGCGCAGCCCAAATTCACTGATTAGGTGAGGAAGCAATTAGGAGGAGAAAAATGACAAATCAAGAGCTATCTAAAATTGCGGTTGAGGTTCGCAAGGGCATCATTGAAGGTGTTCATTCAGCTAAGGCCGGACATCCGGGCGGATCTTTATCTGCCACAGAGGTATTTACCTACCTTTATTTTGAGGAAATGAATATTGATCCAAAGAATCCTAAGAAGGCAGACAGAGACAGATTCGTGCTTTCAAAGGGACATACTGCACCGGGCCTTTATTCTACATTAGCACAGCGAGGTTTCTTCCCGGTTGAGGATTTGAAGACACTCCGTCATATCGGTTCACATCTTCAGGGACACCCATGTGTACAGCACACACCCGGAATTGATGCATCATCAGGTTCATTAGGACAGGGAATTTCTGTTGCAGTTGGAATGGCTCTTTCAGCAAAGCTTTCTAATGAGGATTATAGAGTATACACATTGCTTGGTGATGGCGAGATTCAGGAAGGTCAGGTATGGGAGGCATCAATGTTTGCAGCAGCAAAGAAGCTTGATAACCTGGTAGTTATCGTTGATAATAACGGGCTTCAGATTGATGGACCTGTCGATAAGGTTAACAGCCCATATCCAATCCCGGACAAGTTCAGAGCATTCAATTTCCACGTTGTAGAAGTGGCAGACGGAAATGATTTTGAGCAGCTTCGCGCAGCTTTCAAGGAGGCTAGAGAGACAAAGGGACAGCCTACAGCAATTGTCATGAAAACTGTAAAGGGCAAGGGCGTTTCATACATGGAGAATCAGGTCGGATGGCATGGTAAGGCTCCAAACGATGAGGAATACGCAATTGCAATGGAAGAATTAAAGAAAGCAGGTGAAGCATAATGGCAGACGTTAAAAAGATTGCAACCAGAGAAAGCTACGGCAATGCTCTTGTTGCATTAGGAGAGAAATATGACAATGTTGTAGTTCTTGATGCTGACTTGGCAGAGGCTACAAAGACAGGAATATTCAAAAAGGCATTTCCTGAGCGCCATATAGATTGTGGTATAGCAGAGTCAAATATGGTTGGTATAGCAGCCGGTCTTGCCAGTACAGGCAAGGTTCCATTTTGCTCATCATTTGCAATGTTTGCAGCAGGTAGAGCATTTGAGCAGGTGCGTAATTCCGTAGGATATCCACACCTCAATGTCAAAATCGGTGCTACTCATGCCGGAATTTCAGTTGGAGAGGATGGAGCATCACACCAGTGTAATGAGGACATTGCACTTATGCGTACAATACCTGGCATGACAATTATCAATCCATCTGATGATGTAGAGGCAAAGGCAGCAGTTGAGGCTGCATACAAGATGGATGGCCCGGTATATCTCAGATTTGGACGTCTTGCAGTGCCTGTAATCAATGACAGACCTGATTACAAATTCGAAATCGGCAAGGGCGTTGTCTTAAAGGAAGGCAAGGATCTCACAATTATTGCTACAGGTCTCGAGGTAAATGAATCACTTCAGGCAGCAAAGAAGCTTGCAGAGGATGGCATTGATGCAGAGGTTATAAATATTCATACAATCAAGCCAATTGACGCTGATTTAATCGTAAAGAGTGCATCCAAAACAGGTAAGGTTGTCACAGTTGAGGAGCATTCAATCATTGGAGGACTTGGCGGAGCCGTAGCCGAGGTCCTTTCCGAGCAGTGCCCTACAAAGATGCTTCGAATCGGAGTTCGTGACACCTTTGGAGAGTCTGGTCCAGCGGTCAAGCTCCTCGAAAAGTATGAGTTGGATGCAGCCGGCATTTATAAGCAAATCAAGGCATTTTTGTAATTAATAAATCAAATTTAAGCTATTTCCCTCCATGGTAGATGATAAATCTGATAATCAAAGAAAAAGATCTCTATATCATTTCTGATATAGAGATCTTTTTAAATGTCTTATCTAAATGTCATTACCTGATAGAGCCTTGTGTGTACTGATTATAAGAATTTATAAATTGTTGTAGATTGTGCCTTGATGCCGGCCTTGGCGATAGGCTGCTCAAATGTAGGTACGTTGATTGCGTTAGGGAAATATTGGCTCTCGAAGCAGACTCCATAGCGTTTGTCGTATGGTACGCCACCTTTTCCGATGTGGCTATCATCTAGGTAGTTGCCTGCATATAGCTGCATTCCGGGGAGAGTAGTGTATACTTCCATCTTGCGGCCTGTTTCAGGATCCTCGAGTGTACAGCATGGTTTGTCGAGAGTATGATGGTTTAGACAGTAGTTGTGGTCGAATCCACCTGCCCAGTTGAGCTGGTCATAGTCTGCATCAGTGTCCTTATTGAGTGCCTTTGGTATAGTGAAATCCATAGGTGTGCCAGCGACTGCAGTGAGCTCTCCGTGTGGTATTGATTCGGAATCTGTATAGGTGAACTTGTCTGCATCTATCCATACAATGTGCTCCATTACAGAGCCAGAGTCGTGTCCTGCCAGATTGAAGTATGTATGATTGGTTGGATTAAAGATTGTGTCAGTATCAGAGATGCCGCTGTAATCGAGACTAATTGCATTGTCATCTGACAGTGTGTAGGTGATTGTAATGTCCATTTCGCCGGGGAATCCACATTCTCCATCTGACTTGTGGCATGTGAAGGTGATGTGGCTGTCATCGACTGATTCTACATTCCAAATGCGCTTGTGCATAGGGTTGAATCCAGAGTGCAAATTGTTTTTGCCGTCGTTGGCATCGAGATGATATTCTACACCGTTTAATGTAAATTTGCTGTCTCCTATACGATTGCCATTAGGACAGATGCAACATCCAAACCCTGGTCCATTTACAAAATAGTCCTCGATTTTGTCGTAGCCTAATACAACGTCTGAGAGAATACCCTCCTTGTCAGGTACCCAAAGCTCTAGTAAATTACAGCCATAATTCATGATTTTAGCTTGCATTCCATTTTTGTTTACAAGTGTGTAAGCGATGATATCTTCACCATTCTTGGTGACACCAATTTTTTCTTTTTCCACGGTAAAACCTCCCAATTGATTGTTAGTAGATTTAAAAGATTCGCTTTCTTGCGATAATCTAAAACAATAATAATTAAATGGAATTTCAAAAACAAGCGAATTGAGCAATAAGACAAGAGATAAATGTAAAAATGTAAAGGAACTGACATTGAAACACAGATTATTCAATATAATGGTATAGAATGAACTGTATATCACAGAAAGTGTCTTAAGGGGCAAAAAATGAACGAAGTCGCAAATAAGGATAGTAAAATTACCGCTGAAAATGCAATTGAATACACGGATAGCATTTGCGATGGAGGGTACTGGTATACTATAGAGAATTCTATACCGGTACTCAAGTTTATGACGCCCAAATTGCTGAAATTACTAGGCTATGAATCTGTAGAGGAGATGAATAGTCTTGGTGTTGATATATATACTTTTACCAATTTAATATTCGAGGTTGAGAGTACCAAAGAGACTTATGAGGCTCTGACAAGTGGAAAAATTGGTAGGGCATTTGCAGAAATAGTCCTTATAGCAAAGAATGGTATGGAGTATTTCTGTCAGCTGACAGTGTGTCGCAGTACTCTGTTTAGTGGCGAGGATGGACAGGTGATGTTCAAGGCCACTGTGATTTTGTTTGATCAAAGACAGTCTGTATTCAGGCAGTCGCGAGAGTTGTTACAGACAATTAGTAGTGGAATAGCAATTTTTAAACTTAAGGATGAAGTCTTCCAGCTTGTTTATGCAAATGATAGCGCAAATTCCATCCTGAAATATGAAAATTCAGAATTAGATAAATTATATGGAAATGATATTCTGCATTTCATAGATAAGCGTGATCACCAAAGAATTAAGGAAATAGAGGCAATATGTCTTAACGAGGGCAAAACAATCAGGGATATTATCCGGGTTTACACAAAGGAAGGGGAGACAATTTACCTTAATTGTGAATATAAATGTGTAAAAATAGGCCAAAGCAGATATCTGTATAATCTGTTTATGGATGTAAATAATATTGTGGAAAGGCAGGCTGTTGTCGAGAATACTAATGCCATGCTTGAAGCAATGATTAACGTTGCTCCGGCTGGAATTACTATTTATCAGAGGATTGATGATAGCTATAAGCTTATTGCTGCAAACGACACCCTCATAGATAGATTGAACGAATGGGGTGTTGATATAACCGGAACGGGATTAGAACTCACAAAAAAAGACTTGACGGTTAATTCCTATGACATCCTTCTGAAAATGGTGTCTGATGAGGATAAGCCGATGATAATGGAATGTCTCAAGGAGGTTAGGAGGACCGGTTCAGGAGAATGTACTTATCGAATAGTTAGCAATAAGAACAAGGCCAATCGAAATATATATATCAACTGCAAAATGACAACTAAGCAGTGGGTAGATGGGTCAAAAGTAATAGTTACGGCCTATGAGGATGTATCAAAATTCATCGAAATAGAAGAGGAACTGAGGTTAAACCAAATGAAGTTGATTAATCTCAGCTATCGCGATACATTGACAAATGTTCTTAATAGACTGTCATATAATGAATTCCTTAAGAGAGTAGAAGGAAAGACGCTAGTCGACACAGGTGTTGCATTTGTTGATTTAAATGGACTGAAGATGATTAACGACTTGTATGGACACGAGAGAGGTGACGATTCTATACAGTTGACGTCGATGTTGATACGACATTATTTTGATTCAGATGATATCTACAGACTCAGTGGAGATACATTTGTCATTATAAAAGAAGGAATCGATTCCGAAGAATTCTATAGCAGGATGGTAAAGCTGACGCGAGAGTTTGAGCAATATGACCTGGCAGCTGTAGGATACAATTGGAGTAGCGAAGTATCAAATGTTGAAAAAAGCGTCAACCACGCAGAAAGTGCGATGAGAGTCGCAAAGCAAGAGTACTATGCAGGGCACAGCGAGGATACTTCAAAGCATAGGCCAGTACATTTAAATGACCTTCTTAGAGATTTAAAATATGGCAGATATCAGGTGTATTTTCAGCCAAAAGCGTATTGTAAGGACAAGAGGATAGTTGCTGCGGAGGCTTTGGTTCGAAGATATGATGATAACGGCAATATCATACCTCCTGACAGATTCATAAAAACGCTAGAGAAGGAAAAGCTTATTCCAAATGTAGATATGTTTGTCTTAGAGCAGACATGCAGTACACTGGAAAGATGGAATCGAGAGAATTCCAACATGCATAAATTCAAGATATCTGTAAATATGAGCCGTGTCACAATCGTAATTCCTGACTATATAAGCAAGATAACCACCATTGTTGACCGATATGATATAGATAGAAGTCAGCTGGAATTTGAGATAACCGAGTCTCAGGCTACGATGGACAAGACGTTTTTGAATGCGCTGGTTGATGATTTGGTTAATGAAGGTTTTGGGGTATCGCTTGATGATATGGGAAGCGATTATTCATCGATAAATATGTTAATAATGGAGGGAATTGACACGATAAAGCTCGACAGGGGGCTGATTTTACAGATTGATAGCGACAATGGAAATAAGCTTATTCAGTATCTGATTAGCATGTGTCATGGCTTTAATAAACTAATCATTGCTGAAGGCGTGGAAGATGATGCAACAAGACTCAAGCTTGAAGATATGGGCTGTGATATGTACCAGGGTTATTTGTTATCGCCGCCGATCAGCATACCTGATTTTGAAAAGCTTTTAAAAGAGAATTAATGAGGAGTCCTGTAGCAATACAGGACTTTTCTTTGGTTTATAAGAAATTATAATGTCATGACTTTCTGCGGATAATTAATGAAAACATCCGCAGAAATCTGGCTTTGCCAGACAAGAAATTGCTTTAATGCAATTTCTTGGTAGTTACGATTCCTGTTTTTCTGATGAAAAACAAGAATCTATGACTTTTTGTGGGCTGCTTAAGGAAAAAGCCCACAAAAATCCCGCTTTGCGGGACAACATTTCTCCTTCGGATAAATGTTGGTATTGTCCGGTTCTTGATTTTCTGAGGAAAAT
>FLNY01004077.1_pt1 | contig 30415 bp, 22 predicted proteins | sample 1140381 | NCBI WGS metagenome assembly FLNY01 (sample SAMEA3878172, study PRJEB12797) | bioreactor metagenome | biome: Moose rumen | place: Sweden | collected 2011-10 | reverse complement strand
CTTTTCATTGACGACAGTCCCAAGAACTGCGCTGTCGCCAACAGCCTCGGCATCCACACGCTCTGCCCTCAGAACAACGAAGACTGGATTCCCACCCTCCGAGACTACTTAGGATTAACCATGTAACAATAGCGAGATATGAAGACGAAGTTAATGACGGTACTGACCACAGGCAGCATGTTGCTGGGCCTGGCGGGTTGCGACGGCCAGAAATGGTCTGAGCAGCAGGTGGATTCATTTATGTTAGTCACGCAGAAGGGCGGCCCCTCGCTGGGCTATTCCCCACAGTCTGGCGTGAAGTTGCTCACTGTCGGGGGCTATGCCTTCAAGGACCTGAACCGCAACGACTCGCTGGATGCCTACGAGGACTGGCGGCTGTCAGCACAGGAGCGCGCTGCCGACCTGGCCTCACAACTCTCTAACGAGGAGATTGCAGGCCTGATGCTCTACAGCAGTCATCAGGCAGTGCCGTCGCCAGAACTCTCCGACGAACAGAAGAAATTCCTCAGCGACGACCATCTGCGAGCCGTATTGATCACGACGGTGGAGAGTCCGAAGGTGGCTGCCCAGTGGAACAACACGATGCAGGCTTTCGTGGAAGGACTCGACCATGGCATCCCAGCCAATACGAGTTCTGACCCGCGCCATGAGGCGAAGGCCACGACGGAATACAACGCTGGAGCGGGCGGACAGATCTCCCTCTGGCCCACCTCCCTCGGACTGGCAGCCACGTTCGACCCGCAGTTGATGCGCCGCTTTGGCGAAATTGCCTCTGAAGAGTATCGCGAACTGGGCATCGCTACGGCCCTGTCACCACAGGTGGACATCGCCACCGACCCACGTTGGATCCGCTTCAGCGGCACCTTCGGAGAAGACCCGCAACTGGCTACGGATCTGGCTCGTGCCTACTGCGACGGATTCCAGACCACCCCAGAGACCAAGGGCTGGGGCACGAGGAGCGTGAATGCGATGGTGAAGCACTGGTATGGCTACGGTGCCCAGGAAGGCGGTCGTGACTCCCACTATGCCTCTGGCAAGTATGCCGTCTATCCTGGTAATAATCTGGCGATGCACAAGCGGTCGTTCGTTGAGGGTGCCTTCAAGTTGGAAGGTGGCACGGAGATGGCCTCAGCCGTGATGCCCATCTACAGCATTCTTTGGAATCAGGATCCCTCAGGTCAGAACGTGGGCGGCAGTTACAGCAAGTGGCTCATCCAGCAGCAGTTGCGCGACGAAGCGAAGTTCGACGGTGTGATCTGTACGGACTGGGCCATCACGAAGGATATGAAGGCGCTCGACAGTCCGATGGGTGGCAAGCCCTGGGGCGTGGAGGCACTCACGGAGGCTGAGCGCCACTATAAGATTCTACAGGCTGGTGTCGATCAGTATGGTGGTAACAACGAGATCGGCCCTGTGCTGGAGGCCTACAGGATGTGGGCAGAGGCAGAGGGCGAAGAGAGTGCCCGCCAGCGCTTCGAACAGTCGGCCCGCAGGCTGTTGCTCAACGTGTTCCGCGTTGGGCTCTTCGAGAATCCTTATCTCGATCCTGCAGAGTCGGAGCAGATCGTGGGCAAGCCCGAGTTCATGCAGGCTGGCTACGAGGCCCAGTTGAAGTCGATCGTGATGCTGAAGAATCAAGGTAACAAGACGCTGCCCGTCAAGGACAGGAAAAAGGTGTATGTGCCCAAGCGCCACTTCCCCGCCATCCCTGGCATGTGGGGCGGCATCTCTGAAGAGAAGACGGTGGAGCCCATTGACCTGAAACTCGTCGCCAAGTATTTCGAGGTGGTAGAGACCCCTGAACAGGCCGACTTCGCCATCTGTCTGATTGAGGAGCCCAGCACGGGCTATGGCTACAGCACAGAGGACGTGAAACGGGGCGGTAACGGCTATGTACCCTTCAGTCTGCAATACGATGACTATACCGCAGAGCATGCCCGCAGTGTGAGTATCGCTGGCGGCGACCCGATGGAGAAGTTCACGAACCGCAGTTTCAGGGGCAAGACGGTGAAGGCCTATAATCGCGACGATATGGTGTTGGTACAGGCGACGAAGGAGGCGATGGGCGACAAGCCCGTCATCGTCATTCTGGAGACGGGTCGTCCTGTGGTTCTGTCAGAGATAGAACCCTCCGCCGATGCCATCCTCGTCTCTTTCAGCGTGCAGCATCAGGCCCTGCTCGACGTGATCAGCGGCCAGACAGAGCCCTCGGGCCTGTTGCCCATGCAGATGCCATCCGACATGAAGACGGTGGAGGAACAGCAGGAAGACGTGCCTCGTGACATGTCGTGCTACATGGATGCCGACGGACACGCATACGACTTCGCCTTCGGTCTGAACTGGCAGGGCATCATCCAGGATGAGCGCGTAAAGAAATACGCGACACCTGTCCAATAGTCAGTTTGCCAATATCGTCACGAAACTCTCTGCAGGCAGGCTGACGGTCAGTTCACCGTCGGCCACCTGTAGCAATTGAGCCTCAGCATGCTGCTGGCTGTTGGTGACATAGACGACAGCCTGTCTGGTGCCTGCGGGCAGACCAGAGACATGGGTCTGACAGGCTGCACCGTTATTGACGATATGGAGAGCCGTCTCGCCTGTTGCCAACTTCACAAACGAAGCCACATTCACATTCGCCTTGTTGCAGTCCGATGGGATGGCAAAGGCATCGGCTGGCGTCATGGAGAGTTGTTTCAGGTTGAAGAAACGCTGAGTGGGTCGCAAGGGGCCCTCCGACCAGAAGATGCCGTCTCCCCATAGTACCGAGTAGTCTGACGTCAGTTGCCACTGAAGGATGCTGAGCGGCTGGGCAAGGGCACACAGTCTTACATAGAGGTTGATCTCGTAGAGGGCGAAGGTGGTCTCGTTGAAAATAGCCGGATACTGGTAGGCTGCGGCATCGGTACTTCCCTCCCCTACGATCAGCGGCACGTTGATCTGTCGTGCAGCCTCAGCCCATTTCCTCAGTGTGGCATCATCACATCCGCGCCAGGAGTGGAACGAGATAGCACCTATATACCTGCGGGCCGAGGGGTCGTTGAGGGCTGGCAGGATAAAGTCGAAGGTTGTGGCATCGGAGTTGTCGCCCAACAGCATCAGGGTCTTCAGACCTCTATCCGCCAGATACTGTCCGAAGCCCTTGATGAAATCACGATGCTCCTCTGGAGTGAACACCACGTCGATACCCAAGTCAGACTCGTTGAACGAGAAATAGTCGGCCTCCACGCCATAGTCTTTCTTCAGGAAGACCAGATAGTCGGCCAGCGAGGCATAGATCCTTTCCTGTTCTGAGGCTTTGAGGGCGAAAGCCCAGGCCGTGCCGTCAGAGCGGGTGGTCTGGTCGCCAGCCCACATAGGCGGGAACCAGCAACTTACGATGACGGGCATACCGATCTGCTTCAGTCGTCGCGCCATCTCCGCACTTCGTACGACATGTTCATGGTCTGTCCCTGCCATATCCCACAACATCCAGGGCATCTCCACCCGTCCGAAAGCGATGCGCATATTCTTCAGGCAGTAGTCGATCACCGTCGGATCCTTTTGGATATTCTGTATCCTGAAATTACCGCCAAAGCCCGTAAAGACTCTGCCTGGCTCCGTCGTGTCGATCTTGATCTCGGCTGTCTCATGATGCTGGGTGCCATCCACGCTCAACTCTGCAGACAGTTCCTGTGTCTGGTCCTTCTTCAGGGTGGGCAACAACGTGACATAGAGCACCTTGCATCCATCTTCGTCTCTGACAGACATGGGTACGGCCTTGTCGAAGAGCAGTGTGAGTTGACGTTCTGGCGCTGTGACAGTTACTTTCTTGCCTGATGCCTTGATCTTTGCCTTGGCATAGTGCTGGGGCCCGAAACTCATGCAGAAGTAGGCTCCCTCGTCAAGATCCTCCTTCGCCTCCGCTTTCCAGTTCAGGCGGACGGTATGCATATCGACATCCGTCACGGTCTGGACGAACTCCGCCCCATGCATGGGGGTGATAGTCGTCTGCGAATTGCCCTCGCGCATATACCTTATTCCGTTCTGCTTTTCCCTGCCGCTTTTCTCCATCTCACCATCTGGTTTTCCCACTCGCAGAGTTGATTCGAAGTCGATCAGTTCACCATTCAGTCGCACACCCGTGATATTGCTCCAGGCCATCACCTCCGTATGTACGGCGGCAGGCTCCAGTCGTCTTGACAGTTCGAAGGCCATCCGACTGTTGTGGTAGGGACAGTTCCATTCACTCACCTTGGGTTCTCTGGTGGGCTTGCCATCTTCCGTCACGCCCTTATACCAGCCACCATGGGTTTCATCCACGAAATGGGCCTTCACGTATTCCCAGTTACGCTGGGCAGCCTCGAAGAAAGTCTTTTTGCCTGTCAGTTGCCAAGCGTTCACGGCACCGATGATGGTCTCACACTGAGGCCACCATGCCATTCGCCTGCTATATTCGCCATCCATCTTCTCATAGCGCATCGCCCCTTCCGCATTGACTCCTTCCTTCAGGGCCGTCTCCGTCATCTCCAGCGCCTGTGCCTGCACCTTGGCCTCCAGGACCGGATCGCCAACGACGGCCGCCGCCTCGCACATCAGCCAGGCGGTCTCGATGTCATGCCCGTAGGAATCGATCTCGCCGCCTACAGGATGCCAGTCGTCGTCACAGAAGAGGATCAAATGATGGCGCTGGGGGGAATAGAGCCCGGTGCTCAGGAGTTGAAGGAGTTCTCGCAGGTTGGCCTTGAGTCCTTCGTTGGGCCATACCTGATAGAGGGTGGTAAAGGCCTCCAGCACGTGGATATGGGTGTTCATGGTCTTGCTGGCGCTCGCCTGTCCATCAACGCCCTTGATCGGCTCCCTGGTATAGTCGCGTGGGAACGACTCGATATAGCCCAAGCCCACCTTGTCGTGCACCCGCTCTTCGAGTGTCTGGTAGATGGCGATGGCCGTCTGCAGACTCTTCTGACAGCCTGTTGCCCTGAAATGCTCTGCCAGTCCGTAGATGCCAAAGGCGGCGGCGTAGGTCTGCTTGATGGGGTTCTTAATACCGCCATCACCGTTCAGGCTCCAGAACACCCCACCATAGACGGGATCTACGAAATGGCTGACATAATAGGCTGCTGCACGGTCTGCCATCTGCCGATATGCTTCCAGCGCATAGAGGCGATAGGCCTGCGAGAACGTCCAGAGGATACGGGCATTCAGCACGGCTCCCTTGTCGGCGCCAGGTATGGGCGTACCGTCGTTGAGCACCATTCCGTAGAATCCCCCGGCAGGATCCACCACCTTGTCCATCCAGAAGGGCAGGATGTTTTCCTTGAGGTTCTGCGTCGTCTCCGTGCGCAGCGTTCCTATACTCTCAGCGGTCTGGGCTGACACCTGATGTACTGAGGCCACCAGCATCGCGGCGTGCAGCAAAATTCCCTTTGTAACTGTCATCATCTGTCTCATAGGTTTGTGTATATTGGTTTCTAATCTGCAAATATACAAATTATTTTCCTGGCTCCAAAGGATTTGGCGGAAAAGTGTTGGGATTTTCAGGAATAATGCTTACCTTTGCAGCATTATGAAGAAGGTGAAGAACTCCGAACTGCTATTGTCCTACATCCGTGAGGGCAAGACGATGACCCAGCGCGAGAAACTCTGGCTCATCATCAGTCTGAGTATTCCCTCGATACTGGCCCAGATCTCCGCCACCGTCATGTTCTTCATCGACGCCTCGATGGTGGGCCATCTGGGGGCCAAGGCCTCAGCCTCCATCGGACTGGTGGAGACCACGGGCTGGCTGATGGGCGGACTGGCCTCAGCGGCCAATATGGGCTTCTCCGTACAGGTGGCCCACTTCATCGGTGCCAACGACTTCGAGGCGGCCCGTCGCGTGCTGAGGCAGTCGCTCGTCTGCTGTTTTCTATGGGCGCTGATGATCTCACTGACGGCCCTCGCCATCAGTTCTCCCCTGCCCTACTGGCTGGGCGGCACTGAGGAGATCGCCCACGATGCCTCGTTCTACTTCGCCATCATCGGCCTCTGCGGTATCTTCTTCCAGATGGAGGGATTGGCGGGTTCGATGCTGAAGTGCTCTGGCAACATGAAGATTCCCTCGATCCTGAATATCGGCATGTGCGTGATGGATGTCGTGTTCAACTACATCTTCATCTACGTGCTCGACATGGGGGTGGTGGGAGCCGCCATGGGAACGGGCGTGGCCGAACTGATCACGGCCGCCCTGATGCTCTACTTCCTGCTGGTGAAGTCGAAGATGCTCTCGCTCGTGGGGCGCCCTGGCTCGTACAAGCCCAAGGAGGACACCATCAGGACGGCCGTCAAGATTGGTGCACCCATGGGACTGCAGCACATGCTGATGGGAGGAGCCCAGATCGTGAGCACGCTCATCGTGGCCCCACTGGGTACTATCGCCATCGCCGCCCACTCGCTGGCCATCACGGTGGAGAGCCTGTGCTACATGCCTGGCTACGGCATCGCCGAGGCCGCCACGACCCTCGTAGGACAGGGCATCGGCGCAGGACAGAAAATACTGACACGCTCCTTCGCCCGTATGTCCGTCGGACTGGGCATTGGCGTGATGACGGTGATGGGCATCCTGATGTGGGTGTTCGCCCCACAGTTGATGTCGCTGATGTCGCCTGTGGAGGAGGTGATCGTCCTGGGCACGCAGGTACTCCGTATCGAGGCCTGGGCAGAGCCGATGTTCGCTGCCGCCATCGTCTGCAACGGTGTGTTCATTGGTGCCGGTGATACGATGATCCCAGCCGTGATGAGCCTCTGCTCGATGTGGTTCGTCCGCCTGACGCTTGCTGCCACCCTCGCCCCGAGGTTCGGTCTGAAGGGCGTCTGGACGGCCATGGCCATCGAACTCACCTTCCGTGGCGGTATCTTCCTGACGAGACTCTTCAAGGGAGGCTGGAGCGAGAAGTTAAAGGTTAAGAATTAAGAATTAAGAGTTATGATTACCAATATGCGCAGAATCCTTTTTGTACTTATTATTTTTCAGTTATCACTTTTCACTGCTTGGTCGCAGACCAAGACCACTGAGGTGCTGCTGGAGACGACGGCAGGCAATATCCGTATCGCCCTCTACGACGAGACCCCACAGACGCGCGACAACTTCCTGAAGATCACGAAGATGGGCATCTATGACTCGCTGCTCATCCATCGCGTCATCAAGGACTTCATGATCCAGAGCGGCGACACGAACAGCAAGCACGCCAAACCAGGCCAGTTGCTGGGCTCAGGTGATTTCGACTACACCACGGAGGCCGAGTTCCGTCTGCCCCAGATCTTCCATCGTCGTGGGGTCGTGGCCATGGCCCGCGAGGGTGACAAGGTGAACCCTGAGCGTCGCTCTTCCGCCTGCCAGTTCTATATCGTCTGGGGAAAGATCTACACTGACGACCGTCTAATTGCCAAGGTACAGGAACGACTCGACTCTGCCACACAGGGCACAGTCAAACTGACGCCTGAGATGATCGAGGTGTATAAGACCGTTGGCGGCACGCCCCACCTCGACGGACAATACACCGTCTTTGGAGAGGTCGTCGAGGGACTGGATGTCGTGGAGAAGATTCAAGGTGTCAAGACGGACAAGAACGATCGTCCGCTGGAGGATATCCGTATCCTGAAGGCCACTGTCACCAAGGATTTAAGCATAAAAAAGCCGCTCAAGGGTCATCAACGACTCAAGGGCGGCATCAACAATCTATGAATAACTAAAAACCTTTTTTCTGAGAAAACGGAGTGTCACCACTGCGTCTGTTATCCCTACTAGCAAATCTTTCTAACACCTTAGAAAAACCTATTGCCAATCTAACTAATAAAACCTAAAAACCTAACTAAAATATTAACTCTAACTAAAACCTTTTTCAATCTTTACCTTAACTAATACCTCTGTATTATCTTTTTGACACTGCAAAGGTACGACGATTTTCGCAACCCGCCATGGATTACGACCCGTTTTTGCATAAAAACCGCATTTCTTTTGATGTATGTCAAGCGGGCTGTGTGCGAACACACCTAAATTGTGCTCGATAACAGCACCTCGGACACCAAATTTGTAAGACTAACGAACTCAGGGATAGACAGTTGCTCCGGACGCCGGGTCAGAAGATCGGCGTGAAGCGTGAAAAGCGGGGAATCGGCAGGCAAAAGTTGGCGCAGGGAGACACGCAGCATCTTGCGACGCTGGTTGAATACCGTCTTGACGATCCGCTTGAACAAAGCCTTGTCGCAACCCAGATCCGTCACCTCGTTGCGCGTCATGCGGATCACGGCACTCTGCACCTTGGGAGGCGGATTGAACACCCCTGGCTCCACCGTGAAGAGATACTCTACCGTGTACCATGCCTGAATCAGTACGGAGAGGATGCCATACTGCTTCGAGCCTGGCTGGGAGGCCATGCGCAGGGCCACCTCATGCTGGATCATACCCGTACAACAGGGTATCAGGTCCTTATAGTCGAGCATCTTGAAGAATATCTGCGAGGAGATGTCGTAGGGATAGTTACCCGTCAGCACGAATGGCTGTCCGTCGAACACCTCGTTCAGGTCCATCCGCAGGAAGTCGCCACCTATGATGTTATTATCAAGGCGGGGGAAGCGCACCTGCAGGTAGGCCACCGACTCACGGTCGATCTCCACCACCTTCAGAGGCCGGGGCTTCTCCACGAGAAACTGCGTCATCACACCCATACCTGGACCGATTTCCAAAACGGGGAGATCAGGACAGGCATCAACGGTATCGGCGATTGCCTTGGCGATATTCAGGTCAGTGAGGAAGTGCTGGCCGAGGTTCTTCTTGGGTCGTACTTGTTTCATGGCTGCAAAGTTACGAAAAGTCAAGTAAAAAGCCAAATTTCTTCGGAACTTTGTTCCTTCAGGCGAGCAAAGCCCGGAGTCTTTGGCTTTTTTCGAGACTGAACAGTTGCTCTTATCGTAATCGAGGATGCGAACAGTCTTGGATAATGGTTCGTTTACGAGGTCACGCAGTTCTGGGATAGGCATGCGTTTGAGAACAGGCAATGTCCTGCAGATAGATATCCCAGACTTGCCCTCGTATTCCACCCAACTCTATGCTGGCAACATCGATTCTCTGTAATCCTCAGAAATCTGCACAAAAGTTTGGAGATATCGGATAATATTCCTATCTTTGCGCCATAAAACACGACGCTATGGAAGAAAAGAGATATCCAATATTCGAAGAAGAAGAGAATGCAGGCATGGCCAGTGAACCTGTAGCAGCATTGGCTACAACGGAAGTGACTGAGATTTCAATGCCTGACGATATGGACTGTGCTCATATCGTAGATGGCGTATTGCAAGTGCATTCTGACATTGAAGAAGAAATTGCTGAAGCCGAACGCGGTGAAGTGGTTACGATGAGTGAGTTCAAAACAATGTTCGCAAAATGGCTCGACCAATAGAATTCAGCCAGCCCTCAACTCACTGATTACCAGCATTCTCGGCTGAAAGGACGATTTGGGCTGGCATCAAACTGTCGTCAAACGGTCACTTACTCTTACACGCGTATCTAAAAGTTTGTGCCGTTAGTGTTTTTGCGCCTTAGTGCAGGCCGTGGACCGCCAAATACTCGGTACTTTAGGAAAAATACTCGGTACTTATTTGGAAATACTCGGCACGATAGGAAAATTTGGTGGCGCTTATTGTCAATTTCGTGGCGCTTATTGAGCAATACTTGGTACTTATTGAGCGAAAGTCGGGGCCTTGTGGCAGTGAAATCATCTCCCCAAACACCTAAGAAATATCATTCAGTCGAACCCATTGTAAATCAGCCGATTAGTCTTCGGCTGAAGGGAGAGGGCCAATGTGATAAAGAAAACGGGCTGGATTCACATCCAGCCCGCCTTCGTCTATGCTTTCTAAGTCCTAAAATCCTTACTTTACTTCTAAGTTCATGTCGTTGTTCACCTTTACGGCCTCAGCAACACATACTGCAACGACGAAGGTTACTAAAAATAATGCTGTCATAATCTTTTCCTTTCTTTTAATGTTATCCTGTCATCTTTTGACGGTGCAAAGGTACGGCTGTTTGCGCACACAGACAAATATTTTGTCCTAAAAAGGCAGAAAAACAGTCGTTTCATTGACCCGTATCAATAATTATTCGTATCTTTGCACCAATGGAAATGAAGACCTTTGCCACGAATACCGCCAAAATCATCTTCCCGATCCTGTTGGGAGGGGCCATCCTCTATTGGATGTACCGCGGTGAGGATTTCAGCCGGCTGATGCAGGTGATGACGGAAGAGATGGACTGGACGTGGATGCTTCTCTCCTTCCCCTTCGGCATTCTGGCACAAGCCTTCCGTGGCTGGCGATGGAAGCAGACGCTGGATCCCATCGACGACCTGTCGCCAAACACCGCCAGGAAGATGCCCGCTGACACGAAGATCCGTGCCCGCAGTGCCACCTGCGTACGGGCCGTATTCATCTCATATGCAGCCAGTCTGGTGATACCCCGTATCGGCGAGTTCACCCGCTGCGCCGTACTGAAGCGCTACGACGGGGTGTCGTTCAGCAAGGCATTAGGCACGGTGGTGACGGAACGGGCCGTCGATACCCTGGTCGTGATGCTCTACTCCGGCATCATCCTGCTCGTCGAGATGAGCATCTTCGGCACCTTCTTCCAGAAGACAGGCACCTCACTGGACCGTATCCTGGGAGGGTTCTCACTGACAGGCTGGCTGGTGACGGCCGTCTGCGGCATCGCCGTACTGATCCTGCTCCACCTGCTGCTGAAGAACTTCTCTATATACAATAAGGTAAGGATGACGCTAAGCGGCATCTGGGAGGGCGTGCTCTCACTGAGGGGCGTGAAAAACCTGCCGCTCTACCTGTTCTTTTCCATCGGCATCTGGGTGTGCTACTTCCTGCACTACTACCTGACGTTCTTCTGTTTCGACTTCACGGCCCACCTAGGACTGGGCTGCGCACTGGTATCCTTTGTGGTAGCCAACTTCGCCGTCATCGTACCCACCCCTAACGGAGCGGGTCCATGGCACTTTGCCATCAAGACCATGCTGATCCTCTACGGTGTGGCCGACGAACAGGCCCTCTGGTTCGTGCTCATCGTGCACACCGTACAGACGATGCTCGTCATAGTCCTCGGCATCTACGCCTGGGCCGCCCTCTCCTTTACGAAACGTATCCATCTAAAACAATAACATTATGAGTGAGATTAAAAACCTGAAGCCGGAATGCATCTGGCGCAATTTCTACAAGTTGACACAAGTGCCCCGCCCCAGTGGCCATCTGGAGAAGATCCAGCAGTTCCTGCTCGACTTCGGCAAGGAGGCTGGCGTGGAGGTGTTCAAGGATCCCGCCAATAATATCGTGATGCGGAAGCCCGCCTCTCCTGGCATGGAGAAGAAAAAGGGCGTGATCCTGCAGGCCCACATGGACATGGTGCCGCAGAAGACACCTGAGAGCACCCATAACTTCGAGACCGACCCCATTCAGCCTTGGATCGACGGTGAGTGGGTGAAGGCCAAGGGCACCACCCTCGGTGCAGACAACGGTCTGGGCGTGGCCGCCATCATGGCCGTGATGGAGGACAAGAGTCTGAAGCACGGTCCCATCGATGCCCTGATCACTGCCGACGAGGAGACGGGCATGTATGGCGCCAACGACCTGCCAGAGAACGAACTGCAGGGCGACATCCTGATGAACCTCGACTCCGAGACCTGGGGCAAGTTCGTCATCGGCTCTGCCGGTGGCATCGACGTGACCGCCACCTTGGACTATAAGGAGGTGGAGACCGATGCCGGCGATGCAGCCGTGAAGGTGACGGTGAAAGGTCTGCGTGGCGGACACAGCGGACTGGAGATCCACGAGGGTCGCGGCAACGCCAACAAACTGCTCGTCCGTCTGGTGCGTGAGGCCATCGAGGAACTCGATGCCCGTCTGGCCTGCTGGCAGGGCGGCAACATGAGGAACGCCATCCCCTTCAAGGCCGAGGCCGTGCTGACGCTGCCGAAGGAGAACGTCGAGGCCATGAAGGAACTCGCCCAAGACTGGCTCGAGGACTTCACCGATGAGTACAAGGGCATCGAGAGCGGCATCGAGGTCATCTGCGAGGATATCGAGACCCCGAAGACAGAAGTGCCCGTGGAGATTCAGGACAACCTGATCAACGCCATCTACGGCTGTCACGACGGTGTGATTCGCATGATCCCCTCCTACCCCAGTGTCGTAGAGACTTCCTCGAACCTCGCTATTATTAATATAGGTGGTGGCAAGGCATCGCTGCAGATCCTGGCCCGCTCAAGCCGCGAGGATATGAAAGACTACATCGTCAAGACCCTTGAGAGTTGCTTCTCGATGGCGGGCATGAAGGTGGAGACGGCCGGCTCGTATGGCGGCTGGGATCCCAACCCCGACTCCGAAATCCTGAACCTTCTCCTGAAGGAATACAAGGAGTTGTTCGGTGAGGACGGCATCGTACAGGTGGATCACGCCGGACTGGAGTGCTCTGTCATCCTCGGCAAGTACCCCTGGCTGGATGTCGTCAGCCTCGGTCCTACGATGAAGTCGCCCCACACCACCACGGAGCGCGCCCTCATCAAGACCGTCGAACCCTTCTGGACCCTCCTGAAGAAGACGCTCGAGGACATTCCTGAGAAATAAAAACAAAAAAAATCCGAAGATTCGGCTGAATCTTCGGATTTTTTCGTATCTTTGCACCCGATAAATCAAATTAGTAACAAAATTATGGACGATTACCCGGCGAATTATTACGAACAGTAATGGCGGGGGATGGCGAGCAAGGCTGCTAATCCCTTTGCCGTTAAATTATGCATTATGCATTATTAATTATGCATTAAAAAGGATTAGCACAATGAAGACATTCTGGAACACCCAAGGCGGACTGACCCAACTCTCAGAGTGGCAGCCCAATTGCTGGATACAGGTGACATGCCCCACCGAAGACGACCAGCGCGAACTCGAGGAGAAGTTCAACATCCCCGACTACTTCATGTCGGACATCAGCGATACCGACGAGCGTGCCCGTTATGAGTATGACGACGGCTGGATGCTCATCATCCTCCGTATCCCCTACGTCAAGGAGATACGGTCGAGGACACCCTATACCACCGTGCCGCTTGGTATCATCCACAAGCGCGACGTCACCATCACCGTCTGCTACTACGAGACCAACATGATGATTGACTTCGTGAGTTACCAGCAGAAGCGCAATGAAGGCTTCACCGACTATGTCGATATGATCTTCCGCCTCTTCCTCTCCAGTGCTGTGTGGTATCTGAAGCGCCTGAAGCAGATCTCGATGCTCATCGACAAGGCCAAGCGCAATCTCGACCGCGAGGTGAACAACGAGAGTCTGATCGGTCTCAGCCGCCTGCAGGACTCGCTCACTTATTTCCAGACCTCCATTCGTGGCAACGAGAACCTGCTCCAGAAACTGAAGTTCAAACTCCAGATCGACGAACTGGATGCAGACCTGATCGAGGACGTGAACATCGAGATGTCGCAGGCCCGCGAGACCACCTCGATCTACTCCGACATCCTGGAATCGACAATGGACACCTATTCGAGCATCATCAACAACAACATGAATAATGTGATGCGTACGCTGACCTCCGTCACCATCATCATGACTCTGCCCATGCTGATAGCCTCGCTCTTCGGCATGAACCTCGTCAACGGTATGGAGGAATCACGCTTCGGATTCCTTGTCGCGCTCATCATTTCGGTCTTTGTTTCAGGCGTTGCATGGTGGATTTTCCGCTACAAACGGCTTGTTTAATCTTATTTAACTTTTTAATTTTACAATTTTACCATTTTTATTAGTACCTTTGACCCCAAATGTGGTGATGCGTCGCATCACAATACGAATGGTCAATAACTAAAAAAGTTAAATGATGAACTCTGAAGACAATGCCCTCGAATTGGGTCAGAATGAAGAAATCAAGGAAGAAGCCGTCCAGCAGCCCGTTGAAGAGAAAGCCGCAGGAAGCACTTCCCAAGTAGAAACCGAAGAGGCAGAAGCCCCCGCTGAAGAGGTGGAGGCACCAGCCCCCGCAGAGGCCGAAAAGGGACAGCCGCGCAAGGTCTATGAGACCAAGGCGGAGATTCTGGAGCGTGTGCGGGAGATTGCCCATGGCGACGAGGCTCCCCAGAAAGACGAGGTCGATTACCTGAAGACGGCTTTCTACAAGTTGCACATCGCCGAGCGCGAAGCCAAACTGAAGGCTTACATCAACGGCGGAGGCGATCCGGAAGCCTACCAGATCACGCCCGACGGACAAGAGGAGGCCTTCAAGGCCGAGATGGGCATTATCAAGGAGAAGCGTGCCAAGATCTTCAAGGAGCAGGAGGCTGAGAAGCAGGAGAACCTCACCAAGAAACTGGCCATCATCGACAAGATTAAGACGATGATCACCACCCCAGAAGAGGCCAACAAGAGTTATAAGGAGTTCCAGACATTGCAGCAGCAGTGGCGCGAGATCAAGAACGTGCCCGCCGAGAAGGCCAACGAACTGTGGCGCAACTACCAGTTGTACGTCGAGCAGTTCTACGACATGCTCCGTCTGAACAGCGAGGCCCGCGAACTCGACTTCAAGAAAAACCTCGAAGCCAAGATCCGCTTGTGCGAGGTGGCAGAGAAACTCGCCGACGAGGAAGATGTGATAAGCGCCTTCCACCAGTTGCAAAAATTGCATCAGGAATACCGCGAGATCGGTCCTGTGGCCAAGGAGCAGCGCGAGGAGACATGGAACCGCTTCAAGGCCGCATCCACCGTCATCAACAAGCGCCACCAGCAGCACTTCGAGGGCATCCGTGCCAAGGAGGAGGAGAACCTGGCGCGTAAGACGGCCCTCTGCGAGCAGGTAGAGACCATCGCTGCCGAGGAGAACAAGGGCAGCGGCGACTGGGAGAAGCATACCAAGCAGATCATCGACCTGCAGGCCGAGTGGAAGACCATCGGATTCGCTCCCCAGAAGATGAACGTGAAGATCTTCGAGCGTTTCCGTGCTGCCTGCGACGATTTCTTCGGGCGCAAGGCCGAGTATTTCCGCACGCTGAAGGACACCTTCAAGGAGAATGCCGACAAGAAGCGCGCCCTCATCGAGAAGGCCAAGGCCCTGCAGGATTCCACCGACTGGAAATCGACGGGCGACAAGTTCATCGCCCTTCAGAAAGAGTGGAAGACCATCGGCATGGTGCCCAAGAAACTGGGCGACCAGTTGTGGGAGGAGTTCCTGGGAGCCTGCAACAAGTTCTTCGATGCCCGCAAGGCAGCAGGCGCAGGTCAGCACAGCGAGGAGTATGCCAACCTGAGCAAGAAGCGCGAGGTCATCGAGAAACTGAAGGCCGCCGCCGAGGAGACTGGTGAGAACATCCAGGAGAAGGTGCAGGAACTCGTGGAGGAGTACAACGCCATCGGCCATGTGCCCTTCAAGGAGAAGGATAAGATATATGAGGAGTACCACGCCATACTCGACAAACTCTACAAGGACCTGAACATCTCCGTGGCCAAGCGCCGCCTGAACAACTTCAAGCAGAACCTCAAGCAGGTGGCAGAGCGCGGAGAGAACGCTCTCGACAATGAGCGCGCCCGACTGTTCCGCCAGTATGAGCAACTGAAGCAGGAGGTACAGACCTACGAGAACAACCTCGGTTTCCTGAATGCCAGTTCGAAGAAAGGCAACAGCCTCATCGACGAGATGAACCGCAAGGTGCAGAAACTCAAGGACGACATGAATCTTGTCCGCGAGAAGATCAAGGCCATCGACGCGGAGAATAAGGAAAAAGAATCATAACAGAGAAAGGCTTCCGATTTGGAAGCCTTTTCTGTTGGGGTACTCGGACTCGAACCAAGAATGACAGGACCAGAATCTGTAGTGTTACCATTACACCATACCCCAAAGTTTCGCATGTCAGAACGCCCTCGTTCCGTTTTGCGGGTGCAAAATTACGACTTTTTTCTCGAATGAACAAATCTTTTCGAGGAAAATTTATAAAAAAGCGCAAAAATTCCGCTTTTATTTTGATATTCCCACGAATTAGCGTACCTTTGTCGGACAATTACATATTAATATTAATGACAGAACTCGTAAAAACAATTATTGAAGCGATACAGGAAAAGAAAGGAAGCAATATCATCATTGCCGACCTGACAAAGACAGAGGGCACCATCTGCCACTATTTCGTGATCTGCACAGGCAACTCGCCCGCACAGGTGGAGGCCATCACGGAGTCTATCGGCGACATGGCCCGCGAACGCCTGAAGGAGAAGCCCGCCCATGTGGTGGGACTCGAGAACGCCCAGTGGGTGGCGATGGACTATAGCGACGTGCTGGTGCATATCTTCCTGCCCGATGTCAGGGAGTATTATGATCTGGAGCACCTCTGGGAGGATGCTCCGCTCACCAGGATTCCAGACTTGGATTAAAGGTGAGAAGGTGAAAAAGTGAAAAGTGAATATGGAAAATAACCAGATACCAAACAGAGGCGGTAATGGCCCGAAGATGAACATGCCGAGGTTCAATATGAACTGGATCTACGTGGTGGCCATCATCGCCCTGGGCCTGCTGTATTTCTCCAGCGGAGGCCCACAGAACAGCAGTGTCGCCAAGACGGCCTCATACTCCGACTTCAAGGACATGGTCAGCCATAGTTATGCCTCGAAGATCGTCGTGAACAAAGGTCAGGGCACGCTGAAGATGTACGTGAAACCCGAGCATATCCGCGACGTGTTCCACCAGAGTGCCCAGCAGACGGGTGCAGAGCCCTATCTGGAGGTGGAGTTCGGCAGCATCGACCAACTCGAGCAGTTCATCACCCAGGCGAAGGAGGAAAAGACCTTCACTGGCGACTACTCCTTCGAGAACCGCAAGGAGAACGAGATGTTCAACATGCTGTTCTATAACCTCCTGCCCATCTTCATCATCGTCGGCCTGTGGATCTTCTTCATGCGCCGCATGGGCGGCGGAGGCATGGGCGGTGCCGGAGGCGGCGTGTTCAGCGTCGGCAAGTCGAAGGCCAAGATGTACGAGAAGGGCGGCGATCTGGGCATCACGTTCAAGGACGTGGCAGGTCAGGCCGGTGCCAAGCAGGAGGTGCAGGAGATCGTCGATTTCCTGAAGAACCCGCAGAAATACACCGACCTGGGTGGCAAGATCCCCAAGGGTGCCCTGCTCGTAGGACCTCCGGGCACGGGTAAGACGCTCCTTGCCAAGGCCGTGGCCGGAGAGGCTGGCGTGCCCTTCTTCTCGATGAGCGGTTCCGACTTCGTGGAGATGTTCGTCGGCGTGGGAGCCAGTCGTGTGCGCGACCTTTTCCAGCAGGCCAAGCAGAAGTCGCCCTGCATCATCTTCATCGACGAGATCGACGCTGTGGGCCGTGCCCGCTCGAAGAACCCCGCCATGGGCGGCAACGACGAGCGCGAGAACACGCTGAATGCCCTGCTCACGGAGATGGACGGCTTCGGCACCAACTCGGGTGTCATCATCCTGGCCGCCACTAACCGTGCTGACATGCTCGACTCCGCCCTGTTGCGCGCAGGACGCTTCGACCGTCAGATCCACGTCGATCTGCCTGACCTCAACGAGCGCAAGGAGGTGTTCCAGGTACACCTGAAGCCCGTGAAGACCGACGACAGCGTGGATATCGACTTCCTCGCCCGTCAGACACCAGGCTTCTCGGGTGCCGACATCGCCAACGTATGCAATGAGGCGGCCCTGATAGCCGCCCGCCACAATAGTGAAAAGGTCGGCAAGCAGGACTTCCTCGATGCCGTCGATCGTATCATCGGCGGTCTGGAGAAGAAGACGAAAGTGATGACGCAGGCCGAGAAGCGCTCCATCGCCATCCACGAGGCAGGTCACGCCACCATCTCCTGGTTCACGGAGTTTGCCAACCCGCTGGTGAAGGTCTCGATCGTACCGCGCGGACAAGCCCTCGGTGCCGCCTGGTATCTGCCCGAGGAGCGCGTGCTCCAGACCAAGGAGGCCATGCTCGACGAGATGTGCTCACTGCTCGGAGGCCGCGCTGCCGAAGAACTGTTCATCGGCCATATCTCCACAGGAGCCATGAACGACCTGGAGCGCACCACCAAACAGGCCTACGGCATGATTGCCTATGCAGGCATGAGCGACAAACTGCCCAACATCTGCTACTACAACAATGCGGAATACCAGTTCCAGCGCCCCTACTCCGAGACCACGGCCAAGATCATGGACGACGAGGTGCTGAAGATGATCGACGAACAGTACCAGCGCGCCAAGCGGATCCTGACGGAGCATAAGGAGGGTCACGCCCAACTGGCCCAGTTGCTCATCGACCGCGAGGTGATCTTCGCCGAGGATGTCGAGAAGATCTTCGGCAAGCGCCCCTGGACCAGCCGCGCCGAGGAACTCCTGGAAGCCCAGATGAGGGCCGATGCCGAGCGCATGGCCGAAGAGAGAGCGAAAGAATTAGAGGAGAGTGAAGAGAGGAGAGAGGAGAGTAATATATGAACAACTTTATCGTCAGAACCATCACGGCGGTATTTTTCGTAGCCGCCATTGTCAGTTGTTTCCTGCGCCCCCTGGCCATGGTACTGCTGTTTGCCCTGGTCACGGGGCTCACCATCTGGGAATTCACCGGTCTGGTCAACGACCGTGAGAGCGTCACTGTCAACCGCATGATTTCGACCGTGGCAGGCGTGTTCTTCTTCTTCGCCATGGCGGGCTACAACAGCGGCCTCACGCCAGCAGCCGTGTTCATCCCCTACCTCATCACCCTCATCTACCTGATGGTGGCCGAACTCTACCTGAAGCAGGAAGACCCGATCCACGACTGGGCCTACACAATGATGAGCCAACTCTACATCGCCCTGCCCTTCTCGATGATCAACGTGCTGGCCTTCCGCTCTGTGGGCAGCGACATTGCCTACACCTGGCAGATTCCCCTCTCCGTGTTCGTGTTCCTCTGGATCAACGATGCCGGAGCCTATATCTGCGGCTCCCTGCTGGGCAGGCACAAACTCTTCCCCCGCATCTCCCCGGGCAAGAGTTGGGAAGGCTCCATCGGCGGAGGCCTCCTTGTGATACTTGGCGCCTGTGGGATGGCCCAACTGTGCGCCAGCGGAGCACTGGGCGACTGTCCGCAAGTGCTGAGCCCCCTCGAATATATCGGCCTCGGCCTCACCATTGTCGTCTTCGGCACCTGGGGCGACCTTATCGAGTCGCTCTTCAAGCGCACCCTCGGCATCAAGGACAGCGGCCATATCCTCCCAGGTCATGGTGGCATGCTCGACCGCTTCGACTCCACCCTGATGGCCTTCCCCGCCGCAGTGGTGTATCTCCATACACTGACCATGGTCTAAGGGTCGGGGCAACACCTTAAATATATGCCATTTGGCAGAATTACCCCCTCGAGGAGGATGAAAAGAGTCCTGACCCCACTGTGACTAGGATTTTTTGAAAAACAGGGTGTCACGGGTGGCACATCCCTCTGTACATCGGCCCGTGCACCCTGTTGGAGGGTGTAACAGGGTGTCACGAGGGTGTAACAATCTATTACGAGTGTGTAGCAATTTCTTTGATGCCAATTCTCGAGAGAATTGGAGCAAAAAGCGCCACTTCAGCGCCAAGAACTGGCTGCCTCTGATCCAATTCTCTCGAGAATTCAGCAGAAGCCTAGCGTGTCACCCTCGTGTCACCCGTTACACCCTCGAAAAGTGGGTGCACGCCCAGTGTTTATCGGCATTGTGTCACCGTGACACCCTCAAACACAAAAAATCCCAGTCGAAACCGTCCCCAAGAACAGGCTCTTTCTATTTTTTGTCGTAGCGCACGGTGAGCGTGGGCTTGTAGGTATTCTCCAGCGTAAGGGTAATAAAACCACCATCACTTTCGAACTTGGCAATCTTGTGGTCGTCGCCGTGCTTCGGCATGTTCGGCCAGGCACCAAGATCCTTTTCAAACTGGTCACGCATCTCCTGCCACAGACGACGCGTGCTGTCGTTCGACTGGAGACTCCAATTCTCCTGCAGGGCAGCCACCTGTCCGTCTTTCTGTGCGATCACCAGACGGTAGCGCTCCGTCTCACTGCCCATTACCACCATTTGGAAATCAGAGTCGGTCTTGGCAGAATCGACGGCGAAGCCGCGCGCCTGAAGCGAATCGACAAACGTCTGGAACGGCAGTGCCATCGACAGGCCACGATACTTCAGATCCTTCTCACCACTGTTGCAGGCACAGAATGCCACCAAGGCCACGAAGACCACAATCATCTTTTTCATATTCTGCATTGTTTAATAATTGCTGCAAAATTACGAAATAATGCTGACATACGGAAGCATTTTTGGATGATTAACGCAGTTCAGCCCATAAATAAAGGCATTTCAAGGAAATACGATGCTAGAAAGAGAATGCCCAACTGAAATGAGTACAGACGGAATGGTTTAAAGATAAGTTTGGAATAAGACAGGCACAAACTCACAAACAAGGATGCCTTCTATAGCGTCGGTTTGACCACCATCTTACAGCGATGCCCACGGCGGACGATATACATCCAGTGAAACCACTCCTGTGGCAGGCGTGCGGAATCCTTACGCGCCAGTCGGCGACCCTTATTAAGTAAAAATACAGATCACTCCTGCAAGCCGTGGCCGACAGGACTCTCGCAAGCGATATCCATTATTTTCATTTCCGCAATGGGATGCCCCAGCGGCTCTTCCTGTTTCTTCTGTTCTTCCCTGAGCCGCTGTTGCAGACGGGCTATCAGGTTCATAGCGTCCATCGGGGTGGACAGCGAGAGATTGAACGACAGCAGTTCATCGGCCAGCCGTGCCGTCGACTCCACCCTGATGGCCTTCCCCGCCGCAGTGGTGTATCTCTACACTATCCAAATGCTGTAGTTTAATATATAATTAAGGTACATATGTAAAAAAATCCCGAAATATTTGTTTGTTTCGGGATTATTTATTACATTTGCAGCGGGTTCGGGGAGAAATCCCGGATTCCAGTGCATGAGCTTATTATTTCGCACTTAACCGAAGAAGTCTGGAAAACTTAATTTGGAATAGTTCGATTTAATAGCAAGGGAAAGTCTCGAGGAGATTGTCTCTGACACTTATAAGCTATGCTCACGCCTTGGCGTGGTTGCATTCTTATACTTGTGTCAGGGGTTCCAATTCCAGACTCGCCCCTTAGGTTAAGTGCATAGGGATGGCCACGCCACTCGTGTATCAGGACCTCTTGCCACAAAAGTTGATATTCTCTTTTCAAACTTTTTAAAACTATAAAAGAACTATGATTATGAAAAAGAACTATTTTGGCAAATTCATAGCATTGGCTATGTTCTTTGGTTTGGCGTTCGGCATGCAGTCGTGCGACGAGTATTTTGACAACCCCTCAGGGCCGACGACCCCCACAGAAGAAGAGGAAGTCGGTTATCCTGATGGCATCACCATCACTGAGAGCGGTGCCACTTTCGGTATCAGTTCACTGGCTGATATATCCAAGTTCCTTGAGGAGATAAAGGCTGAGATCAGCGAGAAAGCAGGTGCAGATTTCATTATCGACATTGCTGCTGATGGCGACTTGGCAACCTCTGACTCTGAGAACACCATCGAGATTCCAGACCTCTCAGATTACAACATCACCTTTAATCTGAAGAGCAAACTCAGCACCTCGGCAGTTCCGCTGACGGTAAAGCAGGCTGGTGAGGCTACCTCCACTTACAAGAACAAGATCAACCTGAACCTCGCCAACGATGACGTTGACCTCGTTCTGGATGTGCCAGGAACCACTGCCACGCTGAACAAGTTGAACAGTCTGCAGATTCTCAATGGCATGTCGATTGTGAAGACTGGTGGCGAGATCAAGACCTGGGTTTGGGCACCTGTCAGCAATGACTACTGGTTGAACGACGGTGACTCGGAGTGGGTGAAGGTTTCCATCGCTGATGGAGAGGAAATGTACCAGCCTAATGTTCAGCCCGAGGGCGGAGACGGCCAAACTTCCTACAAGTTCAAGAACCTGAAGATTGTAAAGGGAAAGGCCGACTATGCCAAAGTTTCCCTTGGGTGGGACATCTATGGACTCGACAAACTGACGATTGCCGAGGGCGCTACGGTTGTGTTGAACTACTATCCTTATGTCAAAGAAATCATTGGTGAAGGAAACGGTGCCATCTTAACGACTAACGACATCTGGTGGGGTGATGAAGAGAAGAAAGAAGCACGAACTGATTTCAACTTCTATGAGATAGACAAGATTAGCAACATCACTATCGAGCCATTCCTGGAAGGCGATTTCAAGGGCGCAACGATTGACTATTCATACATTTATCAGTCTCCTGCCAATCTTGAGAACTGCACTATCAAGTTCAGCAGAATCGATTTTAGAGATTCCCAATCAGCTTCAGCAACTGTTAAAGAGTGTAAGTTTGTAGGATCAGATGACGAGAAGCAAGTTTACATCATCGTTCCTTATCAGACTGAGGAAATCACAGGTTACAAGTTCTCTTTCGACAATTGTGAATTCGCCAAGGATTGTATGTTCAGTAATGGTGTCAACACCAGCAAACCTATATTGGATGAAAATGGCGATCAGGTCTATAAGGATATCTATCGCTGGTGGACATTCACAGAAGATGGATATGGAGATTGGAACTACTGGAACAACAACCGCAGTGAAAGTTTGGACGACGTGCCTGCAGCCAATCAGGAAATTGGAGAAACTGAAGGCGGATGGACCCAGGAGGAAGGAAAGAGCCTGAATGGATACTCTACTGGCTATTGGATTGAGAAGGAGGCACAGTATGAAAATGTGACATTCAAGGATTACTACATCTATGTTTCCTTTACGAAATGTAAGGTTGATGGTGCTGCGCTGACTTCGGAGAATATCACAATCAGCGGTTCATGGGCTCCCAGCGGTGCATACCTCAGATATGAGTTCGATGGTAAGACATATCGTGCACTTTGGGATTCAGAGAACGAGAAATATCTGCTAATTGAAGCTGATTAAGCATAAACGCATAAAAAAAGTTGTTTAAAAAAGTTGTTTAAAAAAACGGGAGTTGGGATCATCCATCTCCCGTTCTTTTTGCTCCCTACTTTAGTATCGTTTACTAATAATAATGATCCAGTCTGAAAACCCAGTTGGGATTATCACTAAAATCTCCGCCAAAAGTTTGGCGGTTTCAGGAACTTGTCGTATCTTTGCAGCGGACTTGCGAGTATGCGTCGCAGGCCACAACAATTGTATAACCCTCTAAATGTAGTGATTATGAAGCACAAAGAAAAGAATTCAAAAGGAGAAAAGGCAATGAAAGGAAAGTATCTCAGTCCAAAGGCAGATTTGACATTCAAGCTTGTGTTCGCAGAGCACAAGGACTTGATGATGAGCCTCCTCAATGCCTTGTTGCCCCTGCCAGAAGATGCTCCTATCGTGAGCATTGAGTACGAGACACCCGAAATGGTGCCGGAGCATTACGGCGGTAAGAACAGCGTGGTCGATGTGCGGTGCAAGGATGCCCGAGGCCGCCGTTTCCTGGTGGAGATGCAGATGAACTGGGACGATGAGTTCAAGAAACGGGTGATAATGAACGTTTCCAAGGCCGTGATGAAACAAGTCGGCAGGGGTGAAGTCTATACCCTCATCCAGCCCGTCTTCTCGCTGAACCTGCTGAACGACAAGATGAAGGGCGAACGACCCGATGAGTTCTACCACGACTACGCCATCCTGAATGTCGATCATCCGGAGTGCAGCCTCGACTATCTGCGCTTCGTGTTTGTGGAACTACCGAAGTTCAAGCCTCGCAACGTGATGGAGAAGAAGATGGCCGTGCTGTGGCTGCGCTTCCTGACGGAGATCAACGAGGATACCGACAAAGTGCCGGCAGAGATGTTGGAGAACGAAGAGATCAGCAAGGCCCTCAGCATCGTGGAGAAGTCTGCGATGACGGAGAGTCAACTCTATGCATACGAACGCTTTTGGGATGCCGTCAACAGAGAGCACGTCTTGGCTGAAGGCAAATACAAAGAAGGTAAGGAGGCTGGCTTGGCTGAAGGCCGCGAAGAAGGCTTGGCTGAAGGCATGGAGAAAGGCAAAGAGGCAGGTTTGGTTGAAGGAAAACTTGAAATCGCAAGGAGCATGAAAGCAGACAAATTGCCAATAGAGGCGATAATAAAATATACAGGTCTCTCTGCTGAAGAAATCAAAACTCTGTAATAAGTTGCATATTTGTTATCCTTGAATGAAATCACAATTAGATACTTTTACTGACAATAATGTTCACCACTTGGTGTAACACCAGTTGGTGAACATCCATCTCAAATAACATTTATTTCTTCACCTCGTAGAGGACGGAGTACGTCGGCTTATAGGTGTTCTCCAAGGTGAGGGTGACGAAACCGCCGTCGGTCTCAAACTTCGCCACCTTATGATCATCCTTCAGGATGGGACAGTTCGGCCAGGCACCAAGATCCTTTTCAAACTGGTCACGCATCTCCTGCCACAGACGACGCGTGCTGTCGTTCGACTGGAGACTCCAATTCTCCTGCAGGGCAGCCACCTGTCCGTCTTTCTGTGCGATCACCAGACGGTAGCGCTCCGTCTCACTGCCCATTACCACCATTTGGAAATCAGAGTCGGTCTTGGCAGAATCGACGGCGAAGCCGCGCGCCTGAAGCGAATCGACAAACGTCTGGAACGGCAGTGCCATCGACAGGCCACGATACTTCAGATCCTTCTCACCACTGTTGCAGGCACAGAGTGCCACCAAGGCCACGAAGACCACAATCATCTTTTTCATATTCTGCATTGTTTAATAATTGCTGCAAAATTACAAAAATATTATGAATTATGAATTATGAATTATGAATTATTTTGTAACTTTGCACCGATGTTTGCATTAAGTGTCATTTTGGCTGCGCTATTGGCGCTTGTGCCCGAGGGCGAGGACTCCATCCGCACGGAGCGGCTGGAGGAGGTGGTGGTGACCTCGAACTCCGCCCGCCAGCGCATCCAGAACGTGCAGACGGGTGCCGAGGTGCTGCAACTGGAAGACCTGACAGCGGCCCCGCAACTGTTCGGCGAGGTCGATATCATGCGCTCCATCCAACTGCTGCCCGGCGTGAAGTCGGAGAGCGACGCCTCCAGCGGCTTCCAGGTGCGCGGCGGCACGTCGGCACAGAACCAGGTGCTCTTCGACAACGCCCCCGTGTATAACGTCGGCCACATGGCAGGGCTCTTCTCCGCCTTCAACGACGACGCGCTGGCCTCGGCCACGCTCTACAAGGGACTGCTGCCCGCCCAGTACGGCGGAGCCTCATCGGCGGTGCTCGACATCGCAGGCCGCACGGGCAACAGGACGGGCTACCACGGTGGAGCCTCCATCGGCCTGCTCTCGGCCAAGGCCACCTTCGAGGGGCCGATCGTGAAGGACAAGGCCTCGTTCCTCGTCACGGCGCGGCGCACGTATATGGACATGTTCCTGAAGTTGTCGAACGACTTCAAGAACAACTCCCTGTATTTCTATGACGTCAACGCGAAACTGGACTGGACGATCGACGCGCGCAACCAACTGTTCCTGACCTTCTTCACGGGCTACGACAAGACAGCCGTCGATGAGATGGCCGATATCCGCTGGGGCAACCTGACGGGCAGTCTGAAATGGCTCCACCACTTCAATGGCGGCTCCAACTCGCAGACCACGCTCTACTACAGCGGCTACGAGACGAACAACGGCGTGGATTTCGCGGGTTTCAACCTCTGGTACAAGGGACATATCCGACAGGGGAGCCTGCGGCAGGACTTCCACATCCAGTTGGGCAGACATCAGTTGAAGGCGGGATTCCAGTCGTCGCTGATGAACGTGAAGTCGGCGGAGTGGCAGATCGTGAGCAAGTACGACAAGGAGGAACGGCGCGCCTGGGAAAACGCCGCGTGGCTCAACGGCACGCTGAACCTCAGCGAGGCCCTCTCGGCATCGCTCGGCCTGAGGCTGAGCACCTTCTCGCCCCTGGGCGGATCGCTCTACTACGACATCGAGGACGACGGCACCATCGGCTGGTACTATAACTATAAGGACAACGAGATCGTGAAGACCTACGCCACGCTGGAGCCCCGCGCCAGCATCAGTTACCAGACCTCCGACCTGACCAGCGTCAAACTGGGCTACGCCCGCACCTCGCAGAACATCCACGCCCTGAGGAACCAGAGCACCTCGACCCCCTTCGACCGCTATGCCATCAGCAGCAACATCATCAAGCCGGAGGTGGCCGACCAGGTGAGCGCGGGATTCTACATGATGACCCCCGCACAGGATTATGACTTCTCGCTAGAGGCCTATTACCGGAAGACGGACAACGTGATCGACTACCGCGACGGCAAGTCGTTCGGCAGCGAGATCGAGATAGAGCGCCTGGTGCTGCCCGGCGAGGGGAAGAGTTACGGCGTGGAACTGTGTGCCCGCAAGAATATCGGAAGACTGACAGGATGGCTGGCCTATACCCTCTCATGGACGAAGACCCGCATCGAGGGTATCAACGGCGGGCGCTGGTACGACGCCAACAACGACCGTCGCCACGACGTGAACCTGGTGGCCTCGTACAGGCTCAACGACCGCTGGACCATGAACGCTGCGTGGGTGTTCAACAGCGGACAGGCCTTCACGGCCCCAAGCGGCAAGTATCAGTTGATTGATAACTGGATCTACTACTACGCTGAGCGCAACGGCTACCGCGCACCCGACTACCATCACCTCGACATCAGTGCCGTATGGACGAAGAAGCGCTCCTGGTGCACCCAGCAGTGGGTGTTCGGCATCTATAACCTATATAACAGGTACAACCCCTACCTCATCAACTTCGAGGACAGCGAGAACGGCAACCGCACGCGGGCCGTGCAGTACTCGCTGTTTGGCATCGTGCCCTCGATAGCGTTTAATATTAAGTTCTGATATGGATAAAACTCTCCTCTTTCCTCTCTTCACTCTCCTCCTTTTTATTTCCTGCAAGAAGGACATTGAGATCGACTACCACGAGGTAGCCCCGCTCTACGTGGTGGAGGCCGCCGTGACTAACGACGGCATGCAGGCCCGCATCAGCACGACGAACGCCATGGACGACAACTCCACGACGAGCGACATCAGCGGAGCCAGCGTGGTGATCACAGGCAGCGACGGCACCAGCGAGACCCTGGACTATACCAGCGACGGCACCTACAGGTCGGCGGCCACAGGGACACCCGGTGTGGAGTACAGGATAGACATCACGCTCGACGGGCAGCACTTCACCTCCACATCCGTCATGCAGAAGATGCCCGCCATCAACACGTTCAGCTTCTTCTGGAAAAAGATCCTGCAGGAGAAACTGCTTATGGGCGAACTGCTCTTTCAGGACATCCCCAACGAGGAGAACTGGTACTTCATCCACTTGTACAGGAACCAGAAGGGCCTGCGGTGGTCGGTGAAGCGCGACGACCTGAATCCCGACATGGAACTGCAGCAACTCTTCACGTTCGGAGTGGAGGACAGCGACGATGACGATATGCTCCACGACGGCGACCGCCTGCACCTGGAACTGCGCGCCATCGACCAGCGCACCTACGACTACTTCTACTCCATGCAGATCATGGACAGCACGGGGACGAACCCCATACAGAATTTCACGGGAGGCTGTCTGGGCTATTTCTCCGCCTATAGTGAGGCAGCCTACGACATCGTCTTCCTCGAAGGCCGTCTGGAGATCAGGGAAGACTGAACTGAACGGTTTAATCCTTAAAGTTTGTGGAGTGTCGCGAAGATTGTCACATGATAATCCTCGTTGACATAGCGCAGAAGGATGGTATCGTCGGAGAATGACATCACCTGCGCCACGATAACCCTACGGTCGATCGTGAGTTTGAGGGTGCTGTTGTCGCACTGATAGAGCCCCCCAGAGATCGTGTTCCCCTCCTGGTCGGTAGAGACGAAAGAACCCTTGCGCACCATGCCGTTGTAACTGTCATCGTCGAGAAATGTGAAACGGCCCTCGAACGCGATGACAGGCGCCTCATCCTCCGCATCCTCCCCTGTGGGCAAATCCCCCTCGATGGTCACATCGCCATTCTGACTGTTGCACTGCCAGGTGCCGATGATCGTCTCCCCCAGGCGACGGCCATCATCATCACCACCCGAACAGGAGATAAAGGTGAGAAGGTGAGAAAGTGAGAGGGTGAGTAGTATTAAACTACCAACCACAAACTTCTTGGCTTTTATCTTATCCTCGCATCTCACCATCTCACTTCCTCACCTTTTCACCTTTTCACCTTTACTTCACGTTTCCCACGCGAACCAGGTACTCTGCAATCTGCACGGCATTCAGGGCGGCACCCTTACGGATCTGGTCGCCCGAGAGCCAGAACGTCAGACCGCATTCGTTGCTCAGATCCTTGCGGATACGGCCGACATAGACATCGTCCTTGCCGGCGGTCTCCAGGGGCATGGGATAGGTAAGCGTGGCAGGATCGTCCTTCAGCGTACAGCCGGGGGCTGCGGCGATGGCCTTCTGTGCCTCCTCCACACTGATGGGGCGCTCCGTCTCGATCCATACCGACTCGGAATGGCTGCGGAGCGAACTCACGCGCACGCACATGGCCGAGCACTTGGCATCGGTGTGCATGATCTTACGCGTCTCATTGTACATCTTCATCTCCTCCTTCGTGTAACCGTTGGGCTGGAACACGTCGATCTGGGGAATCACGTTATAGGCCAACTGGTGGGCGAACTTCTTGATGGTCTTCACCTCGCCCTCCTCGACCATCTCCTTGTACTGCTGCTGCAGTTCGGCCATGGCGGCGGCACCAGCACCAGAGGCACTCTGATAGGAAGCCACGTGGATGCGCTTGATATGGGAGATATTCTCTAATGGCTGCAGCACTACTACCATCATGATGGTGGTGCAGTTAGGGTTGGCGATGATACCGCGCGGGCGGTTCAGGGCATCCTCGGCATTGCACTCAGGCACCACGAGGGGCACATCGTCGTCCATGCGGAAGGCACTGGAGTTGTCGATCATCACGGCACCATACTTCGTAATGGTCTCGGCAAATTCCTTCGACGTGCCGGCACCGGCCGAGGTAAAGGCGATATCGACATCCTTGAAGTCGTCGTTATGCTGCAACAGTTTCACTTCAATCTCCTTACCCTTGAAGGTATATTTCCTGCCTGCGCTACGCTCTGATCCGAACAGCACCAGTTCATCCATCGGGAAATTCCTCTCATCGAGAATCCGCAGGAACTCCTGTCCCACGGCTCCACTCGCACCTACGATTGCTACTTTCATCTTACCTAATAACTATATTAATTCGTAATTTGGCTGCAAAGGTACAAAATAATTATGAATTATGAATTGTGAATTATGAATTATTTTGTACCTTTGCACTCAGAATGACAATATTGGCAGCATATTTCCCGATAACCGACCCCACATTGATCTTCTTTGTGGTGCTGCTGATTATCCTCTTTGCGCCGATCGTGATGAGCAAGTTGCGCATCCCGCACATCATCGGCATGGTGCTGGCAGGTATCCTCATCGGGCAATACGGCCTGAACATCCTGGAGCGCGACAACTCCTTCGAACTCTTCGGGCGCGTGGGCCTCTACTATATCATGTTCCTCGCCGGACTGGAGATGAACCTGGAGGGCGTGAAGAAGCACTCCAGCCGATTCCTCATCTTCGGAGTGCTCACCTGCTTCGTGCCCCTGATCCTGACCTACATCATGGCGATGACGGTGCTGGGCTACTCCTCGGCCACCTCGTTCCTGCTGGGCTGCATCATGGCCTCCAACACCCTGATAGCCTACCCCATCATCGGGCGATACGGTCTGCAAAGCCACCCGAGCGTAGCCCTGAGCGTGGGGTCGTCGATGATCTCCCTGTTCATGGCCCTGGTGATGCTGGCGGCCCTCTCCGGCTCCTTCGACAAGGAGAGCAGTTGGGTGTTCTGGCCCCTGTTCATACTGAAGTTCGCCGCCTTCTGCGTGGGCAGCGTCGTGCTGATCCCGAAACTCACGAGATACTTCCTGCGCCGCTACAGCGATGCCGTGATGCAGTACATCTTCGTGCTGGGCATCATGTTCCTCAGTGCGGCCCTTACCTCGCTGATCGGCATCGAGGGCATCTTCGGAGCCTTCTTCTCGGGCCTGATCCTGAGTCGCTACATCCCCCACGTATCGCCCCTGATGAACCGCATCGAGTTCATCGGCAACGCCCTGTTCATCCCCTACTTCCTGATCGGTGTGGGCATGCTGATCAATGTGCGCACGCTGTTTGCGGGCTGGGACATGGTGTGGATCGTGGTCCTGATCGTCTTCTTCGGCACCTTCGGGAAGGCCCTCGCCGCCTATATCTCCAGTCTGCTGTTCCGCCTGTCGAAGGCCGACGGTAACATGATGTTCGGCC
>FLNY01004268.1_pt1 | contig 30447 bp, 23 predicted proteins | sample 1140381 | NCBI WGS metagenome assembly FLNY01 (sample SAMEA3878172, study PRJEB12797) | bioreactor metagenome | biome: Moose rumen | place: Sweden | collected 2011-10 | reverse complement strand
AAAATCACTATACTATAGAATACGGTTCTTATAGAGATCTTATAGAGAATTGATATAGTTCGTACTTAGTTTTTATTGAGAAGTTACTGAAAACTTACTTAAATGTTACTGAATACTGACCTTGCTCCCTCAGCTGAAAGTGTTTGCGTGGGGTGTTTTTTTCATTATGTATGGCCTGCCTGCCGGCATTATGTGCGGGATTTATCATTGAAATGCCAAAATGCGACATCAAAATGTCAGATATTCATTTGATATCTCGTGCAAAATGCTGTCCTTTGCACCAAAATGTTCGGGTTAAAGTGTAGCAAGATATGAAAGAGAAATTGCTTTTAGGGGAGACATGGGCGTTTTCTGGGCTTGCCGATTGTCCTTTTCCAGGCGGAAGTGCAGGACTTGCAACATTTTTTTCCGAAACGGCCTGCTGGGAGCAATTATTTTTATATATTTGCAGAGATTTGAAAAGAAAAAGCCATAAAAACATTAAACTTCAGCCTTAAAAATTCGATTATTTCAATGTCCAACTTTCAACTGTTGCGGCCGAGGACGGCCGCGTTCCCAGCCAACTCTCAACTTTCAACTTTCAGCTGCCTGTCTGTCGACCTCGGTGCCACGAGCGGTCGCACGATTGTCTCTGAGTATGTGGACGGGCGCATCGTGATGAGAGAACTGACGCGTTTCGAAACGGTTCAGATTCACCGCGACGGACATGTATATTGGGATTTGCCCCGCCTCTTCGACGAGATACTTCATGCCTTGCAAAAGGTCAAGGCGGAGGGGATTTCGCTTGCCAGTATCGGCATCGACACATGGGGTTGCGATGCAGCGTTCTTCGACAAGGACGGCAAACTGATGAGGTTGCCCTATTGCTACCGCGACCCTCATACCGACGGGGCTGTAGAGCGCTTCGCCAACGAGTGTATGCCGCTGCAGGAACTCTACGAACGGACCGGCATCCAGTTCATGCCTTTCAATACGCTGTTCCAGCTTGATACAATCCGTCGTGCAGACCATGAGGCATTGGCGAATGTCGACAAGATACTCTTCATGCCCGACGCTCTTGTCTATATGCTTACGGGCGAGGCTGTTATGGAACAGACGGTGGCCTCTACGTCGCAGATGCTCAATCCCCGCACAGGCGACCTCGACCCTGAGATTCTGGCATCGATTGGACTCAGCCGTGAGCACTTCGGCCGTCTGGTGAAGCCCGGCGAGCAGGTAGGTGTGCTGAGCCCAAGGGTTCAGGAAATGACGGGGCTGGGTCCCATTCCTGTCGTGGCTGTGGGCAGTCACGATACGGCTTCCGCTGTGGCTGCCATTCCTGCAGAAGACGGCAACTATGCCTATCTGAGCTGCGGCACTTGGAGCTTGCTGGGGGTAGAGAGTCCGTCGCCCATCATAGGCGAGGACAGCTTCAGGCACAACTTCACGAACGAAGGGGGCTTGGACGGTACGATACGTTTCCTCAAGAACATCACAGGCCTTTGGCTTCTGGAAGGTTGCCGGAAGGAATGGAAGAAGGGCGAAGTGCCATCGGATGTGAACGAGTTGAATGCCCTGTGCCTGGAGTCTCAGTGCCAGAGCCTCATCAATCCCGACGACCCTCGTTTTGCGCATCCCGATTCGATGACGGCAGCCATCCGGGATTATCTGACCGAAGCAGGTCAGCCCTTGCCGCAGTCGCCGGCCGATTATGTCCGTGTCATCTTCCGCAGCCTTGCCGCTCGTTATGCCGAAGTCGTCGAGACACTTCGCGATATTACACCCGTTGACATCCAGCGGCTCCATGTGATTGGCGGGGGCAGCAGGAACGAGTTCCTCATGCAGTTCACTGCCGATGCTCTCGGCATCCCTGTGATTGCCGGTCCGAAAGAAGGGACGGCATTAGGCAATGCCCTGGTGCAGGTGCGTGCTGCAGGGCTGGTTGGCTCGCTGGCCGAGATGCGGGCTGTCGTAAGAAGAAGCATAGAATTAAAACAATATAAATGTAAATCATGAAAGAAGAACAGATTCTAAAGTCCTATGAGATTGCAAAAGAACGCTATGCGGCCATAGGTGTTGATACAGACCTTGCAGTAGCGCAATTGGAGCAGACGCCCATCAGCCTGCATTGCTGGCAGACGGATGATGTGGTAGGCTTCGAGCGAAATGAGGCTCTGAGTGGCGGTATCCAGACGACGGGCAACTATCCCGGTCGTGCTCGCAACATTGATGAGGTGCGTGCCGACGTGGCTTTCGCAAAGAGCCTGCTTGCAGGCAACCACCGACTGAACCTCCACGAGATTTACGGGGACTTCGGCGGTCAGTTTGTCGATAGGGACGAGGTGGAGCCAAAGCATTTCGACAGTTGGATAGAGTGGGCGAGAGAACAGGGCCTCAAGCTCGACTTCAACAGCACGAGCTTCTCGCACCCCAAGAGCGGCAATCTGACGCTCAGCAATCCCGACCCTGCCATTCGCGAGTTCTGGATTGAACACACGAAGCGTTGCCGTCGCATTGCCGATTATATGGGCAGCAAGCAGGGAGACCCGGCTATCATGAACATCTGGGTGCACGATGGCTCGAAGGACCTTACCGTCGAGAGGAAGCGTTATCGCGAGATATTTGCCGAGAGTCTCGACGAGATTCTGAAGGAAGACTTGCCTAACATGAAGACCTGTCTGGAAGCTAAACTCTTTGGTATAGGACTTGAGTCTTATACCGTTGGGTCTCACGACTTTGTGGCTGGATATTGTGCTACGAGAAAACTGATGTACACGCTCGATACGGGCCACTACGAACAGACGGAAAACGTGAGCGACATGGTGGCTTCGTTGCTCCTGTTCGTGCCTGAGCTGATGCTTCACGTCTCTCGTCCTGTTCGTTGGGACAGCGACCACGTCACCATCATGAACGACCAGACACTCGACCTCTTCAAGGAGATTGTCCGTGCCGATGCTTTGAACCGTGCTCATATCGGTCTCGACTACTTCGACGCCAGCATCAACCGTATCGGTGCTTATGTCGTTGGAACCCGAGCAACGCAGAAATGCGTGCTGCAAGCCCTTCTGGAACCGCTCGCCATGTTGCGTCAGTACGAGGACAGGGAGCAGAACTTCGAACGCCTTGCCCTGCTGGAAGAAGCGAAGAGCCTCCCGTTCGGAGCCGTCTTCGACTACTTCAACCTGAAGAACGGCGTGCCCGTGGGCGAGACGTTCATCCCCGCGATTCAAGAATATGAGAAGAATGTGACAAGCAAAAGGTAAAAGACCCACCCCTTGCCCCTCCCTGTGAGGGAGGGGTAGTTACATTATGGCATACAAGACGTCATATCCAGACAGGTACGGATTGCTTAAGGAGTTTGCTCGAGAGAATCGTAAGAACCAGACTTTGGCTGAATCTGTATTGTGGGAGTATATCAGAGACGAGGCTTTGGGTGTGAAATTCCTTCGCCAACATATCATCGGTGATTATATAGTGGATTTCTTGGCTCGTAGTGAAGGCCTAATCATAGAAGTGGATGGTGCATATCATGCTGAACGGCATCAGATGGAAGAAGATGCTGTAAGAACAGAGTTCCTTCAGAGTTTAGGTTACAGAGTTCTTCGTTTTACTAACGAGCAGGTTTTATTCGACATCGATCTTGTCATTCAACAGATAAAGGATTATTTTGAAAAAGGCATAATTATCAATAACTCATATAATGAACAATAAAAACAAACAAGCAGCAGAGGTAACCGCTCCCTCCCTCACAGGGAGGGGAAGGGGTGGGTCCCTTAAGAGCACCCTGGCGGTCTCATTGAACAATTATCTGGATGCCGGTGCCATTGTGGCAGGAGCCAGTGGCATTACACTCTGGCAGAATTATCTTGGCTTGAGCGAGATGCATCTCGGATGGCTCAACGCCATCAGTGCTAATGCCTTAGGTGCTGCAATAGGCGCCATCGTCGGAGGCTTCCTGGCAGACAAGTTCGGGCGGAAGTTTATCTTCACCTACAACCTGTTGGTCTATATGCTGGGCGTCTTGCTGATTATGTGTTCTGTCGGTTTCCCGATGCTGCTTTGCGGCTTCCTCGTGACGGGAATCTCCGTGGGCATTGGCGTGCCGGCTTCGTGGACGTATATCTCCGAGAGCTCGGAGGTGAACAAGCGAGGCAGAAATATCTGTATCTCACAGATGTCGTGGGGCTTCGGGCCGATGGTTATCCTGCTCTTCGGTATGCTGTTTGCTCCGGGCGGCTACCTTTATGGGCTTGTGGAAACGGTGGCTCATGCTTTTGTAGGAACAGATGCACCGGTCGAGACCGTTCAGGTGTTCAGCTCGCGCGTGGTATTCTTCACACTTTTTGTCGTGGCTTTCGTGGCCTGGACATTGCAGCGCCAACTGGATGAGAGCTCGGCCTTCGAGGAGAGCAACAGGAAGGAAAAAAGCAGCATCTGGGAGAATATCAAGCTTCTCTTCACCAACAAGATTGCTGTCCGCACCGCTTGCTACCTCGCCAGCATCTATCTGACCTGGAACCTCGTGGCTTCCGTGATGGGCTTCTTCCAGCCTCACATCTACGAGACGGCAGGCGGACTGAGCAACGAATATGCCAACATGCTCAGCTGCATTGGATGGCTTGTTGTGGTAGTCATAACGTTCTGTCTGTCATTCTATATCGACCGTATCTCTCACAAATTGGTTTATGCGCTTGGTTTGCTTGCAGGACTTGCCACTTGGCTTGTTGTCATCAAGGGCGTGAGCGGAATAGGCAGCCTCTGGGCGTTCTCGATACTATGGGGCATCAATGGAGGCTTGGGCGTGCAGATATTCTATGCGCTGTGGGGCAGCGAACTCTTCCCCGCCAAGTTCCGTGCAGGGGCTCAGGGACTGATGTTCTTCATCGTCCGGGGCCTCTCTGCGCTTTGGGGACTGGTCTTCACCTTCATCTATGGCGAAAACGGCGAGGGCTTCACCCTGGCAGCCTATTGCATGATTGGATTGCTGCTGCTTTCCCTCGTGATTGGAGTGCTTGGATGCCCAAATACGCGAGGTAAATCGCTTGAAGAGATAACTAAAGAACGTTACGGAGAGAGCCTCTCCTAACTCGATGAAATAATAATTATGAATTATAAATTATGAATAGCGAATTAAATAAAGAGATACAGAAGGTGGCCGAGGTGGCTGGCTACCTATGGCAGAAGGGTTGGGCAGAGCGTAATGGCGGTAACATCACCGTCAACGTCACGGAATATGTGGACGATGAGATGCGAGCCCTTCCTGCCCTGTCCGAGCCGCTGCAAATCGGCAAGACATTGCCTCACCTGAAAGGCTGCTATTTCTATTGCAAGGGGACGGGCAAACGCATGCGCGACCTGGCCCGATGGCCCATGCAGAACGGCAGCATCATTCGCATTCTGGACGATTGCGCATCCTACGTCATCATTGCCGACGAACCGGTGATGCCCACAAGCGAACTACCTTCGCACCTGTCCATCCACGACTACCTCATTGCCACCGGTTCGAGCTACAAGGCCAGCCTCCACACGCACCCCATCGAGCTTGTTGCCATGAGCCATACGAACAAATTCCTCGATTCGGAGAAACTCACCCGCATACTCTGGTCGATGATTCCTGAGACGCTTGCTTTCGCGCCGCTTGGACTGGGCATTGTGCCCTACACCTTGCCGGGTTCCGTTGCGCTTGCCGATGCCACTTTGCAGCAGATCAAGGACTTCGACGTTGTGCTCTGGGAGAAGCATGGCACGGTGGCTGTCGGTACAGACATCATGGATGCATTCGACCAGACGGATGTGCTCAACAAGGCGGCTACCATCTATCTTCGTGCCAAGTCGATGGGCTTCGAACCTGACGGCATGACCGACGCCCAGATGAAGGAAATTCGGGAAGTGTTTCATTTGCCAACATCCAGACCTTGCTGAACGAAAAGCATTATAGCAAGACACTCGAGCAGAAGTTGCTTCCGCCTCTGAAAGAGGGCGATGCCGAGGGGCTTGTCTCGTTGCTTTCTTCATTCTCCAGAAGTGAGCAGCGGACTGCAGGCTATATGCTTGGAGAACGCCTGTTGCTCGACTGCCCGACTGACCTCTATTGGCAGATGACGGAGGCGTTGGTTCATTATGAGAGCAAGGCCTATCTCATCACCATGATGAAGACTTTTCTCGTCCGGCTGAAGAACGGTTCGGCAGGGCTTTCCGATGCTCCGTTCTGTCGTCTGGCATCAGACTTCAACGAGGTGGAGCGGCAGAAGGTAGCACTTCTCGTGTTGCCCGAACTGGACCATCCAAAGCAGGTGGAGGAACTCTTCTCGGCGATGGGCATTCCGAAAGGACGCGAGCAGATGGTCTATCTCGTACGTGTGGACACCCTGCCATGCCTGTTCCTGTTGCTGCGTTCCTTGCGTTACATCGAGCATGATAGGGTAGAGGTCTTGAAAGTTGCCCGTCAGTTGATGAAACGCGGAACGGGAGGCAGTTTCAACCTCGCCAGCATCATCAAGGTTGCTTTCGGACTGGAGGAGTTGACCGGTACTTTCTCCCTTCGTCTTCAGCCCTATCAGATAGCCCGTCTGGAGCAGTCGTACGAGGCTTTTTGCCAGAGCGTAGGATAATCAGTAATTCAAAGATTTTGTGTGGGATAGGGATGCGCCGCTGCGTGTCCCCATTTTATATGTTGTACATCGCGTGGAGTCTTGGCAAACTTAACGTGCTTAATTGCCCAACTTAACGTGCTTAATTGTGCAACTTAACGTGCCGCGTTTCGTCCTTCCGCGTGTGGTGTTTTTTAATTACACTGCAAAGGTACGACCTTTCTGGAGAGCGTTGTCTGTCTTTGTCTAATGTTGTCTATTATTGTCTATTATTTGTTTGGAAAAATTTGGAAATGTCAAGAATTTTTCGTAACTTTGCATACAAATACAAGACCTATGAAAAGTGCATACAAATACGAACTGGCCGATGCTGCCGGTGTGAATTACAGGACGTTTCAGCGATGGCTGAGCAGTAAAAAAAATAAACTGATGGAACTGGGCGTATCGCCTCGGGGGCAACTTTTGCCTCCTAAAGCAGTCGCATGGGTTTGCCAGCAATACGGAATCGATTTGTGAAATCATTACAACATTACAGGCATTACAAGCATTACAACACAAAAAAAGGCAAAGTGGTTTGCTAATATATATATATTATCAATTACATGACTTAATTATAATATATAAAAGATATCGTCCGCTTTTTTTTCTCAAAAAACGGTGTAATGTTTGTAATGTTGTAATGTTTTCGTGACTCTCATGCAGAAAAAAAACTCCGAAGTTGCAAAAATCGCCCATTTCATCGAGAAATTTGACCCTTCGCCAAAATCGTTGAAACCCTGCCTGATTGAAAACTTAATGAAAAATCCAGGCATTTTCTTTGTCCTTTGCCTGTTTTTTCGTAAATTTGCAGCATAATTTCAACTTCAAATACATTAAATTATGGACATACAATTGATTAAAGATTGCGAAGCAAAGGCCCAGGCATGGCTCGATTCGCCTTATTATGATGCAGAAACCAAAGCGGAAATCCGCGAAATGATGCAGAATGAGGACAAGACGGCTCTCGTTGATGCCTTCTATCAGAGTTTGGAGTTCGGAACGGGCGGTCTGCGTGGAATCATGGGCGCAGGCACAAACCGCATGAACAAGTACATCGTCGGCATGGCAACTCAGGGATTTGCGAACTACATTCTGAAAAATGAAGAATTAAGAATGAAGAAGCAAAGCTCGACGAAAGTCAATGAAGAATTTGCTGACGCCCAAAAGAACGGCAACTCTGACTCTTCACTCTCCACTCTTCACTCTTCACTCTCCGTTGTGGTCGGTCATGACTGCCGCAACAATGGTCGCATGTTTGCTGAAACGGTTGCCAACATCTTTTCAGCGAACGGCATCAAGGTCTATCTCTTCGAGAGCCTCCGTCCCACGCCCGAGGTCAGCTTCGCCATCCGTCGCCTCGGTGCTAAGGCAGGCGTGAACGTCACTGCCTCGCACAACCCGAAGGAATACAACGGCTACAAGGCTTATTGGGAGGATGGTGCCCAGGTGCTTGCTCCCCACGACAAGGGCATCATCGACGAGGTGAACAAGGTTCGCATCGAAGACGTGAAGTTCGAGGGCAACCCCGACCTCATCGAGATTATTGGCGGCGAAATGGACTTTGACTACATGACTGCCGTCAAGGAAGCCATGATAGACCAGGACGTCATCCTCCGTCAGAAGGACCTCAATATCGTCTATAGTGCTATGCACGGAACGGGGCGCGTCATCGTGCCTTTGTGCCTGCGCAGCTGGGGCTTCCAGAATATCCACGTCGTGCCCGAGCAGATGGTCATCGACGGTAACTTCCCGACGGTTGTCAGCCCCAATCCCGAGAATGCCGAAGCCATGACCCTCGGCATGAAGCTCGGCACGAAGCTCAATGCCGACCTCGTTATTGCCAGTGACCCCGATGCCGACCGCCTCGCCATCGTCTGCCGTGACAACAAGGGCGAGTGGATCATCATCAACGGCAACCAGACCTGCATGATGTTCTGCTACTACATCATCAAGAACAAGATTGCCCTCGGTCAGCTCAAGCCCACCGACTTCCTCGTCAAGACCATCGTCACCACGGAAGTCATCACCGAGATGGCCAAGAGGAACAACATTGAGCTGCGCGACTGCTACACCGGCTTCAAGTGGATTGCCCACGAGATAGCCATCAGCGAAGGCAAGCAGAAGTACATCGGCGGCGGCGAGGAGAGCTTCGGCTTCCTGCCCTTCGACAAGGTGCGCGACAAGGACGCTCCGGCCTCCATCTGCCTCATCTGCGAGATTGCTGCTTGGGCTCGCGACAACGGCATGACGCTCTACGACCTCCTCATGCAAATCTACCTCGAGTACGGCTTCAGCTACGAGCATACCATCAACGTGGTGAAGCCCGGCAAGAGCGGTGCCGACGAGATTAAGGCCATGATGGAAGGTTATCGCAACAATCCTATCACCGAGATTGCAGGCAGCAAGGTCGTGCTTGCCAAGGACTTCAAGACGCTCAAGGCTCGCGACGGCGAAGGCAACGTCTGCGATCTTGACATGCCCGCTACGAGCAACGTGCTCCAGTATTTCTGCGAGGACGGCACGAAGGTAAGCGTCCGCCCCAGCGGAACGGAACCCAAGATTAAGTTCTACCTCGAGATAAAGGACACGATGGGCTGCCCCAACTGCTATGCAGGATGCGTGGAAAAGGCTCTGAAGAAAGTAGAGGAGATAAAGAAGTCGATGAGGATATAGACCCCCGGCCCCCTTTAGGGGGAGAATTATGTGCGACGAACATTCAACGGAAATGAGCACTCCCCCAAAGGGGGAGCGGGGAGGGGGCTGTTTCCTTTTCTTCTGCCAAGGCGACATCCTTCTCACCAAAGACGGCACTATCCCCTTTGGCGACAAACCTCCCGTCGAGCTGAAGCCGTGGGAAATTGTCACGGAGCTAAAGACCCCCTCCAACTCCCCCTTAAATGGGGAGGGTATATACTCCTCTCCCTACAAGGGAGAGGTCGGGAGAGGGTCCGGGGCTGGTGGCTTGGTTGTCGCTTCCCTCTCTCGCCCCGTTACAGACCGCCCCGACCTGCAGATGGTGCCGCTGCGAAAGACGTTTCACATCCTTTCTGCCGAGGACTATCAGCTTGCAGGCAAATGTGCGGAGTTGGTCTATTTCCATCAGAACAACAAGTTCTGCGGCGTTTGTGGTGGCGAGATGCGCTGGCAGACGGAAATCAGCAAGCAATGCTGTGAGTGTGGCAAAGAGCTATGGCCCAGTCTCGCCACAGCCATCATCGTTCGCATCACCCGTGGCGACGAGATACTCATGGTTCATGCCCACACCTTCCGCGACCGTCATTACGGCCTCGTGGCAGGTTTTGTCGAGACGGGCGAGACGCTGGAGGAATGCGTGGAGCGCGAGGTTTGGGAAGAGACGCACCTCCGCATCACCAACATTCGCTACTTCGCCTCGCAGCCATGGCCCTATCCCAGCGGCCTCATGGTAGGCTTCACGGCCGACTACCTCTCTGGCGAAATCGAGTTGCAGAAGTCGGAACTCAGCGACGGCGGTTGGTACAAAAAGGACAATCTCCCTTATCTTCCCGACCCCTCGTCCATCGCCTACAGGCTCATCATGGATTGGGCGAGAACATAATTCACAATTCATAATTCATAATTGTTAGTTATTTATTGCCTAAAAATTTGCAGCATTCAAAAAATAGTCGTACCTTTGCGGCGCATTTTGAGAAAAATGCACACGCGAGAACAGGCTGCACCTCAACAAAGAGCTAGCTACTTTGTGTTCGGTTTGCACTGTCCTTGCACCCGCTAAAAAATATTAACCCGCCCCTTATCTACTTCCAATGAAGGAAACTCGGGGGCATAAAGAAAAGGAGAAAAAAATGAAAAAAGGACTTCATCCCGAAAACTACCGTCCCGTAGTATTCAAGGACATGAGCAACGGCGACTGCTTCTTGAGCCGCTCAACTGCTAAGACAACTGAGACTATCGAATTTGAAGGCGAGACTTATCCCCTCTTCAAGCTTGAAATCTCGAACACCTCTCACCCCTTCTACACGGGTAAGAGCAAGCTCGTCGATACAGCTGGTCGCGTAGATAAGTTCATGAGCCGCTACGCTCGTATGAAGAAATAAAGACCCCCCAGCCCCCTTTAGGGGGAGTAACGGTCGATGAGTAAAACATTAACATATAAGAGGTGCAGAAGCATTTTGCTTTCTGCACCTCTTTTGTTTGTCTGCCTCCTGACGGGATGCGGCGACGATGGTACGGGTTCGCCCGACTCGTCTGCCGTCAACCTAAATGCCAATAAAGTGCTCTCGTTGCCCCTTTACACAGAAGCGACGACGCCTGAGGCCGTCAAGAACCAGGCTCCTCATGGCTTGGAGATACCTTCCCTCTCGACGGGAACTGCCAATTCCTTCATCGTTCACACACTTCCCGACGGAAAAATTAACTACTGCATCGGCTACAACACGGTGCTCAAGGCCAATTGCTGGACGGCTTTCAAGTGGTATGCTGGCTTCTCGTCGAACAATAAGCCTTGGAACCGCAATCGTTGGCGACAGGGCGAGACCTTCAACGGCTATGGCGGCACAGGCGACCCCTTCCAGCCAGACCCTCTGCTTCCGGCTGACGTGCGTCTCACCTCGTCGGATTACGACGATTGGGGCTACCAGCGTGGACACATGCTTGGCAGTGCCGACCGCCTCAACTCGAAGGAGGCCAACGGTCAGACCTTCTACCTGAGTAACATCATGCCGCAGATGAAGGACTTCAACGAGCACGGCATCTGGTGGGAGCTGGAAAGCTTCCTCCGCAGCACATACGACCAGTCCACCTTCCGCGACACCCTCTATGTGGTGAAGGGCGGAACCATCTCCGAAGGCAACTACACAAGGAGGGGAAGCAACAACCAACTCGTCTGTCCCAAGTACTTCTACATGGCCATACTTGCCTACGCCAAGAAGTATGCCAAGACAAACGGCGGATACTACGCCATCGCCTTTTGGATGGAACATAAAGCGAATTGGGACGCAGTCAGCTCCAAGTACGCCGTCACCATCGACGAACTGGAGCGACGCACCGGCATCGACTTCTTCTGCAACCTGCCCGACGATATTGAGAACGCCGTGGAGAAGAGTTTCTACCTTTCCGACTGGAAACTGAAGTAAAGACCCCCTAACCCCCTTTAGGGGAATTGAAATGAATAAAAGTCAACGATGAGATACCAACTGATAGCAGCAATATTGTTCCTTGTTCCTTTTCTTCCCCTAAGGGCGGATGAAGGGGCTGTTACTCCCCCTAAAGGGGGACGGGGGGTCTGTATCCGCGACATCTATGCCGCTGCTCCCGATAGCATTTTCCCCTTGTTGACCAAGAACAACCGCCTCGACCAGATTGACTTTCGCGAAAACAACATGAAGGCCGAGGTAAAGAACCGCTTCGACAGCCGTTCGGAACTGCTCGTCCTCACCGACCGCTACCTAAAGCTGCAGCTCTCCGAGCATTGCCTCGTAGAGATGCGTTTGCTTGGCGACAGCACTTTTTGCATGGTGGAGACCTTCAGCGCCCCAGCTCCCGACAGCCGCATCCGCCTCTTCAATACCCAGTGGCAGGAGCAGCCTTCCGTCATAGAGCAGCCTTCCGTCGGTGATTTCCTCAGCGATGACATCGATACCGACGTCCGCCTCGCCCTCGAAGCCCTGCCCCTCATCAAAGCATTGCTTTCCGAAAACGACAACACCATCACCTTCGAGCTTCAGACCTCAGAGCTGACCAAAGAGCAGCGAAAACAAGCCGAAGGGAAAGTGCATGGGATAATCCGCTCATTGCCCAAGCCATAGCAGCACCATGCTGAGCAGGACGAGGGCAAGGTCGATGGCTTTGCTCCGCAGATTCTTCTCGTGGAAGAGTAGGGCACCAAGCATGAAGCTTACCAAAACACTACTCCTTCGAACCATACTCACCACACTTATCAAAGCACCGTCCAACGAAAGACTATAGAAATAAGCGTAGTCGGCCATGCTCAAGAAAACGCTTATCAATAGGATGCTCCAACGCCACCTAAAAGGCGTATAGTTCTTTCTGTTCGGCCACCAGAGCAACAGCAACATCGCTCCCATCATGAGGCATTGGTAGAAGTTGTACCAGCACTGCACGGTCAGCCTCGGCAAGCCCAAGCCCCCTTCCGTCGCCATCAGGTACTTGTCGTACAGGCCGCTTATGGCACCCAGCACGGCAGCGCCTACTGTGCAGAGTATCCAGCGGTTGTGTTTGAAGTCGATGCCTTCCTTTCGTCCGCTTCGGCTCAGCAGGAAGAAGCTCAGAATGGCAAGCACGACACCAGCCCATTGCCAGAGGTTCAGCCTTTCACCAAAGATAAGCAAGGCTCCCACGAGAACCATGACGGGGCGCGTGGCATTGATGGGACCTACAATAGTGATGGGCAAATGCTTGATGCCGATGTAGCCGAGCAACCAGCTGCTCAGCACAATAAAGGCTTTGAGCACGATATGGCGTTGCACCTCCCATCCTCCGAAAGGCGTCTGGAAAGCTAAAGGCAGGAAGATAATCGAGCAGAATAGCGTGTTGAGGAAAAGAACGGGTATGACGGCATTGTCCCGCAGCGAGTACTTCTTCGAGACATCATAGAACCCCAGCAAGAAGGCACTAAGAAACGCAAAGGCTAACCACATCTCAATACTTTATATCAACAAGGAAGAGTGCTTTTCCAGGAACACTTTCGCCAGCTTGGCAACGGTCTTTCGCTTCGATGATTTGCCGCATTTCCTCAATGCTTATCCTGCCTCTGCCAACCTCAACAAGCGTTCCAACGATGGCTCGAACCATGTTGCGCAGGAAGCGGTTGGCTGTGATGGTGAAGCGCCACTGCCCTGGCGCAACCTCTTCCCAATAGGCTTCCTTGAGGTCGCAGAGGTTTGTCTTGACGTCTGTGCCTACCTTCGAGAAGCTTGTGAAGTCTTTGTATTCAAGCAGGACCTTTGCTGCTTCGTTCATCTTCCCGAAGTCGAGCGGGTAGGGGATTTGCCAACTATAAGCCGCGAGGAAGGGGTCCTTGCGGGTATGTATATAATAATGGTACGTGCGCGAGGTGGCAGAGAAACGGGCATGCATGTCGTCAGCAACCTGTCGGACTTCTTGAACGGCAATGTCTTGGGGTAAGAGTTTGTTCAACTTATAAGCCAGGACCCTCTCTAACTCTTCCTTTAAGGAAGAGGACTCCTCCGCTTTAAGGGGAGGTTTGGTAAGGTCTAAATCGAAATGTGCCACCATCATCTTGGCATGGACGCCAGTATCTGTCCGTCCTGCTCCAACCACCTCAACGGGTTGGCGAAGCAGGATAGAGAGTGCTTCCTGCAATTCTTGCTGAATGCTATTGCCATTAGGCTGAATTTGCCAGCCATGATAGCGCGTACCGTCGTAGGAAAGCGTGATGAAGAAGCGCATCTTCATTTACAATTTACTATCTGCCATTTAGTTTCAGTATCTTTTTGCCACCAACGATGACGAGACCCTTCGTGTCGTTGGGAACCCGGCGACCCATCAGGTCGTATGTGATGACTTGCCTTGGCTCTGTCTCTGTCTCTTCTGCAATGAGTGGCAGAGCATCCGGGTCTGTATGGGTTGTCACCTTGACGTCTGTTATCTCCCAGCAGTAGCATGCAGAGCTGTTGGAGGTGTAGTGGAAGGCAAGGGTGACTGCCTGGCCGCAGTAATCGTTGAGGCTGACGTCGCCAGAGGAAACAAAACTCGTGAAAGATTTGCCTGACGGAAGTGGCGGGAATGTAGCATCGAGCAGTTCCCATGAGGCATCTTCCGGCACTCCGTCATAGTCGTCTGCAATAAGGACTTGGAAGTAGGTGTCCTTCACGGCTTCGTTTGTGTTGTAGCCTGTCGCATGCTTGAAGGTCAGCGTAGCCTCGGTTGCGAGGGTGAGGTCAAGGTTGACCATCATATATTCGTCAGCCGTTTTGCCATTGATGGTGTAGGCATTGGCCACAGCGCCATAGGTGGAGCTGCTTGTCCATACGACTCCTTCCTCGCCTTCTGAAGTGCGGACGAAGAAGGGATCGAGGCCGGCCTTGAGTGTGCAGTCGACGAGCGTTGCGAAGTCAGGTATCGGGTCGTCGCCGCTCTGACCGCCACCTCCGGTGGATGTGTCGTCGATACTGAAGGCATAGTCCACGCTGTCGCCCCAGATGTATTCTGCAAGGTTAGGGAAATCGATGAAAGGGTTGCGGTTCTTCTGGATGCTATAGACGGCATCGTTTCGAGCCCGCTCCATCTCATCGACAGGGTCATCCTTTGCCCATTGCAAGAAGAGTGTATAAGCCCATTCCTGTAGTGTTGGCCAGTCATTCTGCTCAAGCATGTCAAGGCCGTTGGACGTCCAGCTGAGGTCGCTGTAAGCTGTCACCATATAGAAATAGTCGCGTGCAAAGTCACCCTTCCACTCGTCGGCAGGTTCCCAAAGGTTTTTCGTGTTCCCCGAAGAGGTTGGCCCCGTACCCACTTTGGTGCAGCCGTTTGTCGTCTTGACGTTTGTCACCTTTCCCATAGCGTAGTTGCTCTTCGATGAATTGATAGTCGCCTCACAAGGCATGAGGTTGAAGAGGTCTTGGTAAGCCTCGTTCTTTGAGCCTCCCCACCATGATTTTGCAAACGAATGCTCGATGTTCATGCCGGAGATAGCCGATGCGTAGTTGGCGTTGTCGCTCGATGAGAAGTAGCGGACGTCGTAGCTGTAGCGGTCGATTACCTGGTTAGTCGATGCAATCCTGTCAGTTACATAGAAGCCGCTCCATGTACTGTTGCTGCCGCTGCCGTAGCTTTTCTCGTTTTCCTTCAGGGGGCGTATGATGTCGTGCAGTGCTGCTTTCAGTGCCGTCTTCTTCTTGCCGTTGGCATTGGTGTAGTAGCCTTCGGGGATGCCTGCTATGGCATAGAGTGGGATGAGTAGCGAGAGGAATAGTAGGGTTGTGTGTCGATGCATTGCTTGAATGGTGTGTTGTCAGATTTAATGACACACTCTCCACCGCATTCCTTAAGGTAGAGAGTGTGCAAAGAAAATGGTGAGGCTTGTGACCTCGGTTATTTGTCGAGGTATTCTGCCAGTGTCTTGCCGAGTTCTTCGCCTCGGAGGCCCGACTTGATGACCTTTCCGTCGGGGCCGAAGAATACTGTTGCGGGGATGCCCTTGATGTTGTAGAGGTCGCTTGCGGCGCACTCCCAACCCTTCAGGTCGCTTATCTGAGGCCAGGTGATGCCAAGGTCCTTGACGCCTTTTTCCCAGGCTGCTTTGTCGTTGTCGAAGGAGATGCCTACCACTTCGAAGCCTTTCTCCTTGTACTTCTCATAGTTTGCCTTCACGTTAGGCATTTCGGCACGGCAGGGACCGCACCAGCTTGCCCAGAAGTCCACGAGGACATACTTGCCCTTGCCTACATAGTCGGTGAGGTGGCACTCCTTGTCGTTGAGGTCTTTACCCACGAAATCCACGACGGTAGCGCCGGGCAGCTTGTTCTTCTCGCCGCCGATGGAGGCCACGACGGGCTCGAGCATCTTGCTGTCCTTGTACTTGTAGTCCTTCAGGAAGGCCTCCACGAACTCCACGCCATATGAGTCGCCGCCTGTGCGCAGGAAGTAGATGGGCACCAGGTTGTCCTTGTTCTCTTGGATGATTTGCTTTTGTGTGGCGGTGATGTCGGCTGCGATGTCTTCGTAGCGCTTGTTGAAGCCTTCCATCACGTCCTCGGGAACCTGGCCGTTATACTTCCTGTGAGCCTCGCCGTATTCGTTCATGAGTTCCTCCATCGGGCTGCCTGCCATCTCCACACGCTCCACGGCTTCCGCCAGACGCATGTTGTTTTCCGAGCCTTTCGTCACTTCTGCCTTGCCGTCCTTGACGGTCACTTCGATGGGCTTACCGTCGATGATGACGGCGCAAAGGGGCTGGCGTCCGTCGGCGCTGCGGCCTATCATGGCGATGACGGGCTCCATCGCGTCTACGGTGAATGTGACTACGCCGTCGCCTACCTGGCCTTCAGCAAGGCTCTGACGGTTGAACATGTTCGTCAGGAACGTAGGTTTCGGGTCGCCCAGGTCGCCCGTAACCTTGATTTCGTTCTTTGTCTCAGCGCAAGCCACCAGGCAGATGGCGGCCAGCATGGTCATGAGAAAATTCCTTTTCATAGTGAGTCTTATTTGTCTGTGAGTTTTGCGTTGTTTCTCTATTCCTTCTGCAAAAGTACGGTTTCTTTTCCTATCTGCCAAATGTTAAGTAATAAAATAATCCGTCAGACAGAAAAAAACGGTGAATTTCCCTGCCGACGGAAGTCAACTTGCCTGCCTTCTCTGCCAGACCGAACCACCCTTGCCTCTCGATGCTCCACGTTTAGTTGATTGCTTATACATGATGCAGCAATTGCTGCATCATGTATAAGCAATTGCAGCATCGTGATGCAGCAATGAACTAGGCACGCTGTGTCTGAAAAAAACGCCCCGTCATGTTGAGTGACGAGGCGTGTTGTTTTGACTCAGAAACCGAAGTATCTTTTGGCGTTAAAGTAGCTGATGTCCTCCACCATCTGCCGGATGAAGGGCATCTCCTCTCGTGGCAGCTTGCCTTCCTCCACGTCGCGGCCGATGAGGTTGCAGAGGCAGCGGCGGAAATACTCGTGGCGGGGGTAGGAGAGCAGCGAGCGGCTGTCGGTGAGCATCCCTACGAAGCGGCTCAGCAAGCCGAGCTGCGAGAGGCAGTTCATCTGACGTTCCATGCCGTCGAGCTGGTCGTTGAACCACCATCCGCTGCCCATCTGTATCTTGCCCGGCGTGGGGCCTTCCTGGAAGTTGCCTATCATGGTGGCAATCATCTCGTTGTCCGACGGGTTGATGGGGTAGAGGATGGTCTTGGCGAGGTTGCCTTCGCTGTCCAGCTTGTCGAGGAAGCGGGACAAAGACTCGCTGGTATTCCATGTGCCGATGCTGTCGTAGCCTGCATCCGGACCGAGCTTCTTGAACATTCGTGAATTGTTGTTGCGCATCGGCCCGTAGTGGAACTGCTGTGCCCAACCCGCCTTCGCGTCCATCCGACCGCCTTCGAGCATGAGGGCGGAACGGAACTTGCGAATCTCCTCTTCCGTAGGCTGACGACCGTCCATCACTTTGCGGAAGATGGCGTTCAGTTCCGTCTCGGTGAAGTCGTCGGCATAAAACTCGTTGACACCATGGTCGGAGAGGCGGCAACCGACTGAAGCGAAGAAGTCATGACGCTTTTGCAGGACGTCGAGCAGGTCGGTATAGGAGCGGATTTCCTGCTGGGCAGAGGCTCCGAGCGTTTCGATGTAAGCACGATATGCCGTGGGGTTGTCGATGGCCATCGCCTTGTCGGGACGCCAGGTGGGCAGGAGCCTCACCCCTAACCCCTCTCCCGTGGGAGAGGGGGACTGCGCCGAAACCTCGCTGAGACTCCCCTCTCCCACGGGAGAGGGGCTGGGGGAGAGGCTTCTGTGATACTGCAAATCGTCCGCTGGGTCGTCGGTTGTGCAGGCGACCTCCACGTTGTACCTACGCATCAAACCACGGGCCGAGAACTCGGGCTGCTGTAGTTTCTCGTTGCATTCGTCGTATATCTCGCGTGCTGTGGCAGCATTTAGGAGCTTCGTTATACCGAAGGCCGTGCGGAGTTCGAGGTGTGTCCAGTGGTAGAGAGGGTTTCGCATGCAGTAGGGCATCGTTTCGGCCCACTTCTGGAACTTCTCCCAATCGGAGGCATCGCCTGTGATGTATTTCTCCTCCACGCCGTTGCTCCTGAGCGCACGCCACTTGTAGTGGTCGCCTCCAAGCCAGAGCTCCGTGATGTTCCGGAAGCGATGGTCCTCCGCTACCTCCTTCGGATTGAGGTGACAATGGTAGTCGATGATGGGCAGATGTGCTGCGTGGTTGTGATAAAGTTCCTGTGCCGTCGCCGACTGCAACAGGAAGTTCTGGTCCATGAAGCCCCCAGACCCCTCTAAATCTCCCCTTAAAGGGGAGACTTTCTGCGCAGAGTTCTCCCCCTTTAAGGGGGAGTTAGAGAGGGTCTTTGCGATGCCCATCTCCAGTCCTCGCAGTTCGGCCAGGCCTCTGAGCCTGCCGATGCAGCTGTAGCCTGGGTTGGTCTTCTTGTGAAGGTCATCGCACATCTGGTGTCCGTGGTCAGGTCTCATGACGATGCTCTTGTGCCGCTTCTGCTGAATCTCAAGGAAGGCCTTCATCACTTCGTACATCGGGACGTCGCCTTCCAAGTGGTTCGCCTCGTGGAAGTTGCCTTCGCTGTCGCGCTGGGTGCTGCGGAGATGAACGAAATCGATGCGGTCCCAAAAGCGACGCATCATGGCAGGCAGGTCGTTGTCGGCCCGGACGCCAAACGAACCCGTGCAGAGGCAGAGGCCATTGGCTGGGCTTGGCACTGCATCGACGAGTGCCTGGAAGTCCTCGGCAGTACTGAGGATGCGGGGCAGACCCAGTATCGACATGGGCGGGTCGTCGGGGTGAATGACCAGGCGCACCCCGGCTCGCTCGGCAGCGGGGCACACCTCGCGGAGGAAATATATAAGGTTCGCGCGTAGGCGCTCTGGTGTGATGTCCCTGTAGCGGTCAAGCTCTTGCTGGAACTGCTCCAGTGTGAAGCTCTCCTCGGAGCCAGGGAGTCCGGCAATCATGTTGCGGGTGATGAGCTGCCTCTCTGCGTCGTCCATCTGCTCGAAGCGTGCCTTGGCCTTCGCCTTCTCTGCCTCCGTGTAGTCTTTCTCTGCACCAGGTCGCTTCAGAATGAACAGGTCGAAGGCCACGAAAGCAGCCCTCTCGAAACGAAGAGCACGGCTTCCGTCGGGCATCTCGAAGGCGAGGTCAGTCCGCGTCCAGTCGAGGACAGGCATGAAATTATAGGTCACTACGTCCACGCCGCACTCGCCCAGGTTCAGCAGGCTCTGCTTGTAGTTGTCGATGTAGCGTTGGAAGTCGCCCGTCTGGGTCTTGATGTGCTCGTGGACTGGCACGCTCTCCACGGCTGCCCAACGCATTCCGGCGTCTTCGATGACTTGCTTGCGCCGGAGGATTTCCTCTTTTGTCCACACCTCGCCGTTGGGGATGTGATGGAGAGCTGTGACGATGCCAGTGGCACCCGCCTGCCTGATGTCCTGCAGGCTCACAGGGTCGTTGGGTCCATACCAACGGAAACTTTGTTCGCAGAGATAAGTCATGGGGCTAATGGGGCTAATAGGGCTAATGGGTTAAATGAGATTTAAATGGAGAAAGCGTCAAATCCGCCGTCGACTACGGAGAGGACTCCCGTGACGAAGCTGCTGGCGTCGCTGATGAGATAGTGTATCGTGCCGAACAGCTCTTCGGGCTCTGCAAAGCGACCAGCCGGCGTGTGAGCGATGATTGTCTTGGCTCTGTCGGTCAGCGAACCGTCCTCGTTGGTCAGGAGGGCACGGTTCTGGTTGGTCAGCAAGAAGCCCGGGACGATGGCATTCACGCGCAGGCCGGGGCTAAACTTCTGGGCGAGTTCGGTGGCCATGTACTTCGTGTAGTTGCCGATGGCAGCCTTCGCCGCTCCATATCCCACGACGCGAGTCAAGGGACGCAACGCACTTTCGCTGCAGAAGTTCACGATGGCGCCCTTCTCGTTCTTTGCCATGACGGGCACGAACACCTGTGTCGGCAGGACTGTGCCGAAGAGGTTGAGCTCTACGACCTTGCGGAAAGCGTCGAGGTCGAGGTCGAGGAAGGTCTTGTCGGGAGCGATGGTGGCTCCTGCCATGTTGCCTCCGGCGGCATTCAGCAGCACGTCGATGGTGCCGAAGCGACGGACGATTTCGTCGCGGTTCTGCTCCAGGACCTCCTTCTTCAGCACATCCGTGACGAGGAAGAGCGCCTCGCCCTTCTTGTTCAGCTCGGCTTCCAGCTCCTTGCCTTGGTCCTCCACGCGGTCGAGCACGACAACCTTTGCCCCTTGCTCTACCAGATAATGGGCAATATTCCTGCCCAGGATGCCGCACCCACCTGTCAGCACGACAACCTTCCCTTTGATGTCAAATAAGTCTTTCATTGTGATTCTATTTTTTATTCATTGGCAACGGCTTTGTATTTGGGCACAAAGGCCTTGAGCACCAGCCATCCGAGCAGATAGGCCACGGCACAGTAGCAGAAGATGATGAAGTAGCCGGCCGGTTTGCCTTCGAAGCCGAGGAAGTGCATCTGCGTCCGATCGGCATAGTCGAAGAGGTAGCCGCTAATCCAGTTGATGAGGAACGACCCGATACCGCCGGCCATGCCGTTGATGCCGGTCATCGTGCCGACAGCATTCTTTGGGAAGAGGTCGCTGCCAACGGAGAAGAGGTTGGCCGACCAACTCTGATGAGCAGCACCTGCTATGCCAATCAAGATGATGGGGAACCAATAGCTGTGAACTCCCAGGGGCTGAGCAAAGATTGTCAGCAGCGGGAACAGCGTGAAGATGAACATGGCCTTGAGGCGTGCATCGTAGGGATGCTGACCTGTACGGTTGACGATAATCGTGGGCAGCTTGCCGCCGTAGATGGAGAGCATCGTGATGGCGTAGAGCACAAAGATGAGCAGCATGGCTGTCGGATTGTCGGTCTTCATGCCGTAGACGTCGCTGATGTAGGCAGGCGTCCAGAACAGGAAGAACCACCAAACGCCGTCGGTGAAGAGTTTTGCAAAGAAGATGCCCCACGTCTGCGGGAAAGTGAAGAACTTGAGGAAGGGAATAGAAGCTGCCGGACCCTCCTCCGCCACCTCCCCTGTAGGGAGGGGAGAGGTCAGTCTTTCTGTTGTATCTGTTTCCCTCCCTGCAAGGGAGGGGGTGGGGGTGGGTCTGTGGGGCAGGCTGTCCTGATGTATGTAAGCCAACTCTGCTGCATTCACGTGCTTGTTCTCCTCGGGTCTCTTATAGACGAACACCCAGAGCCCGAGCCAGATGAAGCCCAGTGCACCGATGATGATGAAAGCCATCTCCCAGCCATAATACTTGGCAATGAGGGGGATGCAAACGGGTGCGATGAGTGCTCCGATAGTGCTGCCGCTGTTGAAGATAGCGGTGGGGAAGGCGCGGTCCTTCTTCGGGAAGTACTCAGCCGTCACCTTGATGGCGCAAGGGAAATTGCCGCTCTCGCCCAAGCCGAGCACGATGCGGCAGATGATGAAGAACCATGTGCTGACCGACGCAATGACGGCTGTGCTTGTGCCGACGGCATTGATGAGGTCTGCCTTGCCCTCCAGCCCCAGCCACGCAGCAGTTGCCGTGCCGCAGAAGGCGTGCATGCAGGCTCCCAAAGACCAGATGCCGATGGCCCAGAGATAGCCTTTCTTGGTGCCGATCCAGTCCATGAAGCGTCCGCTGAAGAGGTTGCCAATGGCATAGACAATGGAGAAGATGGCGGCAATGCGACCGTAGTCGGCATCCGACCAATGGAATTCGGGCGCGATGAAGTCTTTCCAGGTGAGGGAAAGCACTTGGCGGTCCATGTAGTTGATAGTGGTTGCCAGGAAGAGCATGCCACAGATGACCCAACGATAGTTGGTCTTTTTCTGTTTGGGATTCATAGTTCGCAGTTCATAGTTTTCTTCGTGCAAAGATAGTGAAAAATACTATATCATGCAATATCTTTGCTTAAAACTTGTTGCAAATGATATTATTTTTGCCTCAAAGATGCCTAAAAGCACTTTATTTACACTAAAGGGACGCCATAAAAGGGCAAATAATGTTATCTTTGTAATGCTTTAGAGAAACAATACTATGAAAAGAAGAGAGTTTATACGAAATGCAGCCATTGTGGCGGCAACGAGTGGCATCGGCAGTAACGCAGTGGCGTCAACACTATGTTCCTCCCCCTACAAGGGGGATTTAGAAGGGGACCGGGGAGGAGACGAGGGACGTGCTCTCATCGACAGCGAGCCCGTTCTGCAGAACTATGCCGAGACGAGCATGGGCATTGCCTTCAGCGTGACGGACTGGGCAAACGGCTATGTCATCTATGGCGAGAAGCCCGACCTGAGCGACGGCAAAAAGGTGTGGTGCGGCGGCTATCGCATGACGGCGATGGACAACGAAGTGATTCATGTCCGTCTGACAGGCCTGAAGCCTTCCACATTACATTATTATAAGATAGGGGCCGACCGCATCGAGTACAAGGACGGCTATCACATCCGCATCACTGAGAATGAGGAGAAGCCCACCATTTACTCCTTCCGCACCGCTGGCACGGAGACGAAAGCACATTTCTGCGTCATCAACGACACGCACGCCACGTGGGAAGCAATCAACCCAGCCATTAACAAGGTGCTGGCGTTGCAGCCCTCGTGTGTCATCTGGAACGGCGATGCCTGCAACACAGAAGAGACGATAGCAGCGCAGAAGCGCATCTTCTTCAAGCCTGAGATAGAACGGAAGGACTATGCCGCTCGCATCCCATATCTCTTCTGTCCAGGCAATCACGACAACCGAGGCTTGGCGAACCGTCACCTGGAGCGCGTCTGGATGTACCGGCAGGCAGAAGAGCGTCAGCCCCGCGACTGGGACCTGGGCCGCAACTTTGCCGTCCGCATGGGCGAAGTGGCACTCGTTGGCCTCGATACAGGCGAGGACAAGCTCGACACGAACCCTAAGTTCTGCAACCTCTTCGTGAGCGAACCCTACCGCCGAGCACAGCATGACTGGCTGCGGGACGCTCTCAGCCGTCCCGAGATAGCCAGTGCGCCATATCTCGTCGCCTTCTGCCACATACCACTCTTCGACCCAAGGAAGAAGGCGAACCCAGGCGACCTGTATCCCGCAGACGTCAGTCCCGACTACGACAGCAACTTCGCTGCCTGGCAGCGGACCTGTGCCAAGCTCTGGGGACCGCTCCTCTCCGAGGCAGGATGCCACATCCTCATCACCGCCCATCAGCACCGCTATCGCCTCGACATGCCGAACGACAAGCACACGTGGTACCAGATTGTGGGTGGCGGACCGCACATCTCCGAATGGGACAACCCGCACTTCGCCACCGTAATCGAAGGCGAAGTCAGGGATGGAAAACTCGTCGTGTCCGTCCATAACCTAATCAAAGACAGCATCTGCAGCACCTTAACTTTCAGCAATCCACGTTAACTTCGCAAACATGACACGTCGAATCCTCCAACGCGACACGTCGAATCCTCCAACGCGACACGTCGAATCCTCCAACGCGACACGTCGAAATTATCAACTTAACGTGTGAGGTTTTCCTTCTTGTAAAGAAAAAAAATCCCCGACGCACATTCGTGCATCGGAGATTTCTCGTTATTCTGTCAAAAGACAGTTTTTGGAAAGAGGTTGATTATTCGTCCCAGATGTTCCAAGCATTGTCTTCCTTGGTCAGCGCCTGGCTGCCGTCGACGGTCTTGTCACCGACGATGTTCAAACTTTCAGCCAACATCTGAGCTGCCTGAGCTTCCTCTGTCTTAATGGATGGTGCGATGTACTTCATATCTTTAGTGTTTTTTTTGTTGTTTATACATTATTAATTATTATAAGTTCCTCGTTCTCCTCCTGCTATGAGGAGGGGAACGAGGAAAGACTTCTTACTTCAGCACCTTCTTGCCACCTACGATGTTGATGCCCTTCTGCATCTTCTGGAGACGTTGGCCTGCAACATTATAGACGGGTGCATTTTCGTTAGCAATCTCAACAGCGTTGATGCCGGTAGCATCTTCGTCGAAGCCGTAGAAGCCCTTGACACCGGCGCTGCCTTCGATAACGAGGTAGCCCTTGCCTGCATTGATGGTGCTGCCAGTTGTTGCCTTGTAGAAGCCAACACCTTCATCCTCCTTAGCGAGGATGTACTGGGTGCCATCGGCAGTAACATCAGCAGTTGCAGCAACGAGTTCGTTTTCAGCACCGAGAACTGCATCGGTGGTTGCGGGCACGGTGTATGTGCCTGCATCAGCCTTCACAACGACAGCTGTGCCGGCAGGAACGCTTGTTACGTCGGTGAGCTGAACATAATTGCCGTCGAACTTGGCAGCCTTAGGAGTTACATCTGCTCCAGTGAAGTCAACATCAACGGGAGCTACGAAGGTTGCATAGCCGGCTTCGCCAACCTGTACGTTAGCACCGACATTTGCCTGGAGGCTGAAGTCGCAGTATGCACCGCCGTAGTTCTGCTCGATGTAAACAGCCAGTACGTTCTGGCCGGCAACGAGGTTCACGTCGGCAGGAGCAATCTCAACCGTATCCCAAGTGTTATCGTTGGCCGTCCATCCGGTTGCGTTGACAACCTTTTTGCCATTGATGAATACTGCATAGTCATCATCGTGAGCTGTCTTTAAGGTCAACTTGGTGATGGCGTCAGGATTGTCAATGTAGAAGGGACGACGGAACCAGAAGGTATTGTACTCAGCAATCCAGCGAGTCTTGTAGGGACCGAAGGTGCCGAGAGGCAGAAGCATGTCGTCCCAGTCGGAGTCGTCGAAGTCGGCATTAGCCCAGCCTTCTTCGATGTCCACATATTCGTCACTGCTTACGCTGGTTGCATGACGGAACTTGACAGTATAAGGAATTTCACGGCCGTTAGCGAGCAGTACGGGTTCGGCAACCTTGCCGCCGCAGACTGTGCAGACGCCGTTAGCGTATGTGTGAGCTGCGAGAGGCAGAGCCTCGGTCTTCAGAGCGCCGCAGTCAGAGCATGTCCATTCCTTCTTGCCGGGAACGGTGCAGGTAGAGGCAGTCTCTACAGCTTCGCCCCATGTGTGAGCCTGCTCGTTAATCCAGAATTCGCCGAGCTGGAAGCCGCCGTCGAAAGCTGTGGCTGTGAACTTGAAGAACTTGTAAGCGTCTGTGCCGTTCACGGTGAAGACGGTCTCTTCCTTGCTTGAAGTCTTGGCTTTGTAGTTCTGAGTCTGCTCGTCGACGACAGTCCATGTCTGGTTGTCGTTGGAGCCTTCGAGCTTCCAGCTGCGAGGTGTGCGACCCGGGTTGTCGTAGGTGTCGGCACCTGTTACGAAGCTGTACTGCTGCACTGCCACGGGTTCGCTGGCAATCAGGATAGCCCAGGAGTCGCCTGTGCCGCTGCAACCGAACTTGGTTGCTGCGTCGTTGTCAACGAGGTTAGCAACGGGAGCATCGCCCCAGCCGGTGCCGCCTGTTACGACAGCATAGCCCACGTTGTTGACATCGTGGCGGATGTAGTTAGGCTCGGAGACGGTCAGCTCATAGCTTGCTGTCCAGCCTTCGTCGGCATCGGTAGTAACGGTAATTGTCACCTTGCCGGCAGCCTTACCTGTTACGGTACCATTGGCATCAACGGTAGCCTTGCTTTCGTCGGAAGATGTCCAGGTGTAGGTAGCACCGTCGAGGTTCTGCACGTCGGGCAAGAACTGAGCAGTGTTGCCTACCAGGACGATGCGTGTCTCAGCATTGTATGTCATGTAAGCCTCGTCGGTGAGCTTCTGGTAGCCATAGCCGTCCCAGTTGCCCTGTACGGGAGTCAGGAAGGTCTTCGTTGCGGCGTCGTAGTAGCCGAAGGCACCGTCGTGGCGCATCACGGGCTGGAAGTCATAGACGGTCTCGCCGTCTTCCTTCAGTGTGATGTAATAGATACGTCCGTTGAAGGCATTGTCCCATTCGGGGTTAGCGAAGATGGAGATCATTCGGGTTGACGAAGCGAATGTGGTCTGACCTGTAGGATAGTCAGTGCCGTTCACGTTGAGGTTGCCAAGCGTGGCAGCTACGGTGATGTCCTGGTTGTGGCCGGGATAGTCGGCGTGGTTGTCGTTGGTGTAGCCGCCTACGAAGTAACCGAAGTGAGCCTGGTCGCCGTTCTGGTAGAGGGAGATGCCGTTGTTGGAACTGCTGCCGTTACGTCCGCTGAAGATGGCACGCCAGTTGCCGCCGCTGTAGCTTTGGAACTTGATGTCGACCTCAGTGTTGGCCTTTGCATAGTAAGGAGTCGTGAAGACGTTAGCACGGGCTTGGCTTGTACCTTCGATGTAAGCCAGCGGTGTGTACTTGTTGGGGTCAACCCAGTCGATAGAATAAGTCTGGGGATAGTCAACGAATTCAATGTTGAGGTCGTCGAAGTGGAAGTAGAAGTTCTTGTTGTCGTCACCCACACCGAACTGAATAGCCAGTGTTGCTTCTGTAGCGTCGGCTGTGAAGGTGAAGGAATAGGGCTGGTTGGTCATGGCTGCCTGAGGCAGACCAAGGTAGCCGAGGATCTCGCCTGCTACGCCAGTGGGAACAAGGCCGCGGCCGAAGTCCCAGTTGTCGGTTACAAAGAAGGGAAGTTGTGTGTATGTGGACCAAGAGTTCCAGCCTTCGGAGGTGAAGTTGAAGCTGACGCGATAGGTCTCGCCTTTCGTTAGGCCAGTCACCTTGCACTGGTAGGGTTCCCAGTCGCCCTTACCGTTGTAGGGGTTGAAGAAGTTGTTGTTGCCGTCATTCTCAATGTGGCCGTAGGTCTCTTCATAACCACTCCAGCGGCATGTCCAGTTGTTCATGTTCTGGTAGTTGGTGTCGGTGATGGGCTTATAGACAGAACCGAGGTCAACCCACTGCTCGCCGTTCCAGTTGTACTCGTGCTGGTCGGTAGTGTTGATGACGAGCTTGCCGGGATAAACGCTGATGCCGGCTTCGCCTGCGATGACCTGACCGTCAGCACTTAGTTCGAAGTCACCGCTGTTGGCAGATGTGTAAACCGTGTTTGTGAGTTTGTCCTTGAGTCCGCCCTTGCCTTCAGCAGTAACAACGGGAACGAGATCCATGACGAGCGTTTCGCCTTCATAGAGCTTCAGGCTGTAGAGCTTTGTGAGCATGTTGTAGCACTCGGTCTGTGTGCTGCCGCCGGGGACGTCTTTGTTCTGTGCGAAGACATAGAGCGGGGTCTTGCAGTCGTCAGTCTTGGGGCTGTCTGTAATGGTGCCGATGGACGTTGTGCCGTCGGCTTCGTAGATTTCCAGTGTGCCGAGTGCAGCGTCGAGGACGGTGACAATCTTCTCGCCGTAGCGCATTGCGTCTCTGTTGCCTGTCTCACCACCGAGGTCGATGGTTGCGTTGGTTGTGAAGAAGCAGAAGCGGTCCTTCCATCCGCCGCTGTTGTAGCCGCAGCCGTAGATGGCTTTCCAGTCGCCGCCAGTCTCTGCTTCGATTACGGCAACGGCACGGGTGTTAGCCTTGGGGATGTAGTTGAGGTTGATGTAGGCATTGTCCTGAGCCTTGATGTACTCAATCTCTGTTGCGCTGCCGCCTGCTACCTTCAAGGTGCTGACTTCGGGGTAGAGGCCGAACTCTTCGTACTCGCCCAGGTTGTTGAGGGCATAGTACTTGCGTGCAGCCATGTCGAAGACGTACTGGTCAGTGCCTTCATAACCTGTGAGGCTCTCGATGGGTGTTGCCTCGAAGGGACCTACGAGAGCATCGCCAGAGGGCACAACGGGCTCGACTACTGGGTCTGGATCTTCACCAGCAGTGTACTCCACGACGATGGTCTTCACCTGAAATTGATTAGTTGTGGTGAAAGTCACTGACGAAGGAGTCGTACCTTCCTCAGGTGTCCAAGTTCCAGTCGTATTTGATGTACTATAAGTGCCAGATGTTGCTCCCACGTTGCTGCATTGGCTGGCATTTGAAACGGTGAAGGTAACCTTTGTGATGGTGGTGCCAGTGGTGGCACCAGCCACTGTAAATGATTTATCCTTCGCAAATTTAACATAGGTAGTGTTAACGGTTTGAGTCCCTTCGTCATCAAATGTTACTGTCACATAATAGGGCGAGGTTTTCCATTCGTAGGGCGTAGTGACAGTCTGAGCCTGACTGCCAGTACCTCCCAGTTTTTGCCACAATACACTTGCATCAAACGTGACCTCGTCGGCGAATAGCTGTCCGAAGCCAAGCACAAGCGAAGCGAGAATTAATAAATGTTTCTTCATACTTGTAGAATTTAGTTAATAAAAAGGGTTAATTAATATGTATTTTGCCTCAAAGTTATACAATTATTGAATACGAAGCAAGTTTTTTTTGATTTTTTTTGTTTTTGATGGGGCAAAAAAGGCAAAGAACAAGTAAAACAAGATACAAAAAGAGCCCTCTTGCACTACCTGAAATGTGCAAAAGGGCTTGATGGGGTGTATTAATTATTTAGTCCTCCATAGAGGCTTTATCCAAGACCTATACCTCTTTGCCTCAAGAGGTAGCCCTTTTTACGCGACAAGCACTACCTCTTTGCCTCAAGAGGTAGCCCTTTTTACGCAACAAGGGGGTGTGTCATAATTTAACGACTACCGCCTGCGTCTGAGCGAAACGAAGGGCACCCTACCTCTTAGGGCGTTTTTATCGGATAGCAATAGTTAATATATTTAAGTTTCGGGAGTTATATAATGGAGTTAAATAGGAAGTTATGCGAAGGTAGCGCTCTGCGACTACAATCGCGCCATGGTGCGAGAGCATCCATGAATTAACTTCCACTTTAACTTCAGAAACTTCAGTTAATATACCTTATTTTATATTGCCTACCTTGATGAGGTATTCGGCAATTTGTACGGCATTGAGTGCGGCACCCTTCTTTATCTGGTCGCTGACGAGCCAGAACGTGATGCCGTTGGGGTTGGCGAGGTCCTTCCTTACTCGGCCTACGAAGACGTCGTCGCAGCCTTCGTGGAAGAGGGGCATGGGGTAGGGAAGTCCGGACCCTTCCAAACCTCCCCTTAAAGGGGAGGCTTCCTTTGTTGAAGCTTCGACTGTTTTCTCCCCCTTTAAGGGGGAGTTAGAGGGGGTCTTCCTGTCTTCCAGCTGTAAGCCCTTGCCCTGGCGGACTGCCTCCTGGAACTCTTCTACGCTGACGGGGCGTTCTGTTTCGGCCCAGACGCTTTCGCTGTGACAACGGAGGCTGGGCACGCGGACACACATGGCACTGACCTCGCAGTCGGTGTGCATGATTTTCTTCGTTTCGTTGTACATCTTCATCTCCTCCTTCGTGTAGCCATTGTCGCAGAAGACGTCAATCTGCGGGATGACGTTGAACGCCAGCTGATAGGCAAACTTCTCGACTGTGGGCTTCTCGCCGGCCAGTACCTGGCGATATTGCTCGTAGAGCTCTGCCATTGCCGCTGCTCCTGCACCGCTGGCAGCCTGGTAGCTGGCAACGTGTACGCGCTTGATGTGCGACAGGTTCTCGAGTGCTTGCAGGGCAACGACCATCATGATGGTGGTGCAGTTGGGGTTGGCGATGATGCCACGCGGACGGTTGAGCGCGTCCTCGGCATTGCATTCGGGCACCACCAGGGGCACGTCCTCGTCCATGCGGAAAGCGCTGGAGTTGTCTATCATCACGGCTCCATGCTTCGTGATGGTCTCGGCAAACTCCTTGCTCGTGCCGCCTCCGGCACTGGTGAAGGCGATGTCCACGCCTTTGAAGTCGTCGTTATGCTGCAGGAGCTTCACTTCAATCTCCTTGCCTCGGAATGTGTATTTACGTCCTGCACTGCGTTGGCTGCCGAACAGCAGCAGTTCGTCAATGGGGAAATTTCTCTCGTCGAGCACGCGCAGGAACTCTTGTCCTACGGCACCGCTTGCACCTACTATTGCAACTCTCATAAAGCCTCCTCCAAACCTCCCCCTCAAGGGAGAGTCTTTTTATTGTTTTATGTTAATAACTGAAGTTTCTGAAGTTAAAGTGGAAGTTAATTCATGGATGCTCTCGCACCATGGCGCGATTGTAGTCGCAGAGCGCTACGCTCATGGGGGAAGGTAGCAAGGGGGCTTGCCCCCTTGTATTCCGCAGTATGTCTGGACTTTATCACAAGGGGGCAAGCCCCCTTGCTACCTTCGCATAACTTCCTATTTAACTCCATT
>FLNY01000131.1_pt1 | contig 30515 bp, 22 predicted proteins | sample 1140381 | NCBI WGS metagenome assembly FLNY01 (sample SAMEA3878172, study PRJEB12797) | bioreactor metagenome | biome: Moose rumen | place: Sweden | collected 2011-10 | reverse complement strand
TGTTCAAACTCTCTGGCGTAGGTGAAAGCGACACCTTCGACACTTCCTGGAGCGTTTTCAATGGCGGTTGCTACGGCAAAAGCGGTCTGGTGGAAGGCGACAATACGCTGACAACATCTTTCGGCACTGACAACATGACCTTCCCTGTGAACGGCGATGTTACGCTGACCATCAGCAATGTAACGGAAACCGGATGCACACTGAACATTGCCCGAAATGCCTCTTATGCTCCGTCCAACTTCTACATCCTCGGTCTGAACGGCTGGCATCCCAATTCCGGTGAAACCATGACCCTGAGCGGCAACACCTATACCTATACTGGTGATTTCTATGGTCAGGACGACGACTATTATGCCTACTTCAGTTTCACTTCTGCTCTGGGTAGCAGCGACAGCGACTGGGAAGGCATTGCCGGTTCACGCTGGGGTGCAGATTCCAACGATTTGGTTGTAACTGCCGGCAGCAACTACAATGTATCCGCTGGCACCAATGCCTTTAAGGTACTGGAAGGCAACTACACCATCAGCGTTGAATTCACCTCTGCAACCACAGCAACCCTGACAGTCGTCCGCAACGGCGATGCCACATGGCCAACCGCCTATCTCCGCGGTAACTTCAATGGCACAGCCAACTGGGATCCGGGCCTGAGCATGACTCACCAGGGGAATGGTATCTACACACTTAGCACCACCTTGACCCAAGGCGACGAAGTTAAAATCTATACCGACGATTGGTATGGAAGCGCAAGTTGGGACGATACGAACTCCACCTACTACAACAACATCAATTTCGCCCACCATGCTGACATACCATTGACCACCAGCAACGGTAGCAATTTCTATGTAGATGTTACTGGAACATACAATGTAACCTTGAACTGGCGCACCAAATCAGTGACCTTTGAAAAAGAGGTTAGCACCTACAGCGTGATTGGAGCCGCAGAACTCTTTGGCGGTGAAGGTTGGGACTCCGACCTTGACCTGACTGAAGCAGGTACGGGCACAGGCCTTTTCAATGCAACGACCGGTTTGCTTTATCTCGCTGCAGGCGACTATGAATATAAAGGCCGCAGTGACCACGGCTGGGACTGGTATCAATCAGAATACAACCAGACCCTGACCATCGATGCTGCAGGTTTCTACACTGTGACCTTCTCACTGGACACAAGCGACTATTCTCTCTTAGCCGTGGCTACGGCCGTTGAAGAGAGCGTGGAAAAGAACACCGCCGGCATGGGCACCTATGTGCTGCAGAACCCCGTTGACCTGGGCGCTACCATCAGCAACAACAGCGGTCTGGCTGTTTACAAGGTTTCTTCGTTCAGTTCTGAAGAAGTAGTAATGACCGGTCTGACCACCGGCTACCTCCCTGCCGGCACTCCGCTCATCCTGGAATACACCGGTTCAGGTAGCATTTCCCTCGCACTGACCACAGAGGAAACAACCGAAGTTAGCGGAAACCTGCTCAAGGCTGGTACCGATGCCTATCCTTCCGGAACAGGCCCGTTCTATATCCTGCAGAAACCTGAAGGTACGACAGAGGCTAAATTCTACAAGTTAACTTCCGGCAGAGCGGTTGCAACCAACCGTGCCTACCTCGACGCTGCCGACAAGAGCACTGCAAGCAATGCCCCGCTGCAGGCAGGACAGAAGGTAATCGGCATTGACGGTGGCGACCTTACAGGTATCGATGCACTGGACAACAGCGCAAATGCCGGGCAGGACAACGCTGCGACCTACGACCTCAGCGGCAGAACCGTGAACGGCAAGCTCCCGAAGGGTGTGTATGTGAAGAATGGCAAGAAGTTTATTGTTAAATAATTCAGGAGGACAAAGCATGAAAAAATATATCATTCCTACCATCGACTGCCTGCAGTCGCAGTTTGAAACTCCGCTTTGCGTGGGAGTTTCTGACACGGAACATCCCGAAGACCCCATCCTCGCTCCGCGCCATGAGGATGAGTTTGAACTGGCACAACCGAAGAACATCAACTTCTGGTCAACCCACGAAGACCTGAAGAAGTAAGTGCAAGTACACTATTCGCAATAGAATCAGCCCGTGAGGAACATCCCCACGGGCTGTTTTTTGGGTCTTCACGCAGAAAGACATAACTCCCCTTAAGATAAGGGGAGACACAGAGGGATATGACCACAATCAATACCGTTTCCAGCTGAGCCCCAAACGCCGTGCGTTTGGGCTCCAGTCACCGTCTGTTTAGGCCTCAAACGGGATGCATTTGGGGCTTAAATGCAAGTCGCTGGGAATCATACAGTTGACAAGTTCTTTCTCCGCTGCGCTATGAAAGCGTCCTCTTCGAGGCCGGGCGGACAAGTTGACGAGTAGACAAGAGTCCCCGTCAAAGGAACAATCTCACAGCCCTGGGCTAATGGAGACCGGCGCTTCAGGGCATGTTTGCGCAAGCAATTGCACACAAAAACACTGAATAATTAAACTGAAAAAGACACAACCGACTGATTATTGTATATTTGTAACAGAATTATACAATAAAAGCCTAACTATCATGCAACACTTTTCCTCCAAACTCCGCATGGCACTGATGCTGCTCTTCTGCCTGTTGAGCACGCATGTCTTTGCCGACTCGTTCAAAGGAACACGCAGCGATTTCCGCGATGAAACCGTCTATTTCGTGATGACAACCCGCTTTTACGACGGCGACGAGCGCAACAATGTGCTCTGCTGGGACAACCAGTCGGAGCAGATTTCGACGAAAGACCCGTGCTGGCGCGGCGACTTCAAGGGACTCATCGAGAAACTTGACTACATCAAGGCACTGGGCTTCACAGCCATCTGGATAACTCCCATCGTACAGAACGGCTCGGGCTACGACTACCACGGCTACCACGCCATGGACTTCTCGAAGGTAGATCTCCGCTATGAGAGCCGCACATCGTGGGGCTCTTCCGAAGATGTAACCTTCCAGAGCCTTATCAATGCCGCCCATGCCAAGGGTATGAAGGTGATTCTCGATGTGGTGTTCAACCACACGGGCAACTTCGGCGAAGACCATTTCTGCAAACTCTTCACTCGTAATCAGAACATCCGCAACCAGGCCGACATCGACGCATCGCTCATTGTCAACGAGGAGAAACTCGGTAGCGACTACCACTCCATAGAAGGCTCGGCACAATACCAGCGCCGACTGGCACAGATGAAGAACACCGACGGGCAGAACCACGATACGCACAACTACTGGCACCACTGGGGGAGCAGTTGGAACTGGGACGAGCCTAACCGCTGGTGGGGACAGATAGCAGGCGACTGTGTCGACCTGAACACCGAGAACCCTGCCGTGACCGACTATCTGGTGCAGTGCTACGGTGAGTTCATCAAGATGGGTGTGGACGGTTTCCGCATCGACACCTCCGGACACATCTCACGCCTCTCGTTCAACGCAGCCATCATCCCGCAACTTATCCAACTCGGCGAGCAGTACAAGTCGAAACGACTGAACCAATGTCCATTCTATATGTTCGGTGAGGTGTGTGCCCGCTACAGTGAGGTGACCTACCGCGGACAGCCCAACCTCTCGCCCTACTTCTATACATGGAAATCGGACGATGCCCTGCTCTCGCAGTGGAACTCCGATGCCTCCTGGTGGGACACACAAGTAGTGCCTGAAGGCTCGAACCTGGTCGGCAACATGGCACTCTGTGTCGATGAGGCCAGCACAACACAGGAGTCGAACAACGCCTTTCTCGTGAACAGTCAATACCACACACCCGACTACTCGAAGTCGTCGGGCTTCAATGTGATTGACTTCCCCATGCACTATAACTTCTCGTCGGCCTCCAGTGCCGTGAACATAGCCAAGAGTGGCGACAAATACTACAACGATGCCACCTACAACCTTGTCTACATCGACTCGCACGACTACGGCCCCCAACCCAACGACCAGGTGCGCTTCGGCGGCGACGCCGCACAATGGGCAGAGAACCTCTCGCTGATGTTCACCTTCCGCGGCATCCCCTGCATGTATTACGGCAGCGAGGTGGAATTCCAGAAGGGCAAGAAGATTGACAACGGTCCGAACGGTCCGCTCAGCGATACCGGCCGCGCCTACTTCGGCGGAAACCTTGCCGGTACGGTTACCGCAACCGACTTCGGCGTATATACCGCATCGGGCAAGGTAGCCAGCACCCTGAACCACGACCTGGCACAGCATGTGCGCCGGCTGAACCTCATCCGTGCCGCCGTTCCCGCACTCCGCAAGGGACAATACACCTTCGACGGATGCTCGGCAAGCGGAGGCTACGCCTTCAAGCGTGCCACACAGGACAGCTATGCACTAGTGTGCATCAACGGCGGTGCCACCTTCAGCAACTGCCCCAGCGGAACCTATACCGATATTATCACCGGACAGACCTACACAGGAACTACTATCACCGTCAGCGCACCCACCAACAAAGGACAGTTGCGCGTACTGGTGAAAGACTGGACGGGCGGCATCGTCGGCGAGGACGGTAAGTTCATCTACAAGACCTCGGCAGTGGCACACGGTGGAACGGGCGACATCGGCCTGAACGACAGCGGCGCCACCTTCTGGTGGGGACCCGAGGATGCCGTCGGCAACCCGGCTGTGACCTTCAACCCGGCAGGCGGCGCTTTCCGCACAGAAACGCTCTCCATCACCGCCACCCTCAACGACGAAGCCGTGAGCGGATGGTACAAGGTGGGCTCCGGCACACAGGTGAACCTCACCTCGGGCCAGTCGAAGACCATCGTCATAGGCGAAAGCATGGCATACGGCGAGCAGGTAACCATAGAATGGAGTGCCACCAACGCCAGCAACGAGACCTACACCGGCTCGGCCACCTATAAGAAGGTAGACCCGAACGCCGCCATCACCATCTACTGCAAGGCAAGCAGTGCACCCTACCTCTATGTATGGACCCCTGGCGGCGACAAGCCTAACGGCGGATGGCCAGGAAAGCAAATGACATCGACTACTGTAGTGGACGGAGAAACCTACTATTACGAGACCTTCGTCGATGTGGAAACGATCAATATCATCTTCAGCAACGGAAGCGGTGGACAGACTGCCGACATCACCGGCATCACCTCCGACACCTACTTCACCTACGAAGGAAGCAACGGCTACACCATCGTTGAGTCTGGCAGTGGCGGCGGTGGCGGCGACGACCCCGAACCCTCCACCGACAAGCAGCACGCATTCTTCGTCAACACCCAGAACTGGGCCTCCGTCTACTGCTGGGTGTGGGAAAGCGGACAAAGCGGCTACGACTATCTGGGCGTGAACTGGCCCGGAAAGCCCTGCAACAAACTCAGCGTAACCTACAACGGATCGGAGATATGGGAGTGGGTCTACGACGGAACAAAGACAACGGCACCCTACGGCATCATTTTCAACAACAATAACAAAGGCAGCCAGACCCCTGACCTCATCTACGAGAACGGTGGATATTACAATGCCAGCGAGAAGATTACCAATGCCTCGGTAATTGCCGACCTGGAAACACTGACCGGAATACACCACATCGACAATGGAATCGTGGTGGACGAAGACAACACCATTTATTCACTCGACGGACGAAAGGTGCCCGCCGGTCCGCTGCCAAAGGGAATTTATATCATGAACAAGAAGAAATTCATTGTCAGATAACCGACCTTTCACATCGGAAAACACCAAAAGCCTCCCACTCACGGGAGGCTTTTTATGCCTACACCGCTTCCCCCCTGCCTGAAAAACATCCAGTCTGTATCTTTTATCCCTACTCCTTCATCCTATCAGTTGATGTATTAAACTTTGTTAAAACTGTTAATAAACTACAATTTTTACAATGTTCGCCATTGATAGGTTGGCATTCGGCAGATAAAATTTTTACCTTTGCAGTCCGATTATTTCCTGAGGGGAGTCTTAGGTCCCTCGGTGCGGGAGTGTTAATAGCAGGGCTTTTGGCCGGGTCTTGTGGTTAGTGAATCGCCCGCACAAGTGTTATAATAAGGTGGAGGGACACTTTCGGGTGTCTTTTTGCCTGGGATTTAAATGTTTTTTAGTAGTAAATTAAATTTGAGATGAACACATTAAGTTACAAGACTATCTCCGCAAACAAGGAGACAGCACAGAAAGAATGGGTTGTTATCGACGCTACCGACCAGGTAGTCGGCCGTCTCTGCTCAAAGGTGGCAAAGCTGCTCCGCGGCAAATACAAACCCTCATTCACTCCGCATGTTGACTGTGGTGACAATGTTATCATTATCAACGCCGACAAAGTTGTATTCACTGGTAAAAAAGAAACCGAAAAGTTGTATGTTCGCTACACTGGCTATCCCGGTGGACAGCGCTTCAACACTCCCGAGTCTCTGCGTAAGAAAGCCGACGGTGCCGACCGCATCCTCCGCCATGCCGTAAAAGGCATGCTGCCAAAGGGTCGCCTGGGTCGCCAGTTGCTTGACAATCTCTATGTTTACGGTGGAACAGAGCATCCACATGCAGCCCAAAAGCCAAAAGCTATCGATATTAACCAGTACAAATAATAAAACTTTAAAAGATGGAAATGATACATGCAATAGGTCGCCGCAAGAGCGCTGTAGCACGCGTTTACCTTACAGAAGGCAGCGGTAAGATCACTATCAATAAGAAAGACTTAACCGAATATTTCCCATCAGCCATCCTCCAGTTCGTGGTTAAGCAGCCGCTGGAACTGCTCGAGGTAGCCGAGAAATACGATATAAAGGTCAACTTGGACGGTGGTGGCTTCACTGGTCAGAGCCAGGCTCTGCGCATGGCCATCGCACGCGCTTTGGTAAAAATCAACGCAGAGGACAAGAAAGCATTGCGCCAGCAAGGTTTCCTCACCCGCGACTCTCGCGAGGTGGAGCGCAAGAAACCCGGACAGCCCAAGGCACGCCGCCGCTTCCAGTTCAGCAAGCGTTAATATTATGTACGGCTGGCAGTCTGTCAGCCTGACAACTTACGCATAAAAGACTGGAAAGTTTAGCATCTAAACCGAGTGGACCCGGTCCGTCCGATTACCACCCGGCTGATTCTAACAACAAAAGAATTAAAAAGAAAGTAAACAATTAAAAACAGAACAAACATGCCAAGAACAAATTTTGACCAACTCCTCCAGGCAGGCTGTCACTTCGGACACCTCCGCCGCAAATGGAATCCCGCCATGGCTCCCTACATTTTCATGGAACGCAATGGCATTCACATCATCGATTTGCACAAGACCGTGGCACAGATAGATATCGCTGCCGCCGCATTGAAACAAATCGCCAAGTCAGGTAAGAAAGTACTTTTCGTCGCTACTAAAAAACAAGCTAAGGACATCATAGCAGAAAAGGCCACTTCCGTAAACATGCCTTATGTAATCGAGCGTTGGCCGGGCGGTATGCTCACCAACTTCCCCACCATCCGTAAGGCCGTGAAGAAAATGACGAACATCGACAAGCTCATGAGCGATGGTACATTCTCCAACCTGTCGAAGCGCGAGTTGCTCCAGATTACTCGTCAGCGTGCCAAACTTGAGAAGAACCTCGGTTCCATTGCCGACCTCAACCGCCTGCCGAGCGCACTCTTCGTTGTCGATGTTTTGAAAGAGAATATCGCCATCCGCGAGGCTAACCGTCTGGGTATTCCCGTGTTTGCCATCGTAGACACCAACTCCGATCCCAACAACATCGACTTCGTAATCCCCGCCAACGACGATGCCAAGGACTCTATCAATGTCATCCTGACCGCTTGCTGCGATGCCATCCAGGAAGGTCTGGAAGAGCGCAAGGCAGAAAAAGCCGATGAGAAGGCAGCCGAAGAGCAGGCAGAAGAAGTTCCCGAAATGAAGAAACGCACTCGCCGTGCCCGCAAGGAAGCTCCGAAACCAGAGGCAGAAGAGGCTCCCGTAGAGGAAGCAGCCCCCGCAGAGGAACCTGCAGCTGAATAATCTCATTACACATTCAACATTCATCATTACACAAAATTTCAATTATGGCTATTACAATAGAAGACATTAAGAAACTGCGTGCCATGACAGGCGCAGGTCTGGCCGATGTAAAGAAAGCCCTGACCGAGGCCGACGGCGACTTTGACAAGGCGAAAGAACTGCTCCGCGAGCGCGGCTTGGCCATTGCAGCAAAGCGCAGCGACCGCGAGACCTCCAACGGTTGCGTACTTGTAAAGGTTGACGGCAACTTCGGTGCTACCATCGCCCTGAAGTGCGAAACCGACTTCGTTGCCAACGGAGCCGACTTCATCAACCTGACACAGAGCATCCTCAACGCCGCCGTTGCCAACAAGTGCAAGACCCTGGAAGAGGTGAAGGAACTCACCCTGGCCGACGGTCAGAAAGTACAGGATGCCGTTACGCAGCGTTCCGGTATCACTGGCGAGAAGATGGAGCTTGACGGCTACCTCGTGCTCGAAGGCGAGAACATCGAAGCCTACGACCACATGGGCCGCCACACCCTCTGCACCATGGTACAGACCAACCTGAACGCACCTGAAGTGGGACACAAACTGGCCATGCAGGTAGCCGCCATGAAGCCGGTGGCTCTCAAGGCCGACCTCGTCCCCCAGGCCATTCTCGACGAAGAATACAAGACTGCCGTTGAGAAGACCAAGCTGGAGCAGATTGAGCGCTATGTTGAAACCGTGCTGAAGAAGGCAGGTATCAACCCCAACCTGGTTGACAGTGACGACCACATCGAGTCGAACATGGCAAAGGGATGGCTCACACAGGAAGAAGCCGACAAGGCTCGTCAGCTGAAGGAACAGGCTGCCGCAGAGAAAGCGCAGAACCTGCCCGCACAGATGATTGAGAACATTGCCAAGGGCCGTGTTCAAAAGTTCTTGAAAGAGAACTGCCTGCTCGATCAGGAGTTCCAGTTCGGCGACGGCGACAAAGCCACCGTTACCATGTGGCTCCAGCAACAGGACAAGGCGCTGGAAATCGTTGATTTCAAACGCTTTACCCTCGCCGCAGAGTAAGAATCAATTAAAAACTGCCAATAAGTTTAAGCCGGAAGCACTATCATGTGCTTCCGGCTTTTTCATTGCCGTAGAACAGACGGTTTGCAACTGAGCCCCAAACACCTGCCGAACGGAGCCCAAATGCGTTGCGTTTGGGTGGAAAACGGAGTGCGACTGGGGCCTAAACGGAAAACCGCCGGAACAAAAACCGGAAACAAAAGCGCAGATAACACCGAAAAACTTCGTAACTTTGTGCAAACCAACAAGAAGCACATGAAGATATTCTGCATTGCATCGAACTATGCGTCGCACAATAAAGAACGCGCGGATGCGTTATATATAACGGAGCGTCCTGTCGTTTTCCTGAAAGCCGACTCGTCGTTACTGAAGCCAGGAAAGCCGTTCTTCGTTCCCGACCACATGGGACGGATCGACTTTGAAGCAGAAGTGGTGATACGCATCTGCCGCTTGGGGAAGAACATTCCCCAGCGCTTTGCCTACCGCTACTACGATGCCCTCACCCTGGGCATTGACTTCACCGCCAGAGAACTGCAGCAACGGCTCAAGCAAGAGGGGCAGCCCTGGGAACTGAGCAAGGCTTTCGACTCGTCGGCAGCCATCGGATGTTGGGTGGAAAAGGAATATTTCAAGAACATTTCCCACCTGCCCTTCCGCCTGGAGGTGAACGGCGAGACCAGGCAAAAAGCCCATACGAGCGACATGCTCCGCTCCATTGACGAGCTCATCGCCTACATCAGCCAGTTCTTTACCCTGAAGACCGGCGACATGCTCTTCACAGGGACGCCCGCAGGCAGCGGCGAAATCCACATCGGTGACCTGCTGGAAGGCTACCTGGACGACAAAAAAGTAATGCAACTACGCTGCAAATAAACACAACAAGATGAAAGACAGGCTGTTACGACTTCTCACGCTTGCGTTGCTGCTGGTCTCTGCCAACGGCACACAGGCACAACGGTTCTTCAATCTGACGGCAGGGCAAGTGAAAATCGACTCCCTGCTGCCACGGTTCAGCTATTCCATACCCCTGCCCGACAACTACCAGGACTCCGTCTACACCGTCAGCATCGTCTATCCCGAATACATCGACATGTCGGCCAACGACCTGAAACTGTACCGGCAGATTACCGACGAGCCCCTTCCGGCACAGCCCGTCATCGAGCAACAGATTGTCCTCAACCGCAAGAAAGCCGCACTCGAAGTGGAATTTACCCCCCTCGTGCTGCAGGAAAAACCAAAGATACTGGTCAGTTTCATGCTCAGCGTCAAGGCAAAAGCGAAAAAGCGTTCTGTCAGGCGGCAGAACCAGCAGTTTGCCGGCAGCGTAGCCGGGCGCTATGCTGAGAACTCCGTGCTGGCAAGCGGAAAGTGGGCGAAAATACGGGTGGCGGAAACCGGCGTACACCAGATTGACAACGAACTTATCAGGAAAGCCGGCTTCAACGACCTCGGCAAGGTACACATCTACGGATACGGCGGCGCACTGCAGAACGAACAGTTGGTCGGCACCGAACTGCAGCAGCTGGACGACCTGAAGGAAGTACCCACCTACCAGGCCGGCGGCAAGCTCCTCTTCCACGCACAGGGGCCTGTCAGCTGGAAGTCACCCTCTGCCACCGTACGCACACGCAATCCCTACAGCGACTACGGTTACTACTTCATCACCCAGACCGACGAAAGCGTAGCCCCCGTCGACTCCGCCACTTTCGTCAGCGGGTTCTATCCCGACAACAGCGACTACCACGAACTGCACGAAGTGGACAACTACGCTTGGATGCAAGGCGGCCGCAACCTGTTTGAAAGCACTGCCATCAAGGAGGGCGAGTCACACACCTTCACCCTCAATACCGGTCGCGAAGACACCACCGGCAACATTTCCGTGGCCGTCACCGCCGGAAGCAACAGCCAGGCAGCGGTGGAACTCAACGGCGAAAGCATCGGAACCGCCACCATCGCCTGGACAAGCAGCACCTACGACACCTACGACACCGCCAAGGAAGTGACCGTTGGCAAGACCGTGGAGAACCTGCAAGCCAACAACCAGGTCACCGTCAGCGCAAAACGCGGCGGCCCCCTGCGCCTGGACTACATCGCAGTGACCTACGCCACCCCCAAGAAAGAACCGCAGCTTACCCACGAGACCTTCCCCACACCGGAGTATGTCTACAACATCACCAACCAGAACCACCATGCCGACAGCCCCGCCGACATGGTCATCATCATACCCACATCGCAGAAACTGCTGAAACAGGCACAGCGGCTGGCCAACTTCCACCAACTGAACGACCAGCTCCGCGTGAACATCGTCGCCGCCGACGAACTCTATAACGAATTCTCCAGCGGCACACCCGACGCCAACGCCTACCGCAGATACCTGAAAATGCTCTACGACCGCGCACAGAACGAGAGCGACCTGCCCCGCTACCTGCTGCTCTTCGGCGACTGCGCGTGGGACAATCGCATGAACTCCAGCGACTGGAAAAACAGCAATCCCGACGACTACCTGCTCTGCTTCGAGAGCGAAAACTCGTTCAACAAGGTCTATTGCTATGTCGACGACGGATGGTTCGGACTGCTCGACGACGGCGAAGGCCTCAATCCCACGAGCCGAGACAAGCTCGACCTGGCCATCGGACGATTCCCCGTGACCACCGAGGACGACGCGAAGACACTCGTCGACAAGGTCATCAACTACGCCAACAACAGCAACGCAGGTGCCTGGCAGAACACACTCGTATTCATGGGTGACGACGGTAACGGCAACCTTCACATGCGCGACGAGAACGAGGTGGCGGAATACATCCACTCACTCTACCCCAACTTCCTCATCCGCAAAATCATGTGGGATGCCTACAAGCGCGAAACCTCATCCACGGGCAACACCTATCCCGATGTGACCAAGCTCATCAAGCAGAACCAAAACAACGGTGCGCTTATCATGGACTATGCCGGGCACGGCTCCGTCTACCAACTCTCGCACGAGGCAGTGCTCCACCGGAGCGACTTCGAGAACTTCAACAACAGCAACCTGCCGCTCTGGATTACCGCATCCTGCGACATCATGCCCTTCGACGGCAATGTTGAAAACATCGGCGAGGCCGCCATCCTCAACAAGAACGGCGGTGCCATAGCATTCTTCGGCACCACGCGCACTGTGTATGCCAACTACAACAAGGTAATCAACCAGGCCTTCCTGCAGTATGTGCTCAGCCTGACCGACGGCCGTCCGACCACCCTCGGCGAGGCACAGCGACTCGCAAAGAACGCGCTTATCAGCACCGGGCAGGACAGGACCGAGAATAAACTGCAGTACTCGCTGCTCGGCGACCCGGCGCTGGCACTCCACCGACCCACCGCCAGCATGGTCATCGACGAGATAAACGGCATCAACCTTGCCACCGCCAGCGACTTCCCCACCCTTAAAGCCGGCAGTACGGCCACCATAAAGGGGCACATCGTCGACCAGGACGGGTTCAACGGCGTGGCCACAGCCACCATACGCGACACCGAAGAACTCATCACCTGCAAACTGAACGACTATACCGACAGTTCAGGTGCAGACCGCGCCTTTACCTTCTACGACCGCACCAAGACTCTCTTCAGCGGCTCGAACAATGTGGTGAACGGACAGTTTGAGTTCACCTTCGCCGTGCCGAAGGACATCAACTATGCCGACGACCTCGGGATGATTAACCTCTACGCCGTGAACAACGACCATACCATCCTGGCAAACGGTGTCTCCACCGACTTCTACATAGGCGGTTCGGCCATCGACAACGGCAACCTTATCGGCCCGTCGCTCTACTGTTACCTGAATTCGCCCTCGTTTGTCAACGGCGGTAATGTGAACACCACCCCCTACTTCGTGGCAAACATCGCCGACAACGACGGTATCAACGCCACGGGCAACGGCATTGGGCACGACCTTGAGCTCATCATCGACGGGCAGAAGAGCAAGACCTACATCCTGAACGACAACTTCACCTACGATTTCGGCAGCTATACGAGCGGCACCACCTGGTACAACATTCCCGAACTGGAGGCCGGACCGCACCGCCTGCTGTTCCGTGCATGGGACATTCTGAACAATTCGTCGACCACCGAGCTTGACTTCAATGTGGTGAAAGGGCTCGAGCCCACCCTCTACAGCATCGGCGTGACCGACAACCCGGCATCCTCCAGCACTACATTCATCGTGAACCACGACCGCACCGGCGGCACCATCGATGTGGAAATCACCGTCTACGACCTGGCGGGACGTGCCCTCTGGACGCACCAGAACAACGATGTCAGCACCGTGGGGGCCTACACCGTCGACTGGGACCTCACCGTCAACAACGGCAGCCGGCTGCAGACAGGCGTCTATGTCTACCGTGTGAGCATAGCCAGCGACGGCAGCAAGAAGACCAGCAAAGCCAAGAAACTCATCATCCTGAGCAATAATTGACCCGTGTCTGCGTTCTTATAGTACCGAATTACCGTATACATTACCTATAACAAGACAATATCCATCCGTCATGAATACCAAGAAGCTAAGCCTCTTTGCGCTTTTTCTCCTGTCGGCGGCAACGCTCTGGGCACAGGACAAGCGCGATATGTTCAACCCGGTCTACTACTCTGTGACCTCACAGATGATTGCCCCGGATGCCCGTGCCGCCGGTATGGGCGATGTGGGAGCCGCCACCGATCCCGATGTAGTGTCGCAATACTGGAACCCTGCAAAGTATCCGTTCAACATCAGCCGTGCAGGCGTGTCGCTGAACTACACTCCCTGGCTTCGGCAACTGGTCAACGACATCGACCTGGCCTATCTGTCCGGCTACTACCGCATAGGCAACTACTCGGCAATTTCGGCTTCGCTGCGCTACTTCTCGCTGGGTGAGGTGGCGACATCGCTCGACGACGACCCTTCGATGACCATCAGCCCGTACGAGATGTCGGTCGATGTGGCCTACTCCATGATGCTCAGCGAGAAATTCTCCTGGGCCGCCGCACTGCGCTGGATCTATTCAGACCTGACCTACGACTACACCAGCGACTCCTCGCCAGGCTCGGCCTTTGCCGCCGATGTGGCTCTCTACTACCAGAACTATGTCAACATCGGACAGCGTGAATGCCAGCTCGGACTGGGTATGAACATCTCTAACATCGGCTCGAAGATTACCTTCGGAGGCGATGTGAACAGCGAATTCATCCCCACCAACCTGCGTCTGGGTGCCTCGCTCATGATTCCCATCGACGAATACAACCGCATCACCGTCGCCGCCGATGCCAACAAACTGCTCGTGCCCACCAAACCGCGCATTGAAGAAGGTGAGTCGGAGGAGGACTATAACCGCCGCGTGCAGAAGGACTACTACGATGTTTCTTCCATTTCAGGTATCTTCAAGAGTTTCAACGACGCTCCCGGAGGTTTCTCCGAGGAACTGAAGGAAATACAATGGAGCGTGGGTGCAGAGTACACCTACCACGACCAGTTCTCCGTCCGCGCCGGTTATCACCACGAAGACCCCAACAAGGGTAACCGCAAATACTTCACCGTGGGCGCCGGCTTCAAGATGAATGTATTCGCCCTGGATGCGGGCTATGTCATCTCCACCGCTAAGAGCAACCCTCTGGACCAGACACTCCGCTTCTCCCTGACCTTCGACATGGACGGCGTTAAAGACCTTTTCCGCCGCAGATGATACATATCGGCTTTGGATTTGATGTCCACCGGTTGGTGGAAGGGCGCGACCTGTGGCTGGGCGGCGTCAAAATCGAGCATGAGAAAGGCCTGCTGGGCCACAGCGATGCCGATGTGCTGATCCATGCCGTCTGCGACGCGCTGCTCGGTGCGGCTAACCTGCGCGACATAGGCTACCATTTCCCCGACACCGACCCCGACAACAAGGACATAGACAGCAAAATCCTGCTGCGCCGGACCATGGCGCTGGTGCGGGAAAAAGGCTACAGGATGGGCAACATCGACGCCACCATCTGTGCCGAACGCCCGAAAATAAATCCGCACATCGACCGCATGAAGGCCTGCCTTGCCGAGGTGCTGCAGACCGACAAGGACAACATCAGCATCAAGGCCACTACCACCGAGCGGCTCGGATTCACCGGAAGGGAAGAAGGCATCAGCGCATACGCCGTGGTACTGATTGAGAAATAGCGGCACAACAGCATAGAGACCGGGGTCTCCTGACTTGTTCAGGAGGCCCCGCTTCGTTTCATCGGCCTGTATGAGCCATCCTGCCGGTTAAAATCCTTGACAAAAATTCCAGGCGTTTTTGGGACTCCCGGAAGGCGTTTTTTAAGAAATGAAACGCTATTTAACTAAAAACGAGCCCAAAAGAGCATGGTTTTCACCTAATAACCGCCTGAGAGTCGTACAACAAAAGCCAAGGAGTTGCAGTCCAAGACCTAGGCAGTTGGAATTTAGCTGGCAGGAAAATGCCGAAAAAGTGCCGGCAACTCGTTGACTATCAACAGAAGTCTTGAATACGGGCTTTTCTCCGGCCGGATGGCATTGCACCCCACCGACCGCTTTTTAACACGGCAGAAATGTTAACAAAACACGATTTTAGTAAACAGACTGGACAAACACCGTCTGGCTGATTCCGCACAAAAAGAAATGCGCTGCTACTCTCAACGAGCGGCAGCGCACATAGGTTATGTTTAACTAAAAATCCTTTTCGAAAGTAATGGAGACCTCACGGTGTCCATTGTTCCTGTTAAACAATCTTTTTTTTACCTTAAATGTAAAACTAAAAACCTAAATCTATTACTACTAACCTAAACAATCTATTAACCTTTTGGTACTGCAAAGATAGGCCGAAAAACGAAACCGGAAAGCGTTTTCCAAGTCTTTATCCCTAAAAATACCCTTTTCTTGACCTAAATCAAACTCCCCTTTGCGGTGCAGGTGAATAAACCCGCCGATTTCTTGGCATAAACCCAAAAATACACTACATTTGCTTTTGAAAACAACTCCTTCCCATGCGAATCCTCATTGTCAACACCAGCGAGAACAGCGGCGGCGCAGCCGTGGCGGCCCACCGCCTCATGGAGGCGCTGAACAACAACGGCGAGAAGGCCAAGATGCTGGTGTGCGACAAGCAGACGGACGATATCTCCGTGGTACAACTGCCCCACTCGTGGAAGCAGCGGTGGCATTTCCTCCGCGAAAGGCTCGCCATCTTCCGCCGGCTGCACTTCAAAAGGGAAAACCTTTTCAGGCTCGACATAGCCAACAGCGGCACCGACATCACCCGGCTGAAGGAGTTCAAGGAGGCAGACATCATCCACCTGCACTGGATAAACCAGGGAATGCTCTCACTGAAGGACATCAGGAAAATCGTCGACAGCGGCAAACCCGTCGTCTGGACAATGCACGATGCATGGCCAACCACTGCCATCTGCCATGTCACACTGGGTTGCAAAAGCTACCAGAACCAATGCCACCACTGCAAATACCTGCCCGGACACGGCTCAAAAAATGACCTTTCGGCCCAGGTATGGAGCCGGAAGAAACGCCTGCTGGCCAAGGCCCACATCTATTTTGTAGCCTGCAGCCGTTGGCTGGAGGCCGAGGCAAAGAAGAGCGCCCTGCTGAAAGGACAGCAAATCACCAATATTCCCAACCCCATCGACACACAGACCTTCAAGCCCGGCAATCGTTCCGAGGCCAGGCTACAACTGAAACTGCCCCAGGAAAAGAAACTGCTGCTCTTCGCCGCCCAGAAAGTCACCGACGAGCTCAAGGGCATACAATATCTGGAAGAAGCCTGCCGCCACCTGGCCGCACAACAGCCGGAACTCAAAGAAAAGGTAGCACTGGTCATCCTCGGCGGCAACAGCGAGGAATATACCTTCAACACACACGGCTTCGAGGTCCGTCCCGTCACCTATACCTCCGACACCCATACCCTCGTCCGCTTGTTCCAAGCCGCCGATGCCTTCATCCTCCCCTCACTTTCAGAAAACCTTCCCAACACCATTATGGAAGCCTTGGCATGCGGAATACCCTGCATCGGATTCAAGGTGGGCGGCATACCCGAGATGATCGACCACAAGAAAAACGGCTATGTGGCCAAATACAAAGACGCGGAAGACCTTGCCGAGGGAATCAGGTGGACGCTCACCGAAGCCGACAGTGACAGCCTCGCAGCCGAGGCACGCAGCAAAGTGCACCGGAAATACTCGCAGCAGAGCGTCGCGCTCGACTATATAGAAGTGTACAACGAGGCCCTCCTGTTCAAAAAACTGAAGATATGATTACCTTCACCATAGCCACCTGCACCTACAATGCAGCACAGGTCATCGACCGCACCCTGCAAAGCGTGCTGCGGCAGACCTATCCCTATGTGCAGCACCTCATCATCGACGGTGCCTCCACCGACCAGACGCTGCAGAAAGTTGATCTGTACAGGCAGGAGTCGGCCGAAAAGGAAACCATGCACGACATCGAACTGCTCACGGAAAAGGACAACGGGCTGTTCGATGCCATGAACAAGGCACTGCAACTGGCCACAGGTACCTACATTGTTTTCCTGAACGCAGGCGATGCCCTACCCTCGCCCGACACGCTCGAGATGATAGCCAACAGCGTGGGCGACGGTGAGCGACTGCCGGGTGTACTCTACGGCGAAACCGATATCGTGGACCAACAGAACAATTTTGTGCGTCACCGACGGTTGAAAACACCCAAGAGGCTCACATCCGTGAGTTTTCTCCATGGCATGGTGGTATGTCACCAAGCATTCTATGCACTCACAGACATAGCCAAGAACGAGCCTTACGACCTTAAATACCGTTTCTCTGCCGATGTGGACTGGTGCATACGGGTGATGAAACAGGCCGAGAGAGAGCAGCGCACGCTGAAAAACACCGAACTGGTGGTGGCCGACTATCTGGCGGGAGGCATGTCCGTGCAAAACCACCGCGCCTCGCTCATGGAACGCTTCCGCATCATGCGCCGCCACTATGGCCTTTTCCGCACCGTCGGCATGCACCTCTGGTTCATCGTCCGCGCCGTTATCAAGAAATAAATTTCACCTTATTAATATAATATAGAGAAAAATCTGACATCCTGCCAATACTCTTTTTCGTGCAGATATCACCTTCTGCTCTACTTCGTTTCTGCATCCCACTCTCTTCTCTACGACTGCAAGGCTGTTAGGAAGAGTAAACATAAAGGCTTCTCTCAGTTTACACCGAGAGAAGCCTTCTTATTTTTCAGAGAAAGAAATTACTTATTCAATACTTTGACAACTTTGCCGTCCTTTGTCCGGACAATGTTCACACCTTTTTGCAAGTGATTCACTTGTTGACCATCGAGGGTATAGATGGTGCAGTCAGAACTATCAATTATCAATTCTAAATTATCAATTATATTACCATTATCAATTACATCGATTCCAGTCGAGCCTCCGATGGTAATTCCGCTTGAGCGGTTTGGTATGTCATAGCCCACACCGCCGATGGAGAGCACCACATCAGTGAGGTCTATGCTGTATGTTCCAGGTGTGGCACTATCGTCGGCCTTGATCTTGAAGGTGAAAATGCCACCTGAGTTGCCCTCGTAGGTAAAGCCGTCACCTGAATATTGTGCAAAGGTCAGCGAACCGTCTGCCTGGATGTTGCACGACAGCGTGAAGTCTTCGGCACGGTCGTCGATGTTCTTCGCATCTACCTTGCCGTTGCTCTTTGTCACGAACGACAGCCCCGCCGGTAGTTTGATGTAGCCCTGTATGGCTTTAACTTCATTGGCATTGGTCATCAGCATCTCGATGGTCTTCGTTTCACCGGGCTGAATCTCGATGTCAGCTAGATGCAGGTAGTTATTGTCTGCCATCGTCAGCATCGGGGCCTTGCTTGCTTCTTCCTGGGCAGGAGCGTTGTCTCGCATGAGGATGTACTTATTAATAAGCATTACCACATCGTTGATGTTGATAGTTCCACTGCAGTCAACATCTGCCGCTTCTTCTATAAATGTTACATTTTCCTTATTCAGAATGTGATTGATGATGCATACCACATCGTTGATGTTGACAACACCGCTGTTATCCACATCACCTAGTAATGCTATCTCTTTAATATTCACAAAGTCTTTCCAATAATCGGCAGCCTGATAGGCTGGGACTGTCCCTTGTGGAACTTCCAAGACACAAGCAGATTTATCTACATTATAGAATGTAGAAGAATAACAAGTAGGAGGTGTCTGAGCCAGACACTTTATATTTGTTAAATTTGTACAGTAGTCGAAAGCCCAAGCACCGATGCTTGTCACGCTGTTGCCGATAGTGACAGATGTTAATCCTGTGCAGCCAGCGAAAGCTTGATCGCCAATGCTTGTTACATCATAGGTCTTGCCTCCAAAGGTGACACTGCTCGGAATGTTCACATCTCCGGAATATTCATCATCATAATCGCTGTATGAACTACCGCGATAGGTAACAGCCACTGTCGTCTCGGAGGTCTTGCTATAATAGATACCATCCACTACAAATTCATTTGATGTTTGAACTGTCGCTGTGGCTGTTGGAGTGGGATTGCTTACGCTCAGATTGATTGTAAAAGTAACTGATGAAAACGATACTATTCTTAAATTCTTTTGGAAATCAGCGTGTTACCTGTAGGATAAACAAGAATAGGTAACACTTTGGAAACGAGAGGACTTACATATTCCTACACGTTTTTCACAAATCCAAAGAACGCTCTTTCTGGTTGCAAAGGTACATAATAATATCCGTACCACCAAAGATTATCATGTACTTTTTGCACCTTATCGTTCTATGGAACAGGATTGATCTCATTTTGGGCATACAGGATGGCATCACTCATTACTTCGTCTTCACCTGCAACTGTATCCAACACCTTGTCTGCCAACCAAATTGTCAGCAATTCCTTTTCGTCTATCTCGAAGAGTTTTGCCATGATGGGAATCTGGCTACGCTTTGCCTTTCTCTCTCCACGCTCAATCTTGCTGTACATCGGGGTGTCAATCTCTAAGGCTGCGCACAAGTGTCGCTGCAACAACCCATGTTCTTCTCGGAGTTCCTTTATCTTCTTTCCAAATATCATCATTCTAAATGTTTACATTATTTCTTACTCTGGCAAATTACAGGCAAATTAAAATCACACCTACAATTCTCCTATATAAAGCATTTCTCCGTTCTTATTTGTCATGCCAGCAAATTACAGGCAAATTAAATCTAAGCCCAGAATGGGATGTATTTCATATAGCGTCGCGCTGTTGTCGGGTCGAGTGGCTTAATCCATTTCTTCTCTGTTGCCTCTTTTATCAGTCGTGAAATACTGCCAGCAGAAGTATCCTTCAGCCCAAATCGTTCTCTCAGTGATCCATTGGTAAGTGCGTCACCTTCTACATACTTCACACAAGCGTGCATATAGGTAGCCCAAAGTTTATCCTCCACAGGAATGTTTGAAAACTCAAAGTGAGAGAACAGCGACACCTTTGTAGACTCCTGATAAATTTGAATGCGTGGAGCAGGAAGCCGCAGCGTCTCACAACTTATAATCATTCTATCCCAACCACGTCCAAGTTCCTCGCACATCCTGAGTCTGCGCATTAATGATGCAAGTTTCTCATTTCTCGACTTGGGCGGATTATCCACGATTCTCTTGATTTCCACAAGAGGCACACCAGGATTCGTCACCTCAACCCTGTTTGCAAACAGTTCCACGACAGGTCCTGCCCCAGCGATATAGAAATCTTGGTGAATAATCGCATTTGCAATAGCCTCTCTAATGGCTGGCAGTGGGAATGTGCTGTTTGTCACCCTGCGGATAGAATTGATGTCTTCCTTTGACGGCAACAATGTGTTGACATACTTCACCGCTTTCTCCAAACTGATGGCATATCCTTCGGACATTGTATCTTCTTTGAGGATTGTTAGCCGATTGTTGTCCTCATATTGCACCACCCTGATAGCCTTTCTCCCTAATCTCGGAAAATCTGCCAATTTCTTCGCAAACAGAATTGCCCCAAGGTTCGTAATGGCATAAAGCCCATTGTCCTGTTTCTGGACGATACCATCTTCTTCCAGATAATGGGCATACCCACCAGTATCTGTTGGAACGGGTATTTGCAGAATGTCAAAGTAAGCATCACAATCCAACAATCGCAAAGCCTGTTGCAAGGTCAAGTCAATCTTTACAAATGTATCCTCAAACTGCTCATGCCTGAGTCTGTCCCATAACTGAGCCTGCAATACAGGAAACTCATTGACTTTCTTCGTGTAACTGCCCACTCGTATATAGTCAGTCTTTTCGAAGGTGACAGGCACGCCAAGCGCTTTTGCAATAATGATAATCTCAACATGTTTCCCGTCAACATCTACCGACTGAAATTCAAAGTCGGCATTCTTCGACAAGAGGTATCTCAGCCACTTCTCTATCTCCTGATTCCCTTTCTTTGCATGCTTCAGCCTGACATTTGTTCCAATTATATCGTGCGTACCATCATCCACGCCCCAAATCATATAGGCATGTGAACGGTCTGCCAACACTGCACTATTAGCCAATGCACTAATGTCCTCACCAATCATGTGCGGCTCATCATTATTATGCTTAAACTCCACCCATCCCGTTTCGTCAGGGAGTTTGCAGAGTTCTTTTACAAGTAAATCTAAGTTCTCCATAATTATTGCAAATGAATTGTTTCTCCTATTTCCTGTAAATCAGTATCGTTTTCTAACTCTTTGTCAGTTGTATAAGACGATAACATTTCGAACGAAACTCCTTTCCACTCCCTTGAGAGTTTGTAAATTGGAGAAGGAAAAGTCTCACCATGATCAAATTCAAAATCTAATTCTTCAAATTCTTGAAATGCAACTATTTTTTCCAAGTCATCAGTCGTAGGAGTGATAATGATTATATCATTTGGTGGGATATTAGAGAAATCAAATGTATCTCCTTTAATTCTCCATTCCCTTAACCATTGGAAATCATGTTGGCTAACATCCAAGCGTTCAAATCTCCATTTTAATTCATCTGGCAATAGCTTATATTCATGCTCGTCACCATAGATAACTGGACGTGCTGCATAATCTCGAATTAGTACGTCACGTTTGAACCCTATTCCATACTTAGAAAAACGCGGTTTAGACCATGAATTCATATAATTGAACACTTGTTGAGACAGTGTTAGAGGTGATTCTGTAAAACATACTGCTTTCAGATAATCTTCTGCACTACTATTGCATACAAGACGCTGTTCATCAATAATTGAATTAATATTCTCAAAAGGATCCTCACCACTTGTGAAATGGAATAGGAATGGAGACAAATCTGGTTTCCTTTCTCTTAAGTTATGACTTGGATTCATGTCAATAAAAAGTAAGGTGTTGATATTATATATTCTCTACTATCTTAAAGGTCGCCTGTTGCTTTTCCTCATTTATATGTAAGAGTTGAACTTTTACTTGCATGCCTTTTTTGTAGTCTTTTATGGATTTTCCAATCTGTTTTAAATATTTAGCGGGAATAAGAGCATTTCCTAAATCTTGTATATTAATAAAAACGCCAAACTTTATTCTTCCTGTTACTTTAGCTAAATATATCTCATCTTTACAGATTTTTTCAATTAAAATTGTATTCTTATTATCTTGTGCAGGTTTTGCATGTTCTTTATCAATATCGATAATTTTATAATACTTTGTTTTTTTCCAACCATATCCAACTACTCTAGTTATTACTTCAAACTCATGTGAAGATTTAACAGATGTATCAATGTATTCAAAGGGCACAATGACATCACCTTTTTCATCTATGATTCCATATTTCCCGTTCTTCTTGGCACTTGCATAGCCTTTGTCAAAATACTTTATTTCTTCAAATTCAAATGGAATAAGTATATTGCCATTTACATCTATTACCCCATACTTACTATTAAGCTCTACTATTGCTCTGCCTTGATAGAAAGATTCTTGAATGTAATCATAAATAAATGGTATCTGAATAGTACCATCCATTGTAAGAACGCCATACTTTGCTTGTAATTCGGCTATATATAAATTATTCTCGCTTAATTCAAGATGGCTATATATGAATGGAATTATTACTCTACCGCTTTGGTCTACAACTCCAGAACACTTAACATTACGCTCAACATAACCACACGCAATTGCTTTCCCACATACAAATTCTTCCAAATTCTCAATATCACATGGAATTTCAATATCTAATCTATTCCCTCTACCATTAATCAGGTACCAATCTCCGTATTCACCAGATGCCCATGCTTTCCCATCAACAAAATCTCTGATTTCACTAAATCTAAATGGAACTATACTTCTCCCATTTTTGTTAATAGCACCCCAATATCCATCCTTTTTTGCAATTGCCTTCCCATCTTGGAATTCTCTAAGCTCATCATATTTGAACCCTGTCAACTCATTCCCCAATGAATCGACAAGACCCCATTTGCCCCAACTCCCCCCTTCTTTTACCAATGCAACTCCATCATGAAATTCCTTAATAATCGAAAAGTGAGGAGGCGTTTTGGGGTTATGCTGACTATCCATAATGCCATAAGCATCAAGAAAATCAGACTTATAAACAATCAATCCATTTTCCAAAGGCGTAAATGTATACAACTCTTCATTCTTTTCATTTATTTTACTCCATCTGCCATACTTTTTAGCTTTTGCAACGCCATCTTCAAATAGTTCTATTTCATCATAATCGTATGGAATTATAGTATTGCCGTGAATGTCTAGAATTCCCCACTTTTCATATTTCATCGCTTTGGCAATTTCGTTTTTGAAATCCTCGATTATTTCAAATTCAAGAGGCACAATAACATTATTTTCTTTACCAATAAGCCCCCATTTATTCTTATGGCCTGTTATTGTAGAAAAGAAACCATAAATATTTTCAGTTATAGCAACCTTAAATAATTCACGACTAATTATTTGAATGTCTTTATAAATAAAAGGAACTATCTCATTACCATTAACGTCTATTATCCCCCACTTATCTTCCTTTTGTGCTTCAACAACAGAATCTATACAATGTCTGATGTCGTCATATATCAAATCTGTTATAATGTCGCCTGACTTTTTCTTTAAACCGCATTTACCTTGTAAAACAGATTCGTATTTAATTATGTCACCATTTAATAATTGCTCTTTAAAAACTTCTTCACCTTTTTCATTAATATACCCCCATGTAGTTCCAGAACCTTTTCCAATTTTAACTTTTGCTTTACCTTCACAAAAATCATCAATCTGCAGAAATAATTGCTCAGTAATTATTTCTCTTGAAGCATTCATAAGTCCGCATCGATTATTAAAGAGAGACTTATAAACGACAAATCCATTGTTTAAAATAAAGTATTCAGGTATTTCATTCCCTATAGTATCAATTATACTCCAAACGCTATCCTTTTTAACCTTGGCCTTTCCATCTACAAATGGTTTGAATGCTTCATAAATACAAGGAATTACGGTATCTCCAATAGTGCTTATTGCTCCCCATTTATAATCTTTATAACCACTCATTATCTGAATATTAATCAAACCATCACCAAAATCCCCCACCTTGCTAAACTTTGGTTCTGTAATTGCTTTCTTTTCATTGTTCATCAAACCATATGCATCCTGGTAATTCGAGTAATATTTATAAAATCCTTCATTGAGAGGGAAAATCTCATATATTTCTTCTCCTTTTTCGTTGATTATTCCCCACTTGTCATTTTTCTTAGCTTTTGCTTGACCATCTTGAAATTCTTCAATTTCATCATAGATTAAAGAACAGATTTCTTCATTTGAATTTGTCATTAGCCCTTCACTCTTATGAAAAGCGGAGCGGTATTTTACAAGTCCATTACTTAAAGGCGTGTATTCATATACCTCCTGTCCTTTAACATCAATTACACCCCATCTTCCATATCTTTTTGCTTTCGCTTTACCATTAGAAAATTGACAAATCGAGTCAAAGTAATCTCTTATAACATCACCGTTATAGTTTGTTAGGTCATAATGGCTTCCTTTCTTTACAGAAAACAATCCATCTCCTAAATCTGAAACCTCTTCATATTGAAAATTACATATTCTATCTCCTTTGTAATTTATTATTCCCCACTTTGTTTTTTTTCTAACCCAAGCATATCCAAAATAAAAAGGGAATGCATCATAATATGATGCTGTAATGATATCCAGATCATCAATTCTATAGCCCCATAAGCCTGTCTTTTCGTCTTCATATAGCATTGGTGTAATTTCCCCGGACTCTATCAATGGATAATAGTAAGCTAATCGTTCACGTCTTTCTTTTCGTGCTAATACTTGTTCGTATTGAATCTTCCTTTTTTCAATACTGTCAAATATTTTTTTCCAGCGATCAGTTTTAATGCGCATCCATTCATCTATTAATCGCTGTTTTTCTGGAGAATAAGAATGATAAAAATCTTGGTCGCTGTCATGGTAATATGCTTCATAATTCTCTTTATTAAGAACTATGTCTTCAAATGCGACCAATTCAGGTCCCTTCCATGATATAGCCACCTTGTCATTTCCATTGACTACTGGAACTTGCCAATAACAATTTAGCATTAATCGTTTTAGGCGAATTGACTCTTCGTAGGCAAAGACATGATTAGGTTCTATGTTGCCAAGATGCTTTTTGTTGCTCCCATTTTTGTAATAATCCATGGAGTCGAACACAAAAACATTACGTCTGTTCATGTAAAGTATGTCTTTCTCACACATTCTTTGATTTTTGGTTGAGAAGTCTGGGAAAACCCACAGATAAAACATCTTTTGCATCTTGTAGAAAGCATTTCTGCCAACCAACAAACCAATTTGAGGATTACTGACAAGTGCATCAAAGCATACTTTTTTTTCACCACGGTACACGGAATATAGGGAAGGCCGACGATAACCTGTCACTTCTGGAGTACTAATTACTTTGTCAACCTCAATTTCTTTAAAACTCTGAGACAATACAAGAACCTCTTTCAGTTTTGCGACCATATCTTGATGCAAAAAAGATTCTTTGAATTTTGTCTCTGAAGATATGATAATTCGAGTGGGGTCTATTTCATTAGTTGTTTTAAGTGGGCAAGAATCATCACTATCTTGATAGTGAGAAAAGAAAGGAAAGAAATCCCCCTCGTTAGTTCTAACTTTAAGACCGATAGGTTCTCCGCAGAATGGGCAAACATATTTTGACTCACCACTTTTATATGCAGCCGTCAGGGTTGAACGCATATTAAAGATGATGTCTTGTGGCTTACTGTCTAATATCTCATCTGCTGTGTAGTCATTGCCATCTTCCTCGTCTTTTATTAGCCATATAGAACGGCGCAAAGAATGAGGTAAATTGATGTCATCCAACATAGAGTTCGTTATTTCTTCCATATGTTTTTATCTAAATGATTGTTGTTACTAGTTTCATAAATAGAGTACAGGCTTTTATATTAAATATCAGCTGCTTGATTTTCTTAATGAGATAAATCTCAGAGAATAGTCTGTTGCCAAAGAATTATCACCTTCTATAATATTAATATGTTCGTCATTCTTATATTCTGCACTGTCAGTCCAATTATAACTGCCTTCGATAACTATTTGATTGTCGATAATGCAAAATTTGCTATGCATAATTCCACCTCGTGTACCCCGTATTTCTGTGGTATCAAATACGGATAGATCAACACCGTGCTTATGGTTAATTCCATCTTTGTAAATAACAATTTTGACATCAACTCCTTGCTCTTTCTTTTCTAACAACTTCTTGTAAAGCCGTTCGTTTGTGAACCAAGCAATTGCTAAATTGATTGAGATTTTGGCTTTGTTTAATGCAGCAAGAATGTCGTTCTGGATTTTATCGAATGAAGCTTTATTACTAATATCCAATTTCTTTTTAATTGAGATGCCGCACATAACATATCGGTCTCCTGCTAAAGAAATATTACATCCACATGGAGAAATAATCCCATTGACCTCTTCTGCACATTTTTCCTTTTCTTCGGATTTGTTGACGATTTCTTCAATGATAAATCTAAGATTATCATTTCCTATCATTTTTATAAGTCTATCTTCAGCATATTGCTTCTTAGACGCATTAAGTCCTTCCTGAATCTGAGGTAACCCCTTGTCATACACATCTCGGAAATCACCATGTCTATTGAACAACTCTACAAGTTCTTTGCCTTTCAAATCGATACCAACAGGCTTACGATGTCCTGTTAGTAGTGGGGCTAGTTGGATAAGTGCAAATTTGTCTAACTTCTTCATCTTTTCGATCAAATAGCAAGTAGTTAATAAATGAGTCCATATCTCTTCATTTCCTCTTTCGCTGGCAATCTCAGAATCAACCAATTATACAAATTGTATGCTTTAGCATTGCCTTTATGGTTTTCATCTATTCCATACTTATCCACCCAATGGTCGTTTAGTTCTTTTATTCCATCAATACCTGTGTCATAAATGGATTCACGAATAGGAATGACATCGTGTTGCAGCAAAGACATGGCGAAATCGAAAACCAAGATCATCTCTGGCATCTTCTTAGATGTCTTGATGAAAGAGGCTGAATCTCTTAGCTGCTCATCATTACACTTACTCATAAACTCCAGCAGCAGATCAGCCGTGGTCTCCAGACCATAAGGGAGTTGCTTCTTGACTTCTTCCTTAATAGAAAGGACTTGCGATATATATGGATTCTTCATTTCTGACACTTTGTTATTGGGTTTACTTATTCGGACTTGCCAAATTCTGACCACAAAGATAACAAAATAGTTTCAAATAACAATAAGTTTGTGCCAGCAACTACAACATTTTATGATATTTTCAGGAAAAAACATCATTTTACCGCCGCATGGGTTATATTTCCGTATCGCTAAAGCGAAATTGTAGACCGACTATGGAGGTCAGCCGACACCTTGGCATAGCAAGGGGTTTTCAGCGGCTAACGAAGTTTTGAGCGGCTGAAAACATACCTTGCTATGTTCTGGAGAACATAATAATCCGCTTCTAAAGCGGATGCTGTTTACAGGGGCGGTCAACATGTCCATAACACTGCCTTTGACATTTTTTTCGGGCGCAAAGTTACTGCGACTAATCTGATTGGACAATAGCAATCTACCGCCACTTGCAGCCAGTTCTCAGCCACATACAGCAATTTGTTCTTTAAGCAAATAAGCATATAATTATACAATTATATAATCATGCAATTATCTAATGATTCCATGAACTAATGATTTCATGAATTCATGAAACAATTATTTATTCATGCAATGATTCAGATATTAGAATTTCTAATCATGTGAATGGTTATCAGTACAAATACTTGGCAACTCAGATTCTCAAATTGTCATGTATAGGAATTATTGAATAAACAAATAAAAAGCGGTGGAGCAACCTAACACACAGAATTGTCCACCGCCTCTACTCTTTAGATATGGTTTGCCTATTTGTAATCAGTCATATTAAGCGTGATACACACTTTTTCGTACATCGGTTTACCCATCAGCTTATTCATGACGAACTGACGAAACTTGTGGCTATTGTCGCTGTCAATAGTGTATGCCAGACGAATCACCATTTCAAGGTTGTACACGTCTATCTTCCAGTTCGGATGATAGGGGAACAGACGGAAAGAGCCGTGAGTGTCCTCTTCGTGCGCGATATCTTTATTATATATAGAGCGTATCATGCGAAACACGGTGGCTGATGAAACGAAAAGCATGTCTGCTATCTCGTCCACCGTCATCCACACGTCTTTGTCGGGCATGGTGATAATGCCTCCCTCGGTCATTTTGATGATGCCTCTCTCAAAGACATCCTTGGGAATCATTGAAATGCTTGTTGTTGCCATAATCATTGTTGTTTGATAGTTTCTGTTGTGAGTCCTTTCTCTTTTCTGCGCTGAATCAGTTTATCCATCTCCTGCGAGATGCGATTAGTCGTGACTTGTGCATATCTCTGGGTAGTCTTGATCTTGGAGTGTCCCATCATCTTTGCCGCACTCTCGAAACTAACACCTTCTGAAACCAATAAAGTCCCGAACGTGTGCCGCCCTTGATGATGCGCCAGATGCCGATCAAAGCCCAACAACCTGCCCATCTCGTCATACTCATACCAGAGTTTCTTCTTGGGGAATGGAAAAACGGGATTATTCATATCTGTCGTGTTATACATTGCGAGTATCTGCTCCGCTACTGGATGCAGGGGAATGAAAGCCTCCACTCCTGTCTTCTTCCTTGCTTTCCTGATGAAACGCTGTCCGTCCACATTAGTCTCTATGTGTGATGGATAGAGTTCTTTCAGGTCAATGTATGCCAGTCCTGTGAATATGGTGAACACAAGCATCCGTCTTGCAAACTCCATATGCTTCCCCTCAAACGGATGGGACATCAGCAAACGGACTTGTTCACGGGTCAGGTAGTGAACTTCGTTTTTGTCATCGTCGCGCTTCTCATACTCCATATCCTCTAATGGGTTGGAGCGCAGTATTCCCTTGTCAACAGCACGATAAACCAGTCGGCTCATCCATGCCTGACATCTGTTGATGGTGACAGAGGACAAGCGAGTTGTGCGTTTCAAGAAGAAACGATAGTCGTTGCCGAACTCGACGGTGATGTCAGCAAAGGCAATATCTTCCTTGCCAAGAGAGTGAAGATAGTCACGCAGGTGCATCTGGCACATATTGGAGCCTTTGTAAGTCTCTATTGACCTGATAGCCTCACATCTGGCTTTCAGTTTCTCGCGTTCCTCTTCACTCATTTCCATAAGGGTCTGCGTTCTCGGCAGTGTCCCGTTGAGCGAGTTCTTCAAGAGTTCGGCACTTGCCACGCCTTGTTCGTTGACGAATGTCTGGTAATTGGTCTCAGCCCGTTTAATCAAATCCCGCAGGGCATTGGCATCCTTTGCTGGGGAAGTTATTTCACCTTTCTTTGCATCCCACTTGTCGGGTTGGCAGTAGATACCAGTTGCCATGACGGTTTTCTTTCCGTCAATGGTGATTCTCAGCATAACGGCTGTAGTGCCGTCTGCTCTTGTCTTTGCCCTGTTGATATAGGGCATCAGTCTGAATGTACTTCTCATATTGTTGTTCTTTACTACATTGTTCATAATACTAACACCAAATCCTTTGTAGCTTCGGCAAACTTGGCTGCTTCCTCAAAGAGTTTCTTTTGGGTGACCCTTGCATAGACCTGTGTCTGCGTGATATTCGTATGCCCTAACATCTTGCTGATGACGTCTATCGGGACATTCTCGGCAAGTGTGACGATTGAGGCGTAATAATGTCGTCCCATATGTGGTGAAACCATCTGTGAAGAGCCTGCCATCTTGCAGATTTTCCTAAGGTTGTCCCAAAGAGTCTTGTATTTCTGATAGGGCATCAATGTGTCCCGTCTTTCATCTTTGTACTTTTCAATCAAGTCAATGGCTTCGGGCAACAGTTTAACTTGGGCAAGTGCCTTTGTCTTGTGTCTGTTGTATTTCAACCACTGGCCCCCTTCCTCGTCTGTAACAAGGTTATCTCTTGTGACGGAGACAGCATCAACATATGCGGTTCCTGTATAACAGGA
>FLNY01000173.1_pt1 | contig 30558 bp, 24 predicted proteins | sample 1140381 | NCBI WGS metagenome assembly FLNY01 (sample SAMEA3878172, study PRJEB12797) | bioreactor metagenome | biome: Moose rumen | place: Sweden | collected 2011-10 | reverse complement strand
GGGTTTAACCACCCCCTCTGAAGATTGCCTACTGTTGCATTATCAACTTGAACTTAGGAGGTTTTCTTGTTTTTCTTTTTTCTGTTTGGTCGATTTTTCGCGACGCAGACGCAATTCGTCCATATAGCCACCAGTGATTACCCCAGAGGGCAAGGCTATGATTGCCACACCGACAATGGCGGAAATCATGCTAATGAGTCTTCCGACAGACGAGACTGGATATATGTCGCCGTAGCCGACGGTGGTAAGCGTGCAAGCCGACCAATACATGGCATCGAAGATGGTGGCAAACATTGGTTCTTGGCCTTCGAGCTCGTTTTCGTACTCGACGTTGAACATAACGAGTGCGGTTACAAATATATAAAACAAAGCCAAGTTAAGCACTGCCATCAGGACACGCCCTTCTTTGCGGAGCACTGCAATGATTATTTGCAAGGGCTCGAAGTAGCGTACGACACGATATATGCGAATAATTTTTAGGAGCCGTGTAAGACGGAGTAGCTTGAGCGACTTGTTGAGAACCGTGGTGAGCGAAGGAAGGATGGACAGCAGGTCGAGAATGGCATTGATGGTGAATGGGTAGAGGATGAAAGCACGTATGCCTTTGTGGCGACCATGCATATCGGCCGTCAGCCAACGAAGGACATAGTCGACAACAAACCACGAGAGCGATAGGTCGTCAATTAGCCTTAGGAAAGGTGTTTGCTCTTTGAACATCAGTGGGGCTATGCCCATAAAAATGGCTGCGAGCATTAGCAAGTCGTAGATGTAGGAAACGATGTCGGAAGGCGACTGAGCTGGCTCTATTATGCGGAATATCTTATGTCTGATGTCGTTAAAAGCTGTCATTTTTCAATCATTTTGGCCATTACGAGCAGTTTGTAAAAGGCATCTTGATAGGCTTGTACGATACCGACCTTGCCATATCTGAACCCACCTTTGAGGAAATAGACTTTAATGAATCGGAATAAAGGGCTAAAAAACATCTTGCTCCACGAGACTGTTTGCCCTGTTGATTTTCGTTTTGTGGCCTCGAATGTGGAATAGCGATTCCACTTTTCCATTATGCGTTCCATTGTGTCGGGAGCATGCACAATGGCTAAGTCTTCACGACTAGCGGCGATATGTTCAGTACGTCCACTGACGATGGGCTTGGAGTGTATGGTTGGCGGCCAATAGGCATCCTGACGTTTAAAGAAACGTAATTGATAGTCGGGGTACGAAGAGCGAGTAAAGACGCCGAGCATGTGATTTTTTCGTGGGATGTAGATGCCCGATGGTGGATTGGGTTGCTTGGCTACACCACGCAAATATTCTAATAGACTGTGTGTAACGACCTCGTCGGCATCGACCACAAGAACCCATTCGGCTGTTGCATGACTAAAGGCAAAGTTGCGTGCCGACTCGCAGATGTCTGACTCTTGTCGTGGGTGGGTGATTATCTTACAACCAAAGTCGCGAGCAATAAGGAGAGTATCGTCGGTGCTTTGCATGTCGCAGAGCACAATTTCGTCCACCTGTCCGCAGAGGCTGCTAAGGGTAGACCGAAGAGTCTCTTGCGCATTGTAGGTGTTGACGACGGCAGAAATCATTTTTGCCTAAAAGCTGTGTAGAGTTCCACAACAGCAGTAAAGAGAAGTGGCAAAAGCCAATAGCCTTTGTGGACGTACAGAAGCCATGCTGAGAAACACAGAGCTACCATGCTGAGCATAAGCAAGCCGTTGCGTCGGCGAAGGACTACACTGTCGTCTTTTCGGCGAAGGCGAACAGACATTCGACAACAGAAAAGTAATAGTCCACCGACGAGCATAGGCAACCATGCCCACTGCAAATATATTACTGCAGCGACTACACCAACGAGGACAAGCAACATGCCTACATAACTTACGTACTTCACTTGGCAAACTATTCTTTGATGATAAAAATCACTTCGTCGTCGCGTTTCATATAATACTCTTCGCGAGCGAATTTTTCGAGCGAAGCACGATTATTTTGCAACTCGTGCATCTTGCGCTTGTCTTGTTCTATTTCGTTTTGCAGGCGTGCTTTTTCTTCGGTAAGTTCGGAAATTTTCTTTCCGTAGCTGCGTCGGACAAGCAGAGAGTCGGTGTCGATAACAGTCATCCATACGAGAAAACCGATGACTGTCAGGACATATTTTGAACTAAAGAGTGTGCCGAAGGTGGTTCGTATGTCTTGTTTTGCGCTACTCATTAGTCGAAAGTACGATTGCTATTGGTTGATATTTCTATCATGCGCTCATAATCGTCGGCATCGAGACCTTCTTGGAAATAGTAGAGTTGCGGGTTGACCTTTTGTCCTTTCTTGACGACTTCGTAGTGGACGTGTGGTCCAGTGCTGAGTCCTGTGCTACCGACGTAGCCTATGACATCGCCACGCTTTACTTTTTGCCCGACACAGACATTGAACTTACTCATGTGTCCGTAGATGGTTTCGTAGCCGAAGCCATGGTCTATTTTGACGTGCTTGCCATAGCCACTATAGCTAGTGGTAACTTCTTTTACGACGCCATCGCCTGTGGCATAGATTTCGGTGCCAGTGGGTGCAGAGAAGTCCATGCCCTCGTGAAATTTCTTAATCTTGTAGACTGGGTGAATGCGCCATCCCCATCCTGATGCGGTACGTGTGAGGTCTTTGTTGTTGATGGGCATTATGGCTGGTATGCACATTATCATTTCGCTCTGTTTGTTGACGAGGTCTATAATCTCGTCGAACGACTTGCTTTGCACATAGAGTTGTTTGGCAACGACATCGAGTTTTTTGGCGGTAGCGATAACCATTTTGCTATTGCTCATGCCTTCGAGGTCGTCGTAGCGGTTGACACCGCCGAAGCCTGCCTTACGGACCGAAGTGGGTATGGAGTCGGCTTCGTAGATGACACGATAGATATTTTCGTCGCGCTGATGGATATCTTCGAGCACGTCTTCTATCTGGGCGAGTCGGCGACTCATTTGTTCGTATTGGGTAAGTAGCTCGTGTTGTTCGCGCTTAAGCTTTTTCTCTTCGGGGCTGTCGAAGACGTAGACATATACAAAAAACAGGGCTACAGAAGCTACCAAAGCGAGGAGCATGTGAAAGAGTCCTCGTTTGGCATAATAGGACAAACCTTTTCGGACTTCTTTGTAACTAAGAGTTTCGGGGTCGTATTTGTAGTGTTTATTCGACATTTCGAAGTAACATTTGGGGAAGTGGTATATCTTAATTCTTTTGGGAGAGGGGCGAGCAAACGGACGCGAATATACAAAAATCTGCTAAGATTTTAAACTTTATTCACACTCTATTCTACTGCTACGCCACTAATAACAACATCTTTGAGACTAAGGGTTTTGGAGTCGGACTCAGAGCGAGACCAAGGGTAGAGGCGAAACAGAACTGTTTGCTTGGCTGGGACACGAATGGAGGTGTTGTATATGTCGTGAACTGACGTGGTGGTCTCATGTTGTTTTTCGCCGATGGTGGAACGCATAAAGAAGTCGTTGCCAAAAGCGTAGGAAAGACGGTAGCAAATGTTGGCAGAGGAGGTGAGTTCGACACGATTGATGTTTAGGTCCTTGTCTTGGGCTGTAAGTTTTAGCTGGACGAAACGTGAGCCGTCTTCGTCGATGTCGGCAGGCCAACGACCATCCACAATGGCAAAAGTTGAATCGACCTTGGCAAGCCCTTTAATAATGGACACTTTGGCATCGACGCCCTGCGTTGTTGCACGGCGGGAAAGATCGGACCATACGACACTTATGGGCTCTGAATTTAAGACTTGACGTCCCTTGCCACAGACGGCAATGGAGCCTCGCCCACATCCGCTGGAGAGTTCTATGATATATTTTTGCAAGAGCGTGTCGGAGGGAACATAGCATGCAAAGAAAGACGCTACACGTGTCCCAGAGAGGATGAGTGTATCTTTTGGTGTCTCGCCCAATCGGTGAGACAAGAGATAGCCACGTGGAGCACTGACACAGACATCGTAATTCTTGGCAAAGACCTTGAAGTCGGAACCTTGCAGACCGTCGAGGCAAGCGATGTCGAAACATTGCCATGCTGTGTCGCCTACGAAGACTTGTCCGTAGTCATAGACTGCAGGATTGGTCAGTATGCCACTGAGTCGCAACTTGCCGTGCCAGATGTTCATGGTGTCGAGGATCTGTGCTGCTGCAACGGCAAAGAGAGTGGCTCCGCCAGCCGACGTGTGAGTATTGTCGGCCGCGACAAAGACTTGACTTTTTGAATCGATAGGACCATAAGCCTCGACAATCTTACGTGTCTGCGTACAAAGGTCGATAAGTGGAGTATTGGTTTGAGAAGCTACCCAACGCATGGCAGCTGTGTAGTCGAGGGTGGTGTCGGCATCGGAAGGGCTAAGGTTGTGCCGCCCACGAGCTGTGATATAATTGCCATCGAAATATCGACGGACGACGGGTTGAACAAGAATTGGAGTGCCACCAGCGGCACGAGTTTCTTCAACATATTTGGTGAGATATGTCGTGTATGTGGTCCAAGGGGCAGTGCCTCGTCCGTCGGCACCATCGAGACCATTTTCTTTTTCGTCGTTGTGAGCAAACTGGATCAAAACATAGTCTCCGGGCTTGACAGACGAGAGAACTTTTGCCCAGCTACCTTCGCTGTAGAAGCTACGGGAGCTTCGACCGGGAATTGCCTGATTGTCGACAACGACACCTTCGGGGACGATATGGGCGAGCATTTCGCCCCAGCCACGGATTTGTGTGGTATTTTCTTGATAGTCGGCCATGGTGGAGTCGCCGATGGTGTGTAGGGTGACGTTGTCGGTGGTGCAAGCCGCCACGCCGAAGGTGAGACATGCAGAGAGCAACAGATTAAGGTTCTTCATTGTTTGGCAAGTGCCTATAAATTATTGTGTTACAAAAATAAATCAATATTGAAGTCTGTACAAAACGCCTTGTACGCAATTAATTATAATTAAGTTATAGCGAGCAATGCAATTTATTCTTAGTCAACAAAATAAGTTACCTTTGTGGGCAATATTTTGAAATGCAATGAGTATTAACGAAATACAAGACGAAATAGTAGAGGAATTCTCGTCGTTTGACGACTGGATGGACAAATATTCTCTACTGATTGAATATGGCAATAATCTGGACCCATATCCTGAGGAACACAGATCGAAAGAGTACGTGATTGAGGGTTGCCAAAGCACTGTGTGGATATATGCGTCTGAGAATGCAGACAAGACCATTCACTTTGCGGGCGACTCGGATGCGATAATTGTTAAGGGCATTGTGGCACTGCTTTTGCGAGTGTTGTCGGACCAAAAAGCCGAAGACATTGCAGACGCAGACCTTTACTTTATAGACCGAATAGGATTGCGAGAAAACTTGACTCCGACACGTAGCAATGGTTTGCTATCGATGATTAAACAAATAAGGCTTTATGCCCTGGCATATAAAGCCAGAGGGTAGGACAGAACGTTATGGAAAAAGATAAACTGACAATTGAGCAAGAGGTCATAGCAGCACTAAAAACTATTTTCGACCCCGAAATTCCTGTGAACATATATGACCTCGGATTAATATATAGACTTGAGGTTACGGACGATGCTGAGGTGCGCATACTGATGACTCTTACGGCCCCGAACTGCCCCGTGGCAGACAGTTTGCCCGATGAAGTTACGGACAAAGTAAAAGAGATTGAAGGGGTAAGAGATGTGGAGGTCAACTTGACATTTGACCCAGCATGGAGCCAAGACAACTTGTCGGAAGAGGCTCGCTTGGAGCTTGGACTATTGTAAGCAACAAAAAGACACACGTATGAGCAAAAAGCGTCCACAACTGACCATGCCACCCGAAGAGGGTGTGTTGCTTCACGCATGTTGTGCGCCATGCTCGTCGGCCATAACTGAGTGGATGATACAGAACGATATTCGACCAGTTATTTTCTATTACAACCCGAATATCTATCCACGAGAAGAATATATCGTCCGGCGCGACGAGAGCAAGCGACATGCAGAGTTGCTTGGCCTGAGATGGGTGGAGGGAGAGTATGACCACGAAGAGTGGTTGCGTGTGGTGAAAGGACTTGAAGAGGAGAACGAACGAGGGCGTAGATGTTTGGCATGTTTTAAGCATCGGCTATTGGCATCGGCACGCAAGGCAAAAGAAATGGGGTTGGGTTGCGTGACGACAACGCTTGCGTCGTCGCGTTGGAAAAGCCAAGAGCAGATTGACGAAGCTGGCGAATATGCAGAGAGCGAGAGTGGTGTGATATTTTGGCATCAGAACTGGCGAAAAGATGGGCTAAGCGAAAGGCGAGCACAACTGCTTCGCGAATATAATTTTTACAACCAACAATATTGCGGTTGCGAATTTAGCTTGCGAAACGTATGCAAAAAGTCGGAAGACAAATAGTGCGCACATTGTTACTGACAGTAGCGTGCGTACTGAGTGCGATTGGAGCAAAGGCGCAGGGGGCTGACGTAGAGATTTTGGACAGCCGAATTCGCACAGTAGAGTTTCGACACTCTGAAGCGGCAGACCGAACGACGGGTAAGGTGCCACAAGTGGTAATGTGTCATCTGGCTGCGCCAGAGACGTTGACATTGGACTTTGACATGATAGGGAGTGAGACAGAAACGCTTTACTACACTTTTCTTCATGCCAATCGGGAATGGGAGCCGTCGGACTTGATGGACATGGAATTCTGCAACAGCATAAACCGATTTGACGGGTATGATAGTCATCAGCAATCGTTTAACACAACGACAGACTACGTACACTACCACATAGACATATCGACAGAGCCACTGACAGCATCGGGCAACTACTTTGTGGATGTATATAGCGTGTCGGATGACAGATTGCTACTGCGCCAAAAGTTGTGGATATGCGAAGATTTGTGTGGCGTGGAGTCTGAAATAGAATATGTTGGCAGTAGGCAACGGTTGCGAGTTGTGGTGACAGCCACAGGGATGAACATTAGCACCCCCGAAGAGCAATTGCAAGTGGACGTGTGGCAAAACAAACGACTTGACGACACAAGGCGACTTACGACCCCTACGTTCATCAACGGCGGACAGGCGAGCAGGAGTGCAACGACGTATACGTATACAGATATTGAACCACTATATTTTGAGGGTGGGGCAGAATGGCTGTGGGCAGACAACAGAAGCATACGAAACGTTACCTTTGGTAGTGCACGAATAGAATATTTTGAGCCATTTTATCATTATACGCTATCGGCAGACCAGCGACGCCCATATACATACCGCGAAGATTTTAACGGAGGCAGCTGGATTGAGACGCAAGACAGGACTGACGATGTTACAGTATCTGCCGACTACTCCATTGTACACTTTTCGTTTTTGCCTGATGACCCAGAGCTACTTCGTACACACCAGTTTTTTGTCATAGGAGATGCGACGGGTTGGACACCGACATCGGCCAATATGCTGAGCCCGAACTACGACAACATTTCGTTTGACGGGCAATACCTTATAAAACAAGGGCTACACAACTACACCTACGTGGCACGCAAGCGAGAGAAAGACGTGCCAAGGTTTTCAGACTCGGTGGGTTCGTATGGGCAGACTGAGAACGACTATTTTATTGCCGTTTACGTACACTTGCCACAAGACACGTATGATAGGCTGACAGCCTTTAAGACCCACAACTCGATGTATAAAAAGAGGTAGAGTTTATTTCTTAGACCTCTTCTGCATTGTCTATATTTAGCAGTCCCTCGGGTAAGTTAAGTATGATTAGTTGATTTTCGTCGTCGACACCGACAACAAATTCATCGGCTGCGGGGATAAGTAGCTCCTCGCCAGACGTCGCTTCGGCAACGAAAAGAGGATTGGCACTTACACGATCGTCGATGTCGACAATGGTGCCGATTGTCGTTCCATTGGTGTCGAGAATGGTGTAGCCTATAAGACTAAAATCTTCTTCAGCGTCATCGTCTGAATCGACCTTAGCGAGGACGTTGCAACCGACAAGGATTTCGAGTTCTTCGGCAGTCGAGAGGTGTGCAAGCCTAACGATGAGCGTTGTCTTGCCGCGCTGCTTTGAAGAGTCGATACGGAGCGGCACGATGCGCATATCGACTTCGGCAAAGAGCCAATCGTCATCAAAAATATCGGAGTCTACATCGGGAGCGAGCCGAATGGTCAGCTCACCATTCGGCTCTACTTTGGTTATTTTGCCGACGGACTGTGTGTCGGCAACTTGACGGTCGGCATTACCAAAAGTAATTATTGTTGGCAAGTCGACACGAAAGGCATTACTCACTTTTTCTTAAATGTTGAAAGTTTTATTTTGGGTCCCCACGCTGTGCGATAGTCTTTTTTATAGAGTTTGTTTACTTGCACCCACGTGGTTATGGGGAAGCAATCTCTGCCGATGGTCATTGGCTTTGCGGGCAAACAGACGACTTGTGATAGATTGTCGCACTCGTCGAAAGCATAGTTGCCCAACGAAGTCATAGAAGCTGGCAAGACGACAGAGGTCAGACTTTTGCAAGCTCGGAAAGCATCGGCAAGTATGCTGACTGTGCCTTCGCTAAGTGTTAGTTTTTCGAGCGCAAAGCATTGTGCAAACGCTCCGTCGGACACCTGCATTACTCCCTTGGGAATGTTCATTTCGCGCAATTTTTCGCAACCCTTGAAGGCATTTTTGCCGATGACGTATAATCCTTCGGGCAAGTTAATGTCGGCAAGCGATCGGCAATTTTCAAAGACTGACTGACCGAGGACACCGACGCGATGTGGTATGGCGATTGTTTTCAGCCCTGAGCAACCACGGAAAGCACCAGCACCAAGCATGAGCATATTGCTTGGCAAGGTGATTTGCTTCAAGCTGATGCAACCGCTAAATGCATAGTCGCCAACGGAGTAAACGCTACCGCCGATGTTGACGTTTTGCAGACTTGTGCAACCATCGAAGGCTTGTATGCCAATTTCTTGTACGCCTTCGAGTATCTGAACATTTTTCAGATTGGTGCAATTCATAAACGACTTCCAGTCGACACTTTCGACGCTTTCGGGAATGACAACATCGGTTAGCCCTGTGCAACTTGCGAAAGCCTCCCAGCCTATGCTTTGCAGCCCATCGGGCAAGACAAGCGAACGCAAACCTGAGCACCCACTAAACGCACCATCGCCAACGCTTTCGACACCTTCGGGCAAGATGAGTCCACAGAGCGATGTACAATTGGCAAAAGCGTTTTCGGCAATGGTTTGCACGGCTGGAAGCACAACGACTCGTCCGCCTATGCCGCCTTCGTAGAGGAGCGTGTCGGACTCAGACAAGACTATTTGGCTTAGCAGCCCACAGCCTTCGAAAGCAGAGACTCCAATGCTCTTCAAGTCGCCAGACATCTCGATTTTTTGCAAGCCAGAGCATTCGCTAAAACAACGGTCGGGTATTTCGAGCAATTTGTGTGGAAGCGTGATGGCCATTAGACCTTCGCATGCCCAAAAGGCAGAGGGTGAAATCTTGCGCACTCTCTGTGGAAGATAGACGATGAACGTCTCGCGCGACTTGGGACAGAAGATTAGGTTAGTCGTGTCGGCAGTGAAGAGCACACTACCTTTCTGAAAGAAATATTTGTTATCGGCATCGACTTCGAGATTGACCAAATTGCGACAACGGCTAATGGCCTCATCGTCTATGCGTCGGAGGTCGCGCGGCAAGCGTAGTTGCTGCAAATGATTGCAACCAGAAAAAGCTGCTCCTGCCAAATAGACGAGCGACTGCGGCAAGACGACAGAGTCGAGCGCTGCGCACGAGGCAAAGGCTGCACGCCCGATGCTTTTGGTTCCTTCGCCCAATACGGCAGAGCGCAGATTCTGACACCCACTAAATGCTGCTGCTCCGACATGCTGAATGGTGCCTGGGAGCGAAACATTGACAAGCCGTGAACAGCGCTCAAATGCATTTTGACCGAGCGTTTGCAGACCATGTGGTAGGTCGATACTTTCCAAGGCTTCGCAACGCGCAAAGGCTGCCATACCTATCGACTGCACGCCTTCGGGGACCACGACGCGACGCAAGTTGCGACAGAGCGCAAATGTGCCTGCTCCTATTGCCGTAACGGTCTGCGGGATAACGTATTCGGTGGCTTCGTTGGCTTTGGGGTAGAGGATTATCCGAGTGCGGTCTTTGTTGAAAAGTACGCCGTTTAGCGAGCTATACATTGCGTTGTCGGGGTCGACACGCACTTCGCGAAGGAAAGTGTAGCCATGGTCGCCAGCAAAGTTGGCGTCTATGCTGACTACGGAGCGAGGAATTTGCAGAGTACGAATCTGGCTACACCATTTGAAGGCTTCGGCAGTGATTTGCGTAACAGAGAATCCGCCTATCGTGTCGGGGATGGCAACGTCTTCCATGCCATCGATATAGGTAACGCACACGGTCGAATCGGATGTCATCTCGTAGGTGATTCCGTCTGTCTTAAACTTGCCGGACACCATCGACGTGGACTGCGACAGAGCTACTTGCTCCGAAAGACAAATAACGATTGAGAGTAGTAGTCTATAAAAAATATTTGCTCTGAATGACATGATTTTTCTTTTTGCTTTCTGAACTCGTGGTCACTAAAGAAGACTTTTAGGATATGACCTCCAACCGATGTACGCTTTTACGCCATACGGCAGTAAATGTTACAACATGAAACTTGACGGAGGACACGACATTTCATTTTCTAAGTACAGAACCAACGCTAACTTAATATTTTTTTTTAACATTGTAGTTTTAAAAGTATTAAACAGCGAAATGCTGAATAGGATACTTAGCAAAATATCATCGAGAAATTTTACCACTTTCAGAAAATGAAATTACGTACACTAACCCTTTCCGCAGCATTGGCACTATCGATGTGTGCAGTGGCACAACGACAGACCGATGTGCTTGACCGCGGAATTGTTGCCGTACAGACACAAAGCGGAGTGCTGGTGTCTTGGCGACTGCCGGCCGAAGAATATTACGACGTTACGTATAACGTCTATCGCGACGGCACTAAACTTAACGACACACCTCTCACGGTGTCGAACTATGTTGACGCGTCGGGCACGACGACATCGACCTATACGGTGCGTGCCGTGGTGGGCGACGTGGAGCAAGCAGACTCCAAGACTGCGTCGGTGTGGGGAAACAATTGGCTCGAAGTACAGATGGACCACGGCGACTTGACGAGCACCTATATACCTAACGATGCATGCGTGGCCGATGTGGACGGCGACGGCGAGCTTGAAATCTTGCTAAAATTTGACAATAGCAGCGACGCTTCGGAGGGTTATACGCCACAGGGTCATAATGGTGAGTATGCACTCATGGAGGTATACAAACTTGACGGCACTAAGCTTTGGTGGCTAAACTTTGGTCCGAACATGGCCGACTTCCAAAATAACGAGCAAAACATTGTGGCGTTCGACTGGGACGAAGATGGTCGTGCGGAAGCAATCATGCGTGCGGCAGACGGTACGACCATACACACAGCAACGGGCGAGACGATTGTCATTGGCGACCCTACGAAAAACTATCGTGCATCGTCGAGCAGCGGACAATGGTTTGTGCATGAGGGAGACGAATATTTGCTATACCTCAATGGTGCAACTGGCGAAGTCTATTACCAAATGGAGTATCCTCTTCGCCGACTTGAAGACGGCGAGACCGACCTAAGCGCAGCGTGGGGCGACGGCTATGGACACCGTTCGACAAAACACTTTTTTGGCGCACCATATTTGGATGGAGTCCACCCGAGCATATTCCTCGCTCGTGGCATATATACACGCCATAAGATGATTGCTCTCGACGTTGACAAGGCGACGCATGAGCTTTCGGTTCGTTGGCGTTGGAACTGTAGCAACAGCGCGAGCCCATGGTATGGCAACGGCTATCATAACTATGGAGTAGCAGATGTCGACTGGGACGGACGCGATGAGATTGTCTTCGGTAGCATGGTCATAGACGACAATGGCAAAGGACTTTCGACAACTGGGTTGGGGCATGGCGACGCACAACACTGCTCTGACTTTGACCCATTTACGCATGGTCAAGAAATATATGCATGCCTTGAAGACCGACCAGGCAACAACTATCGCGACGCAACGACGTCGAAGATATATTATCGTTGCCACTCTTCGCGCGACGACGGACGTTGTATGATGGCGAACGTCAGCGATGATATATTTGGAGCTGCTGGCACGTCGGCATACGACGATAAAGTATTAAACTCTATTACTCACAAGGCACAAGAGGGTGCTACAAAAGAAAACATTGCACAGAACTTCCGCATATATTGGGATGACGACCTATGCGAAGAGACTTTTAACGGCATATCCACCAAAAATTCAAATGGTGTAATATATAAATATGGTGTTGGCAAAATAGAAACACTCACAGGTAGCTTGACCAACAACGACACTAAGTCGACACCATGTTTTCAGGGCGACATATTTGGCGACTGGCGCGAGGAGGTCATTATGCGCACAGCCAACAACAATATCCGCATCTATACCACTACATACTCAACACCTTGGCGAATATACAACTTGTGGTACGACCACCAGTATCGCAATGCCATGGTATGGCAAATGTGTGGTTACAACCAACCCCCTCACACGAGCTACTTCCTTGGCAAAACAGAAGGCATAACAGTGCCTCCACCTCCTTTGACGACGGTAGGTAGGACGGTTGTAAGTGCTGGTGGCACAATAGGCTCCGACCTTGACGGCAAACATGCACTTGTGTGCCATACGGGCAACGCAAACTTCAGCATTGAAGAAGGTGCGCAACCAAGCATCTTGACCATCAACACACCCACGTGGGTTCAGGGCAACGACGACAATGAAGACATAAGCACAACGACCTACACTCACACATTTGCAGGCGGTGCACTTAGTGGAGCTACACGCCTCATCAAGCAAGGTGATGGCGAACTCGTATTGCCCAACGTAGAAAACACCAACTCGGGCGAAACAAATGTTTGGGCAGGTCAACTAACCTTCGACGGAACATTTAAGAATAGCCCACTATGGCTCAATCGCTTTGCTGTGTTGAACACCAATGGCGGACAATTCCTTGCAGGCACAAAAGCAGAATATGCCTCGGCGATCAATGTTGGCACAAATAGCACAACCGCCAGCACTGCGACCTTTAGCACGCTCGAACTTGGCTACGGAGCCAACGTCAATCTTGACATCTTTGCCGACGGCACGGCCGATCAAATAGTCGTCGACGAACTCATCATTGGCAAACTCGATTGGAGCGAAAAAGTACTACCATTCACGACACCAGTCTTCAACATAACGGTTCACCCAACTGACGGAGAAGCTCGTATGCCAGTAGGACTTTACAAGGTCGGCGAAATAAACAAGGTTAGTGGCTCTGTTAGCGACATCAAACTTTGTTGCAGTTCGTCGGACGACAAGTTAAGACTCGTTTTGAAAGACAAAGTGCTCTACATCGAAGTAGTCGCAACGCGTCAGCCTACCAAAATCTACTGGGTTGGCAACGAATCAGACACATGGAGCATAGTCGGAGACTTGAACTTTGTCAAAGCAGATGGCGAACAGACCTACTTTGTCAACGGCGATACGGTCGTCTTCAACGACAACGCAACGGTGAAAGACATAGTCATTGACGAGACCATATACCCAGCCTACGTAATCTTCGACAATAGCACGCTCGACTACACCCTTTCGGGCGACAGCATTGGAGGCTCCGCAGTGCTTACCAAGCAAGGCTCTGCCAAGCTGACCATCAACAACCAGAACAATTTCACAGGTGGCACGAATCTGCTTGATGGTCAAATTGCCGTTACGACTCTTGCGAACTCCGACGGCGACGAGTTTGGCGCCCTCGGCAACATTGCTTCGCCAATCAACCTTAGCGGTGGCAAGCTAACAACATCTGGGACGGTGTATTGCAGTCATAAAATCAACGTACTCGACTCGGCAACCATCAACATCAGCGGTTCGTTGTTGCTTTCGCGTGGCATAAGCGCAACAAGCAAGACACACTATTCGAAGACTGGCAGTGGCTCACTCACGCTTGCCGAAGAAGTCAATGGAGGCGCAATGCACATCGTAGAGGGTACAGTCTACGCTACCGAATACAACAGCACAATGTCGACACCACCGACTGTTTACCTCGAAGGAGGCACGCTCTCCGACGTTGACAATGCGGGTAGCTACACAAGTTGCTACGCCAACATTGTTGTTCCCTCGGGCAAGATGGGTCGTTGGTATCTCGACAGTCGTTGCAACTATCGTGGCACACTTACGGGTGCTGGTTCGGTCTACGTCTATACACGTGGCACGGCTCGCACCGAGCAAAGTGGCGACTGGAGTGCATTCACTGGAACGGTTATCCTTGGTGGCGACTCACCTCTTGGATTTACCAACGCCAACGGTCTGCCCAACGCAACTCTTAACATCACGAAAGAGTTCGCCACATACATAGCAAATTTCATAACCTCGCCCAAAAGCACATTACGCATAGGCAACCTTGCTGGCACAGGCTCACTGACAAGTGCAGGCTCGGGAACCAACTTCATCATTGGTCAGCTGAACAAAGACGTTACGTTCAGCGGCAGCATAAGCGGTTGCACAATCACAAAGACTGGCTCTGGAATATGGACTATGACGTCGCCCAAGACAGCTGTAACGTCCGACGTGAAAGTCGATGGCGGCATTCTGAACCTCCACATGCAGAACGCCACAGAAGAAGACCAAACGAAACCGTTCTTCGGCACAGGGCACGACGTGCGCGTGACGGGCACTGGCGTACTCTCTGGCACAAAAGTTACCCTTGCTTCTATCAATGTTGAAAATGGTGGCACACTAATGCCTGGCAACGGGGCTTCGACCACTCACGCCTACAACATCAGCACGACAGGCAGCGTCTACGTCAACGAGGGGTGCAACGTCATCTTCAACATTCGCAACGGCAAGAACACCGAAACAAGCCGCACCTACCTGACTGTCGGCAAGACATTCGGTCTGTATGGCAACATAAAAGTTGAGCTCGCCAGCAACTACAAACCAGCCGTTGGCGACAGCTGCGTCCTCTGGACATCGTCGGCCTTTGGCTCAGGAAGTACAACACAAATAGAGCTGCCCGAACTGCCTGCAGGCCTCACGTGGGACACGAGCCGACTGCTCAACAAGACTGGTATCTTGCGTGTCGTCAGCACGACAGCCGTACGCAACGTCCGACGCGACACCGACGACGACCCCAATGCCCCCATTTATGACCTACGTGGCATTGAAGTCGACAAAGCAAACCTTACACCCGGCCTCTACATTCAGAACGGCAAGAAGATACTAATCAAATAACGGTCAAAAACCGTTTAGCAACAAACTTGCGGACTTTCTACGACACAGAGAGAGTCCGCAAGTTCTTTTTTGGATACGCAAAAGGATGTATGTTGCACGACAATAAAATCCTTTGTACATTTGCAAACGATAAAAAATTAACAGATTGTTAAATTCTAATACACAATACAGATGAAAATATTAAAGTTTGGAGGTACATCGGTCGGCTCTGCACAGCGCATGAAAGATGTTGCTAAGCTTGTCTTAGACGGCGAAGTAAAAATAGTTGTACTCTCAGCCATGAGCGGCACAACGAACAGTCTTGTCGAAATCTCTAACTATCTGTATAAGAAAAATGCAGACGGAGCCAACGAAGTAATTGGCAAACTCGAAGCCAAATATGCTGCGCACGTCGACGAGCTATATTCCACTGCCGAATATAAAGAAAAAGGCATGGAGCTCATGCGCGAACGCTTCGGCTACATACGCTCATTCACCAACAATGTCTTTACCGTCTTCGAAGAAAAAGAAATCCTTTCGCAAGGCGAACTCATATCCACTGGCATGTTCAACCTCTACCTCCAAGAGCAAGGTGTCGAGAGCTATCTGCTCCCAGCACTCGAATACATGCGCATAGACAAGAACAACGAACCCGACACAGCCTACATACGCGAAAACCTTCGCGCATTGCTCGACAAAAATCAGGGCTACGAAATATACATCACCCAAGGCTACATCTGTCGCAACTCTTTTGGCGAGGTTGACAACCTCCAACGTGGTGGGTCGGACTACACAGCCTCGCTAATCGGCGCAGCACTCCTTGCCGACGAAATTCAGATATGGACCGACATTGACGGCATGCACAACAACGACCCTCGCTTTGTCGAAGACACAAAACCTGTCAAAGAACTCTCGTTCGACGAAGCCGCCGAGCTTGCCTATTTCGGTGCCAAAATCTTGCACCCGACATGCGTACTTCCCGCTAAGGTCAACAACATACCTGTCCGCCTACTCAACACCATGGACCCACAAGCCGCAGGAACACTCATCTCTGGTCATCAGTGCCAAGACCGCATAGCTGCCATAGCTGCCAAAGACAACATAACAGCCCTACGCATTAAGAGCGGACGTATGCTTCTTGCCTATGGCTTCATGCGCAAAGTTTTTGAAATATTCGAAAGCTACAAGACGCCAATCGACATGATTACGACCAGCGAAGTGGGCGTATCGGTAACCATAGACAACAACCGACACCTCGACGACATCGTCGACGACCTCAAGAAATATGGCACTGTCGAAGTCGACAAAGACCAAGTAATCATCTGCATTGCAGGCGACTTCGATGCCACCAAGAAAGGCTACGCTTCCAAGATATTCAACGCATTGCACGATGTGCCCATCCGCATGATTTCTTATGGTGGCTCGTCGCACAATGTGTCTATACTCGTAAGTGCCGAAGATAAGATTGCGACCCTCCGCGCTCTTAGTGCCAACTTGTTCGACTAAGAAAAAAGACCCACAATGGCCACACAATTTCCAATCGAGCGTTTCGCTAATCTCGACACTCCTTTCTACTACTACGACCTACAACTCTTGCACACAACGCTCGACACCATTGTCAGCGAAGCCTCGCGCCACGATTTTGTCGTACACTATGCAGTCAAGGCCAATGCCAATAGTCGCATACTCACCGAAGTACGCAATGCAGGGCTGGGCATCGATTGTGTCAGTGGAAACGAGGTTCGTGCAGCACTCGAACATGGCTTCGATAGCAAAAAAATAGTCTATGCTGGCGTTGGCAAGTCCGACCGCGAAATAAACCTTGCTCTCGATGCCGACATTGAATGCTTCAATGTCGAGAGCATACCCGAAATGGAAGTCATCAACCACCTTGCTGGGCTCAAAGGCAAAGTCGCAAACATAGCACTACGAATCAACCCCAATGTCGACGCACACACCCACCAGTACATAACCACTGGCATGGAGGAAAACAAGTTCGGCATAGGGCTGTGGGAGGTTGACACGGCAGCACTCAAAGCCAAAGAACTCAGCAACATAAACCTTATCGGACTGCATTTCCACATAGGCTCGCAGATAACCGACATGGCAGCATTCCAAGCTCTCTGCACTCGCATAAACGAAATTCAACGTCGCTTCGAAGAACAACACTACAGACTTTCAATAATCAACGTAGGCGGCGGACTCGGCATAGACTACGAGCACCCCGACGAAGTCAGCATACCCGACTTCCCAGCATACTTTGCCGTATTTGCCAAGCACCTCGAACTGCGCAATGGTCAAAAAGTACACTTCGAACTCGGACGAAGCGTGGTGGCACAGTGTGGTTCTCTAATCTCACGAGTCCTATACGTCAAGAAAGGTCAGAAAAAACAATTTGCTATCATTGACGCTGGCATGAACGACCTAATACGACCTGCACTCTACCATGCCTACCACAAAATAGAAAACATAAGCAGCAAACTGCCAACCGAAAAATACGATGTCGTAGGTCCTGTATGCGAGTCGTCCGACTGCTTTGGTAAAGAAATATCGATTGCCTCTGCCAAACGTGGCGACCTCATTGCCCTACGCTCAGCGGGTGCCTACGGCGAAATAATGGCTTCGCGCTACAACCTCCGCCCATTTGCTCCCGCCTACTTCTCTGAGCAATAAAATGCACATATAAGACTTTTAGGTATTCAATATGTTGCCCTACACTCCTCGTGTGTAGGGCTTTTTATTACGACACCTGACATCATTTCACAAAAAGATATTAACTTCGCACCCGAAATCACGAGTTGATTTCCATTAGGGTAATATTAACTAAACAAAAACACAACAAAACAAATGGCAGTTAAAATCCGTTTGGCACGCCATGGCCGCAAAGGCTACGCTTTCTACCACATCGTGGTAGCCGACGTAAGATCGCCACGTGATGGCAAGTTCATCGAGCGAATCGGTTCCTACAACCCCAACACCAACCCAGCCACAGTCGACCTCAACATCGATAAGGCTATCGTTTGGCTCAAAAACGGTGCTCAGCCCACCGACACCGTCCGCAACATCCTTTCGCACGAAGGTGTACTCCTCAAGAAGCACCTCCTCGAAGGTGTCAAGAAAGGTGCGTTCGACGAAGCTGAAGCCGAAAAACGCTTCAACGCTTGGAAAGAAGACAAGGCTAAGAAACTCGAAGCACTCAACAGCAAAAATGCAAGTGCTAAGCAATCAGCCGCTAAAGTTCGCCTCGAAGCAGAGACCAAAGTCAACGCTGACCGCGCTGCTGCCATAGCCAAGAAAGCCGAAGATGCTGCAGCTGCTAAGGCCGCTGAAGAAGCTGCCAAAGCCGCAGAAGCACAAGCAGAAGAAGCTCCTGCAGCCGAATAGGCACAACTCTTCCGAGTAATAAACAAGACCTCGCATACAATATATGCGAGGTCTTGTTTATTTTGCTAACGTGTCCTATTGTTCGTCATTTCACGACAACCAACTTCCCATTACATACATACAACCCACTACATGTCGGCACACAAACAAGACGTCGACCATCGAGACCGTACCACACTCCCCGAACACCGACATCAGCTTTTACAACTGACACCGACGCAAGTCTCGCCAGCTCCTCATATTTTACAATGGCGTCTTCAAGGACATACAGATTACTGACAAGAGATATTTGCTCTTCGGAGAGCGACTCTACAGCATTCTTTGCACTCTCAATAGCCATACGAGTCTCTTCGGTACACTCCACCACCCCTATTGCGTCTATCTTAGCAATGGCATTTTCTACAGCCTCCATCGCAGCTTTCAACTCCGCATACACACTTTCTGCTGTAGTTAAGACATGCAAGTTACTTACAAACTTTCGCTGATTTTGTGTCAAAACTTCATACGCTTCACGAGCCTCGTCAATTCTCGACTTACATTCTTCAGTATACTCCACATCACCAATTGCCTCTATCTTAGCCACAACGACCTTTGCAATCTCGCTATCAGCCAACATTTGCTCGTATGTCTCTTCTGCATTCAAAAGCGTAACGTATGCATAATATTTCACGACATACTCTTTCTGCTCTTCCGTCAAATCCTCGTATGCCTCTCGCGCTTCAACAATTTTACTCCTACACTCATCTGTTAACGAAACATCTCCTATTGCCAATATTTTATCTATCACGACCCTCGCTACGTCATACACTGGTCCAAGCTCCTCATACGTCTTTTCTGCACTCACGAGCGTATCATAATTTACTACCTTGCCCTTCTGTTCTTCAGTAAGCGCATCGTACGCAGTACGTGCCTGCTCAATACTAAGCCTACACTCGTCGGTATGACTCACAGCACCGATCTTGCATATCTTCATCATTACCTGACGACTTTTAAGGTCGTCTCCACATACAATTATCACATTCACCGACTGACTTGGCATCGTAAAATAATAATATTCAACGGTTGAGCTATAAGACACCATTTTCCCATTTTGATTCATAACAGAAAAATCCGTCGTAACCCAATCCATAGCCCCATCATTTTTTACAATTTGCACTTCTGCATCAGCAGCAGATTCCGAGGGAATTGTGTAGTCGGTACTATCCACCCCAATAAGTGTGGACGTAATGCTATATGTTTCCGCAGTCATCTCCGCAGACAACATCAGCAAGAAAAAGGAAATAAAAAATTTCATGCAGAAAAAAATTAATAGTTATAATCTGCACAAAGAAAAAAAAAAACACCTTTCATCAAAAATTAAGTCGCTCTTTCTCATTTTCTCAATAAAACTTTATAAATTCGCACTCGCTTAGTAAGAAAGCACAATTTACAACCTGCGGGTGTGGCGAAATTGGTAGACGTACCAGACTTAGGATCTGGTGTCGAAAGACGTAAGGGTTCGAGTCCCTTCACCCGTACAACTCAAGATTCAATATTTATTGTCTCGGTTTCATAACACAAGACTCTCAACAGAATAGTTCAAAATGAACATTTCCAAGCAGAACGTAGACGCGCTCAACGCACTCCTCACCATCGAATTGGACAAAGACGACGTCCAGCCTAAACTGGACAAAGCTATAAAAGATTACGCCAAGAAAGTTGCTGTCAAAGGTTTCCGCCCAGGTCATACTCCTGTTGGTATGATAAAGAAAATGTACGGGAAAAGCCTCCTCGCCGAAGAGCTCGACAAAATAGTAGGCGAATCGCTTACGAACTACATCCGCGACAATAAGATTGAAATACTCGGTGCGCCCATGGCCAACAAAGACCAAGAGCCCATCAACCTCGACCAAGAATTTGAAAAAGCAACCTTCAAATTCGACCTCGGTCTCGCACCCGAAATCAAAGTAAATCTCGATGCAATCGAAATCGAGAAACTCAAGATACAAATATCTGATGCCGACCTCGATGAGAACATCAAAGCAGCGTGCTCGCGTTTTAGCAATCGCGAAGCTACTGACGTTGTAGACGAAGAGTCGCACATAAAAGGCAACATCAGCGTTGCTGGTGAACTCAAAAAAGAGAATGGAATAATCTCCGTCAGCACGATAGCTGACGACCAGAAAGCACTCTTCATCGGTAAGAAAGTTGGCGAGAAAGTCTCTTTCGACGTTCACAAAGCTCTCAAAGAAGAGTCTGAAATATCCTACCTCCTCGGTCTTAATGCCGAAGAGACAGCAAAACTCGACAAGAACGTAACAGCAGAACTCGAAATAGTCGAAGCATATCAGTTCAAAGACGCTGAAATAGGCAAAGAACTCTTCGACAAGATGTTCCCAGGCAAAGACGTCAAAGACGAAGCCGAGTTCCGTGCCAAAGTAAAAGAGAATCTCGAAATAGGCAACGCCTATGGTGAGTCTTGGCAAGTTTCGTCTGCCATCCGCAAGGCTCTCGAAGCACAAGTTGGCAAAGTAGACCTCCCCGAAGAATTCCTCAAGCGTTGGCTAATCGACGTCAACAAGAACAACGAAAAGGCAACTCCCGAAGTCATCGACGAAGAGTTCCCACGTTTCCTCGAAGACCTTCGTTGGCGTGTCATCAAGAACAACATCATTCGCAATGGCGAGATAAAGATTGAGCAAGCAGACATCGTCGAAGAAGCAAAGCGCTCTGCCAAAGCACAGTTCCTACAATACGGCATAACAGAAATCCCAGAGGAGCAGCTCAACAACTATGCACTCAGCATGGTACGCAACGAGCAGCAAAGCGAGCAAATCTTCGAGTCTGCAGCCGAAAGCAAAGTTGACGAATATGTCCTCTCAAAAGCTAAGGTTAGCGAACGTGTTGTAAGCCGACAAGAATTTAACAACATAATGGAACAAAGCACGAAGGCTTAGGCAAAAGGTCTCCGTCAAAAAGTTTCCACAAAATACAGGCAAACTGCATTCGGCTACTCCTCATGTAAGTAGACCAATTGCAGTTTGCTTTTTTCGTCAAAAAAAACATTTATCCCCCACCCTCTCCAACTTCTTAAACCGTACAAATCATGGCACAAGGAACAGATTTTAGAAAATTTGCCGTCGGTGGCAAACATGTCGGTGGCGCAACTTTCGACGCCTACTCACGCATACTCGACTCATACATATCACCCACCATCATCGAAGAACGTCAGCTCAATGTGGCCAGTATGGACGTATTCTCACGTCTCATGATGGACCGCATAATATTCCTCGGAACTGAAATCAACGACGACGTTGCCAACATAGTACAAGCTCAGCTACTCTACCTCGAGTCAGTCGACTCCTCAAAAGACATCTCGATATACCTCAACTCGCCTGGTGGTAGCGTCTATGCAGGTCTTGGCATATACGACACCATGCAATACATATCTTCCGATGTCGCCACCATCTGCACAGGTCTTGCAGCTTCAATGGCTGCCGTATTGCTCGTTGCTGGGACCAAAGGCAAACGCTCCGCACTGCCCCACTCGCGCATAATGATTCACCAGCCAATGGGTGGCGCACAAGGTCAAGCCTCCGACATCGAAATAACAGCTCGCGAAATTCAAAAACTCAAAAAAGAACTCTTCGACATAATCGCTACGCATTCTGGTCAACCCTTCGACAAAGTACACGCCGACTCCGACCGCGACTATTGGATGATTGCCGAAGAAGCCAAAGCCTACGGCATGATTGACGAAGTCCTTCGTCGCGAAAAAAAATAACACGGTTCTTGCATCGTAACATTAGTAAATAGGAAACAAACAGAGCAACTACGCGTCTCGAAACAAAAATTCGAAGACACGTTTTGCCCTGTTTTTTCAATTATCCAACCCGTCAACAATAAGCACAACATACACCATGGCCGAAAATCCTAACGATACATGTAATTTCTGCGGACGACGACGCTCCGACGTACCTTTTCTCATAAGCGGCATCAACGGATTTATTTGCCCCGACTGCATCACGCAGGCAGGCGAGATACTCAACGAAGTAACTGGCAGAAACAAAAAGAAAAAAGGACATTCAGCCAAATTCAAACTCTACAAGCCTGCCGAAATCAAAAGTTTTCTCGACGACTACGTCATCGGACAAGAAGAAGCTAAACAATATTTGTCTGTTGCCGTCTACAACCACTACAAACGCATCAAGAGCAAACAGAAAGACTCAGACGATGGTGTAGACATCGAAAAATCAAACATAATAATGGTCGGCGACACGGGCACTGGCAAGACACTACTTGCTCGCACCATCGCGCGACTCCTTGATGTTCCGTTCACCATTGTCGACGCCACAGTTCTAACCGAAGCTGGCTACGTTGGCGAAGACGTCGACAGCATAATATCCCGACTCCTACAAGCCGCAGACTTCGACGTCGAAAAAGCACAAGTAGGCATAATCTTTATCGACGAGATTGACAAGATTGCCCGCAAAGGCGACAACCCATCCATCACACGCGACGTCAGTGGCGAAGGCGTACAGCAAGGTCTGCTGAAACTACTCGAAGGCTCTGTTGTCAACGTGGCGCCACAGGGCGGACGCAAGCACCCCGAACAACCTCTTATATCTGTCAACACCAACGACATTCTCTTCATCTGCGGTGGTGCCTTCGATGGCATTAAGGAGCGCATTGCACAACGACTTAACTCGCGCGTTGTGGGCTACAATTCCGACAAGACACGAGACAACATAGACTTCAACAACCTGTTGCAATACATAGCCCCACAAGACCTCAAAAGCTTCGGACTAATCCCCGAAATAATAGGTCGACTACCAATCCTCACTGCCCTACAACCACTCGACAGAAACGCACTCCGACGCATACTGACAGAGCCTAAAAATTCGCTAATGCGTCAATACATAAAACTATTCGAACTCGATGGCGTAAAACTCAATGTAACCGACGAAGTCCTCGACTATATCGTCGACAAAGCAGTAGAATTCAAAATTGGTGCACGTGGGCTACGTGCCATTTGCGAGACCATACTAATGCAACAAATGTACGACATACCCTCACACCCCGTCGCCGAACTGACCATCACACTCGACTACGCACGCGAACGTATGGAAAGTGCCAACGTTGCCCGTCTGCGCGAAGCCTACGTATGACAAAAAGACAATATGCACACATTGGTCTCTGACAATTTTTCACCATCGAAACTTTTGGCACGAATTTAGACTCTGCACTAAACCTAATTTCATCCTCACTCTACTATTCAATGAGCGACAGCATACTGACGATAAAAAAATGGCTCACTGCCTCCGAAGACGATGTCGATCGAGACGTTATGGCATGGACCATTCCACCTCTTAGCATTAAGCACGACGACAACCTACCAGAAGAGCTGCCCATAATGGCCTTGCGCAACAACGTGCTCTTCCCAGGTGCCGTATTGCCCATCACCGTAGGTCGAGATCGCTCGAAAGCCCTCGTGACCGATGTCTCTAAGTCAAAAAGCGAATTGGTCATTGTCGCCCAGCGAAACCCCGAAGACGAAGAACCCAACATAAACCAGCTCTACGACATCGGGACCGTTGCACGCATAGTCAAGGTAATGTCTATGCCAGATGGCTCACAAACAGTCATTCTGCATGGCTCATCTCGCGTCCGAATAGGCGAGCAAGTAACCGACACACCCTACATCCGCGCCAAAGTACAACTTGTTCCCGACCCTGCCGACGATAGCATCGACAGCCAAAGTGCGTCAGCTCTATTCTCAACCCTACGCGAGTCAACCGTCAAGATGTTCAAGCTAACCGAAAGCACGCCTCCCGAAGTGTCGCTCATGATTCGCAACATCGAAGACAATCATTTCCTCGTCAACTTCATAGCAACAAATATCGACTTCAAAGTCGAAGAAAAGCAAGCCGTTCTCGCCGATGACAGCCTTTCAAGCAAAGCTCAACGACTTCTTGTCGTCATCGAACGCGAACTCGAATTCCTCAAAATAAAAAAGGACATTCAGTCCAAAGCACGACAAGGCATCGACAAGCAACAGCGCGAATATATGCTCCATGAGCAACTCCGAACCATTCAGAACGAACTCGGAGGAAATCCTCAAGACGAGCAAGTAGAAGACTACCGACAACTTGCCAAAAAGAAAAAGTGGAGCAAAGAAGTTGCCGAAGTTTTCGACCGCGAACTCGAACGCTTCAGCCGCATGAACGTCGGTGCTCCCGAACACGCGACTCTCGAAAACTACCTCGAAGTAATGCTCGACCTCCCTTGGGGACACGTCAGCAAAGATAATATGGACCTCACGCGAGCCCAGAAAAAACTCGATGCCGACCACTATGGACTCGACAAGGTCAAAGAGCGTATTCTCGAACACCTTGCAGTGCTCAAACTCAAAGGAGATCTTAAGTCGCCCATCTTATGCCTCTACGGGCCTCCGGGCGTCGGCAAGACTTCGCTCGGCAAGAGCGTAGCCTCAGCCCTCGGACGTAAGTTCGTCCGCATGTCTTTGGGCGGTCTGCACGACGAAGCCGAGATACGCGGACATCGTCGCACCTACATTGGTGCCATGCCCGGGCGAATAATTGAGAACATCAAGACTGCTGGCACATCCAACCCTGTCTTCATTCTCGACGAAATAGACAAGGTAAGTCGCGACTTCCAAGGCGACCCAGCCTCTGCACTGCTCGAAGTGCTCGACCCAGAGCAAAATTCGGCTTTCCACGACAACTACCTCGATGTCGACTACGACCTCTCAAAGGTAATGTTCATCGCCACAGCCAACAACATAAGCACCATCTCGGCTCCTTTGCTCGATCGTATGGAGCTTATTCCCGTCGACGGCTACCTGCTCGAAGAAAAAGTAGAGATCGCCACCCGACACCTCTTGCCAAAGCAAATGAAAGCACACGGACTCAAACGAGGTGCTTTCACACTCGATCGCGACACTATGGTCTACATCATCGACAAGTATACTCGCGAAAGTGGTGTGCGCCGTCTCGATAAGATAATAGCCACGTTATGCCGAAAAATAGCCTTGCGCGTCGCGAAAGAAGAGCCGTATAATAAAAACCTAACCAAAGAAGACATCCGCACACTGCTCGGTATCGAGCAATACTCGCACGACATTTGGCAAGACGACCTCCGACCGGGCGTCGTGACTGGATTGGCGTGGACAGCCGTAGGTGGCGAAATACTCTTCGTTGAGTGCGCGACCAGCAAAGGCAAGGGTAAAATGTCTCTGACGGGCAATCTGGGCGACGTCATGAAAGAGTCTGCCATGCTCGCCCTCGAATACTTGCGCTCCAACGCTTCGGAATTTAAACTCGAAAACGTTGACTTCGACGAAACCAACTTCCACATTCATGTGCCCGAAGGTGCTGTCCCAAAAGATGGTCCATCGGCTGGCATAACCATGGTTACATCGATAGTCTCTGCCCTCACGTCTCGCCCCGTCCGTAAGCGTCTTGCCATGACAGGCGAAATAACCCTACGTGGCAAGGTTATACCAGTTGGTGGCATAACCGAGAAGATTCTTGCAGCCAAGCGCGCTGGCATTGTCGAGATAATACTCTGCAACCAAAATAAAAAAGACATCGAAGACATAAAACCCGAATATATCGAAGGGCTAACGTTCCATTTTGTCGACACCATAGCCGAAGTAATCGACTTAGCACTCGAAAAAAACGCACTAAATTAGCACACACCCCAATGAGCCAAACAACGCCACATACACCACTACTTAATGCCATTGTCGAAGGCATGCAAGACAATAAAGCCAAAAACATCAGCATTCTTGACATGCATGGCATCGAAGGTGCCATTGCCGACTACTTCGTCATCTGCGACTGCTCCAGCACCACACAGACCGACGCCACTGCCGACTCCGTATGGGACAAGGTCTTCGAACTGACTGGCGAAAAACCACGACACGACGAAGGACGCACCAACGCCCAATGGATTCTACTCGACTACGTCGACACCGTGGTTCACATATTCTTGCAGCCAGTCCGCGAATACTACAACCTCGAAACGCTGTGGGGCGATGCGCAACGCTCCGACATTCCCGACCTCGACTAACGCACACACTCAGTTCACATGGCAGACCTACTCAACAAACGACCCGAAAGCGGCAAAGGTTTTAATTTCTATTGGATATATGGGCTCGTTGTGGCTGCACTGATAGCCATTAGCGCGTTCAACACTGGTGGCGCACCACATCAGCTATCCTACGGCAAGTTCGTCAGCGAACTACTCGGACGTCAGGGCATAGAGAAAATAGTCGTTGTCCGCAACGAACTTCGTGCCGAAGTGTACGTCAACCCCGACTCGGTCGACAACTACAAGTCGCTTTTTACGACCGATGTGGCTGTGCCAAAAGAAGGACCACACTTCACCATCGACTTGCCATCCATAGACAGTTTTGAAGACAGTCGCAAAGTGGCCGAAGAAAAGACTGGCAAACCCATTGCAATCTTCTATGAACAACGGACCAACTTCTTCTCCGACACACTCTTAGTCATGTGGCCAGTGCTTCTCATCATTGCCATCTACTACTTTATGTTCCGACGCATGGGCGGTGGCGGCAACATTTTTGGAGTTGGTTCTTCGCGTGCCAAAGAGGTCGGCAAAGACACAACGGTCAACGTCAGTTTTAAAGACGTGGCAGGTCTCGACGGAGCAAAACAAGAACTCGAAGAGATTGTCGAATTCCTTCGCCACCCCGACAAGTATACCGAACTCGGTGGCAAGATTCCTCGTGGAGCCCTACTCGTAGGCCCTCCTGGCACAGGCAAGACGCTCCTTGCCAAAGCCGTTGCTGGCGAAGCCAATGTACCATTCTTCTCCATGTCTGGCTCCGACTTCGTCGAGATGTTTGTAGGCGTCGGAGCAAGTCGTGTTCGCGACCTCTTCGCCAAAGCCAAGAGCAAAGCCCCTTGCATAATCTTCATCGACGAAATTGATGCCATCGGACGCGCACGTGGCAAAAACGGAGGATTCTCCAGCAACGAAGAACGTGAGAACACCCTCAACCAACTCTTGACAGAAATGGACGGCTTCGGTAGCAATAGCGGAGTCATAATACTTGCAGCCACCAACCGTGCCGAGATTCTCGACCGAGCCCTTATGCGAGCTGGGCGCTTCGACAGACAAATACAAGTCGAACTGCCCGACATACACGAACGTGCAGCCATCTTCAACGTACACCTACGACCACTAAAACTTGCGCCCGACTTCGACCGCAAGTTCCTCGCCAAGCAGACCCCCGGATTCTCGGGTGCCGACATTGCCAACGTCTGCAACGAAGCCGCTCTGACAGCCGCTCGCAAACAAAAATCGGCAGTCGACCGACAAGACTTTCAAGACGCAATAGACCGCATCATAGGAGGTCTCGAGAAGAAGAACAAAATAGTAACCGAGGAAGAGCGACGCACCATAGCTTTTCACGAGGCTGGGCACGCCACCATAAGCTGGCTTCTACAATACGCACACCCACTTGTCAAGGTAACAATAGTCCCACGTGGCAAAGCACTCGGAGCCGCATGGTATCAGCCCGAAGAACGACAGCTAACCACCAAAGAACACTTGCTCGACGAGATGTGCTCTGCACTGGGCGGACGCGCTGCCGAAGATCTCACTTTTGGACGCATTGGCACTGGCGCTCTCAACGACCTCGAAAAGGTCAACCGACAAGCCTATGCCATGGTCTCCTACTACGGCATGAGCGACCGACTGCCAAACATCTGCTACTACGACTCTACGGGTCAGACCGACTACGCTTTCCGTAGCCCCTACTCCGAAGAACGTGCCAAGATTATCGACGAAGAAGTCTCCAATATCATTAGCGAACAATACGAACGCGCCAAACGAATCCTCAGCGAAAACGCCGACAAGCACCGACAGCTGGCCGAACTACTGCTCGAACGCGAAGTAATCTTTACCGAAGACGTGCAAGCCATATTTGGTCCACGACCTTGGGGACACGAAGAGCTACTGACCGACGAAGAGGCCAACGACCCCTTGCCCGAAGAAGCAGAGCCAACAGGTGAACCAAACGTAACAAACGAATAAATTTTCACATAGAGACGCAAATATTTGCGTCTCTAATCATATATATTCAAAATCTAAATGGCAATACTGAACGAATACACATTTACAGCAGAAGACATAAAACACATCGTCTCTCTCTACACCAACGATTATCAAGGGCTCGGAATGGCTTCTGCAAATCATTTCGACCATCAGGGTATACAAATGCGATAGCATTGAACTACGCTGCCAAGTTTGGCAAAACCAACATTCTTACCGAAACACGCCTGTCTGACAACTTACTAATTACACCCGATATATCCATTTGGAAATCGATAAATTATAACAAGGGAAAAACCAATCCAACCTCTCCACTTTTGACTATGGAAATTACACATTCTGCACAAAACGACAGATATTCAGACAAAACAATAATGGCAGCCTTTCAAAACTTCCCGACAATACAAGAATCTTTCATATACAATTACGCCAAAGACACTTGGACACGATACCGTCGAACACTTCGTGGCATAGAAAAAGACAAAAACAAAGATTATTCTCGCGTCCTCAACTGCTACTTGCACACCCTCCTATAAGATAAATTCTTTAAGTGTGATGCCAACACTCCCCAAAAAACTCCTACTGCAAATATATTCCACTCGCTCTGCAAATATTTTCCACCCAAACTACTAATTTTCTTTAAAATTATTCTATCTTCGCTATAGAGATATGCTCAAATAAGAACACATCTCTACAACAAAATTTCTAACTAAATTTCATTTTGCAGATGAGAAAAACTTTACTTTCTTTCCTACTTCTTGCGCTACCAGCATTGCTATTTGCGCAAGCTATAGGCGACAAGTACACTGTCGATTTTAATGGTGGCAAAGACAACTATTCGGATAATGCTACCGAAGAAGGTCCTTTCACTTTCGAAGGCAACCATAAATTTCACAACAAATTCAAAGATGCCACCTACAATGGTACTGACTTCAACAATGGCTTGAAGATGGAGGGAAGCACCGTAATCAAGTTCATAAACGCTGGCAAAGCAACCGTTACCATCGTTCAATCAGGTTGGAGTGCAAATACCATCAAGTTCGATGGCGAAGAGCTACCTCTCCCCGAAAAACTTGAGAATTCTGGTACACTTGGTGTTTATGTCTACACTATCGAAAACGTTGCTATCGGTACACACACCATCACACGTGGTAGTGGAGAAACAGGTATCCACCTCGTTAGCTTTGTCCTCACGGGCAAACCAAAGACAATCCTCAAACTGCCCGAAATCAGCGCAGACAAAGCTACTGGTGAGATAACCATTAGCAGCGTTGAGTACGCAGAAAAGATTCTGTACACGCTTGCAAGCGACAAAGACGAAGAAGGAAACCTCGTAGAACATGAGTACACGGCTTCTTTCACAATCACCGAAGACGAGACAATCACAGCCTTGGCTTTCGCAAGTGAGACAAATGAAGACTACGTCAGCTCACCAAAGAGCTCTCTCTTCGTAGCTCTCACAAATGCAACTATCGATGCACCAAAAGCCTATCAGCAAAACGGCTCTGTGGCTTTCAAGAGCTCGCAAGCAGAGACCACAATAGAATACTCGCTCGACGAGGGCACAACGTGGAACGTCTACAAGTCGCCAATAACCTACTTCGAGAATGGTCAGAAGCTACAAGCACGTGCCTACCGCATCGAGAGCAAGAAATCGGGCATAACCGAGATTACGGTAAACAGCGCAGTTGCCAAAGTTGAAGGCGAAAGCTCCGACACGATTTACTTCAACACCAAACTCGCGAACTTTGACTACCTTGCCGTTGCCGACAAAAGCACACTTGGCT
>FLNY01000759.1_pt1 | contig 30677 bp, 27 predicted proteins | sample 1140381 | NCBI WGS metagenome assembly FLNY01 (sample SAMEA3878172, study PRJEB12797) | bioreactor metagenome | biome: Moose rumen | place: Sweden | collected 2011-10 | reverse complement strand
AGCTTGACGCAAAACTCTGCCCCAACGTCCTTAAAAGGCAGAAACGCACAAAGAGCCAGACATCTTTGTCGGCAGAAGAAAGGCAGAAGAACGTGCAAGGCGTCTTCACGGCGCGGAATCTCCCGGAAGGCGCCCGTCATATCCTCCTCGTGGACGACACATTCACAACCGGCGCAACCCTAAGCGCCTGCTATTACGCAGTACGGAAGGCCGCAGGACCCTCCGTACGCATATCCGTGGCCACTCTGGCCGTAGTGGAAGATTAATTTTTCTTTGCAAGACGCACGCCGCCTATGGCCAGGAGCGACTGGGCGGCAAGATAAGTTGCCATGATGGTTGCCGGCAACTGGTTGAAGCTGATTACTTTGAAGGTATCGGCAGCTATGAGCGCATCTGAGAATGTGAACAGCAGTGCGCCGCACAGAAGAATAGCCCAAGTACCCTTGTCCCGGAAGCGTATAAGCCCGCACAAAGTACTGAAAATGAGGAGCATAAGCGCCATTCCATAAATAGCCATGGGGATGGAGAGCGCTCCTTCTATCTCAAGGAGTTTTACCATTAAGAAGACTATTACTACCATCACGGCGAGGGAGATGAGCCAGCCCCACCATGTAAGTCCCTTCCATGAACGGCCGCCAAACAGAGTCATGTAGAATATGTGGCCGATAAGAAATGCCGCTATGCCCGAAGCGAACAACGCAAACTCGCTGCTGAGGAGGAAGATGTCTCCCGCGCAGCCGAACAGCTGAGCGCAAATGAGAAGCTCCAGGGATCCTCTTTCAAGTCTATTGTCAAGGGCATAAACAACCGTCGTGAGGGCCAGCAGCGGCATCAGCGCCGGTTTGACGGCCGCTGCAAGCTCCGGAATATCGGCATATTTTCCGTAAATGTTCAGCGCGCAGGCAATGATGAAAAAAAGTAGGGGTAATAATTTTTTCATAAGTCCATGAAGTGTAAATATACGGCCTCCGCAGCTGTTACCGCGGCGGTTTCTGTTCTTAATCTGGATATGCCAAGGTGGATTGGAATATAGCCACGTCGTACGGCTTCACGCGCTTCCTCGGGGGAAAAATCCCCTTCAGGGCCTATCAGGACGGTGATTTCGCTCCCTTTGTAACCCTGCAGCGCCTGCCTTATGCTTATTCGAGGCGCACCGGCCTGGTCAAAGCAGTATGCTATTAATTTGAGGCCTTCACCGCCCGTGCCGATAAAATCCTTCACCGCCGCCGGTTCTTCAACCTGCGGGATGCGCGCTTTGAGCGACTGCTTTGTGGCCGACAGCGCTATCCTCCTGGCCCGGTCCGTCTTGTACACCTTGCGCTCGGAGCGGTCGCCGATAAGGGGCACGATCCTGTCTACGCCCACCTCCGTGGCCTTTTCCACGAACCATTCGAAGCGGTCGTTGTTCTTGGTGGGGCAGCAGCCTATGGTAAGGTGATAGGGATGAGAATGCCAATCGGCCTCCTTTTCAAACACCTGTGCTTCTGCACCTTTGGGACTGTCATCCGTGAGCCGGCAATGGTAAAGCGTTCCCTGCCCGTCTATGACATCTATCATATCCCCGGCACGGTGCCGCATCACCTTCACGCAGTGGGCGCTTTCCTCCGCGTCCAGCCTGCAGGTCATTCCATCGGCCTCATATGCATAAAACAGTTCCACTTTTGCAAAGATAGTAAAAATATTCTCCCTGCCCCGGGTGGGGTGGATGTAACTGACACACAGCCCCTTACTCCCAGCTCAGGACCCGGGTTCCGTCCTCCATTACGGATATTGTCACACGCAGTGTCTCTTCCGGAAGAAGGTCTTCGATGTTCTCCGGCCATTCCATGAGGCAGAGTGCTCCTGAATCCAAATAATCATAAAGGCCGATATCAAGCGCCTCGGCGGGATCTTCGATACGATAAAAGTCGAAATGATATACGGGCTCTCCGTCTCCTGCCCTATACTCGTTCACAATGGCAAAAGTGGGGGAACTCACGGCGTCTTCCCGCACGCCAAGCTCTTTGCACAAAGCCGTGATGAATGTGGTTTTGCCAGCCCCCATCGGCGCATAAAACGCCACCAGTGAGTGCCCGGCAGTCATTTTCAAAAATTCCCGTGCCCCATTCTGCAGCCCTTCCAGCCCTTTGATAGTTATATTACGAACCATAACGCAAAGATACTACAATTCCAAAATATTCCGTCTGTCGAGGAAACGGTAGGCCGCCGCTTCAGAGATATGTTGCGGCAGGATGTCTTCACTGCCGGCAAGGTCTGCGATGGTGCGGGCAATTTTTATTATGCGAGTGTAGGCGCGGGCGCTGAGGCCCAGGCGGTCGATAATCTTTTCCAGCAGGCTCAGGCAGTCTTCTGACAGCGGGCAATATGTCTCAAGGTCTTTGGACGACATTTCGGCATTTGTGAATATCCCTGTCCCCTCGAAGCGCTGTTTCTGCACCTCCCTGGCACGCATCACCCTTTCTGCAATGACGGCCGACGGCTCGCCCTTCCCTCTTCTCACAAGAGCCGATGTCTCCACCGGATGCATCCAAAGCTGTATATCTATACGGTCCATGATGGGCCCCGACAGTTTGGAGAGGTATGCCAGGCGCTGGCCGGGGGAGCATGTGCAGCGGTCTCCCTCGCCCCAATAGCCGCAGGGACAGGGATTGGATGCCGCCACAAGCATGAACGACGCCGGATATTCTATCTTCGCCTTGAGGCGGGATATTGTCACCTTACGGTCCTCCATCGGCGCACGGAGGGCCTCCAGCGTGGATTTTGGCGCTTCGCAGAACTCATCGGCAAAGAGGATTCCGTTTGTTGCGAGAGACACCTCGCCGGGAAGGATGTTTTCGCCGCTGCCGCCTCCCAGCATGGCCGCCTTCGAGGCCGATATGTGCGGGGCGCGGAAAGGCCTCTGCCTCATGAGCCCGACACCTGCCGCACCACGCCCCGCCACGGACCATACCTTTGAGGTAATTGCGCTCTCTTCCCGGCTCATTGGCGGTAAAATGCCCGAAAGAGCCTTTGCAAGGGAACTTTTCCCGCTTCCCGGTGCACCGACAAGAATTGCATTGTGCCCGCCGGCGCAGGCAATCTCAACGCCCCTTTTGGCCTGTTCCTGGCCAATTATATCGGCAAAATCCATGTATCCGGTGCCTCTGCGGGATTCTTTCCCAAGTGCCCGGCCGTACTCTTCCGTATTCCATACGAGAAGGCGGCTCACGTCATCGCGTCCTGAAAGTATGCACAATACGTCTTCAAGGGTGCGCACTCCAAAAATTAGAGTTTCCTCGTAGTCCACGGCCTCAAGAGCGCTCTCTACGGGGAGGATGCACCCTTTGAGCCCCTGTTTTATGGCAAGTTCCACCATGGGCAGGGCGCCACTCACGGGCCTCACGCCGCCGTCAAGCCCCAACTCTCCCATTATGAGGTATTTATCAAGTTCAGACATCTCCCTTTGACCCGATGCGGCTATCACCCCAAGAGCTATGGGGACATCGTAACCGGTCCCCTGCTTATGGACATCGGCCGGAGCAAGGTTTATTACTATTTTCTTTCCTGGAATATGATAGCCCATTGCCTGAAGGGCGGTTACCGTCCTTAGGAGACTCTCTTTGACGGCAGCGTCGGCAAGGCCCACAAGATGTATTCCAACGCCAAGGGTAATGTTCACTTCCACCGTCACGGGCACGGCCTCAATGCCCAGACATTTGGCAGTATGTATGTTTACAATCATTATTCTATTCTTACAGATATGAAATAACCGTTAAGTTGAACGGGAAAGTCTCCCTCCGATGAGAAAATCTGTCCAGGGCCAACGCCGGCCGATGTAAGCGCCGCCGCCCAGCGTTCTCCGTCAATATAAAGGCATGCCGCGGATGAAACGGTGAATCCCGTGAGCGGCTCCCGGAGCTCTTCTGAGCAGCGGGACAGCACTATATCGCCGTATGTATCTGTGTATGCAAGAAGCCATGCGCTGCCGTCACGGGCCAGCACACTGCCTGCCCCTTTTGCAGAGACATCCAGTTTCAGGGTATTTTTCTCCGGATCCATTGTCCAGTATTTACGGGTTGTCTTGTTCTCGAGGGAAATCACACGCATGGTAAGAGTATTGTCAATCCGGCCTATTTTACGGGACACAATACTGGAAAGGCTGCTTTTTACGGGGATATCATTATCTCCCGAAAAGAAATGCAGCTTGCCGCTATGGTCTTCCACCCTGAAAACCCTGCCACCGTGTACTCTTATATCGTAAAGGTTTTCCATGCTTCCCACTGGGAAGCTTTTGAACTTATTGCTTCCTCGCATCACTGTGTACTGCAGGCCTGTGTCACCGTCGGCCTTCACGCTCTTGCAATAGGTGTAGTATACTTCACCCCCGTCGGCGGCGAGGGCTCCCCCTTCCCATTCCGGATCGGATGGGCTTCCAAGGACCGAGCCACTTGGGGCAGAGAAGACAAGCTTCCCGTCTGTCCTGTAGGCGAAACCGTTGTTTCCCGGCCTCTGCCCCAGAGTGTGAAGCTGTCCGTCCTCAAAGAGGAATCCGCGCAGAATTTCCTCCCCGTCAAATGAAAAAACCTCCTTTCCGTCGCAAAGGACCCGTGTCCTGTTGCCGTCGGTTTCGTCTGTCCAAAGGTGTCCGTTGCGAATCCGCACCCGCCCGGGGTCTGGCGGGCTCTTTACGGGAAAGCTGAACAGAAGATTCCCGTTCTTGTAAAAACAGACTTCGGCATTTTGCAGGCTGTCTTTCTGCCAGTCTTCCGCATCAGGGAAGTTGAATGCGGCGGCATATACATTTGGAGCGGAAGCGGCGCCTTCCGTGGAAGTACTGTCCCCGCTCCGGCCATTTTGTCCGGAAAAGCGGTCCTGCATTCTCATGTATCGCGGGAGTGAGCCGAATGACGGCTTCAGACATGCAGAAAGCGCAGCGGCAAGCATAAGGAGGATAAAGAAGTGTTTTCTCATGGCTGTCAATTTTTGCCGGACAATATGGAAAAGGGCGGGCGCAAATCCAACAATCGTAAAAAAAGTTGTGTTGTTTCAGATGTACGATTGTTTGTTTCTTACGATTTTTCATTAAGTTTGTAAACATGTTTTGCTGCCCCAATGTAAAAGTTAACCTGGGTCTCCGGGTCCTTCGCCGCCGCGCCGACGGCTACCATGACATTGAAACCCTCTTTATCCCGTATTTCGGAATAACCGACGGCCTTGAGATCATTACGGGAGACGATTACAGCCGCACCCTTGGCTCTCTCGAAGGAGAAGTGGCGCAGGCAATTTCACCCGACGGGAAGCTCATGATAACAATCGCCCGCAAGGAGGGCGTTAATTGGGATCCGCTCTGCGACCTCACGGCAAAGGCATATTTCCTTCTTGCCCGGGACTTCAAGCTCCCTCCCATGAAAATATATCTACAGAAGCGCTCACCGGTGGGTGCCGGCCTCGGCGGGGGATCGGCCGATGCGGCTTTTGCCCTCAGGGCCATCTCTGAGCTGGGAGGGCTTGGACTCGACAACCCGGCACTTGCCTCCTATGCTGCGCGGCTAGGCAGCGACTGTGCGTTTTTCATCTATAACAGGCCCATGTTGGGTACAGGCAGGGGGGAAATTATGAAGCCTTACAATCTGGATCTTGGCGCATACTCCCTGGAAGTTGTGGTGCCTGAAGGCATTACCGTCTCTACGGCCGAAGCATACAGGGGAATAGTTCCTTCAGAGGCTGGCGAAAGCCTTGAGGAAACCCTTGGAAGGCCGGTTTCAGAGTGGAAAGATTATCTTGTGAATGACTTTGAAAGCACTGTTTTCAAGGCTCACCCGCAGCTTGCCGAAATAAAGGCGTCGTTATACGAAAAAGGCGCCGCCTATGCCTCGATGAGCGGCAGTGGCAGCGCACTTTTCTGTCTCAAATAGAATTATTTCCCCAGATTGAACCTGAGGCCGGCTTCGATCTCGAAGCGAAGCGGCTGTACGGTGCGTATTGAGCGCGGCTGGTTCTGCGTTGAAAAGTAGTAACGGAACGTGGGCTCCAGATACAGGCCCACTGCAGGAGAAAGCCTGTATTCCACGCCGATACCGCCCGCTATGGACAGCTGGGTGTTCCTTACTGCGTTGTTGTGATAATGTATGTCTGTGGGGCTGTTGTGCACCAGATAATCATTGTCCAGCAACCATTCTGCAGTGCCTCCGACGACGGCATGTGCGCTCCACCGGCCCGAATTTACAAAGTTGTAATACAGGTTTACGGGAACGCCCAGCCAATGCTGGCGGTTAACTATATCCGTTTGCGTAAGCCTGAATCCGTCTCCCTGATAATCTCCAAGGAAGGAACGCTGCATGAATGAATAGCGAATACCGGTTCCCACCGCCCATTGGGGCGAGAAATTGTATGTGACTCCAAGGCCAAGTGAAAATGGCAGGCCGAAGCTTGTCTCTGCGCTTTCGTTGTAGATGCCAACCTCGCTTGCAAGAATGGGAACACCGAACCTGCGGGGAGAGACGCCGGTCGAGACGCTACGGTTATTTGCCTGCATGTTGCCGAAAGCGTTGAAAGAGAAGCCCCTGCCGGAACTCTGCTTGTTCTCTTCAAAGGCAATTTTGTTGAAGACGGAATTGTCTTCCTTCACGGGGGTTGTTTCCTTTACGGACTTAGTATCTTCTGCCGGAAGGACGGCGGGACTGTCTTCAAATTGTGGAACAGACGCCGTTTCCTCGGGAGCGGCCGGAGTTGAGGCCTGCGCAAGGAGAGGCTTTTCCCGGGAAGGAGCTGCTGCCTCCCCGGGCTGTTCCTCAGACATAAATATTGGTTGGTTAATAGGTTGCGTTTCCTCTACGACATCCACTGCCGCCACGGCCGGAGATTCTGTCACGGAGGGTACCGGTGAGACTGCAGAAGGCTTCAGCAGAACGAAGAGAGCCACAGCTGCAGCTGCCGCCACGGCGCCAAAGCCGCCCCATGCATACCATGGAACGATGCGGCGATGCGTATCAAGGCCGGCGGAAACCCCCTTCCAAACCTTGGGAGAGACGGTTTCCTCTGCATTATGCAGAAGGTTTCTTACCTGTATGTCAAATTCCTTTTCGGTCATTTTCTTTCATTTATCATTTCCTGCAGCCGGAGGCGGGCACGCTGCAGTTTTGAGCGTGAGGTGGCCTCCGTACATCCGAGTTCTTTTGCAATTTCCCTGTGGGAATATCCTTCCACCACGTACATGTTGAAAACCGTACGGGCGTCTACGGGAAGGGCGTCAATGAGTTCCATGAGCTCACGGTATCCCATCTTCTGAAGCGGTGTGGTATCGTCTCCAAGGAGGGCCCTGGCTTCTTCCAGGTCTTCGCTCATTCCCATGGCATCCTTTTTTCTCAGATGCATGAGTGCAGTGTTGACAAAGATCTTTCTTGCCCAGCCTTCGAAGGAGCCGTTTCCGGAATAGGTGTCCAGCTTCGTGAAAAGGGTTATAAACCCTTCCTGGAGCACGTCTTCCGCTTCTTCCTTGCCGCCCATATAACGGTGGCACACCGCCATCATCTTTGGCGCAAGTGCCTCATACAGACGCCTTTGCGAGGAGCGGTCATTATCCTTGCACCGGGCTGCCAAACTCTCCAGCGACGGCTTGCCGCCGGAAGGTTCTCCCTCCGAAGTCCACATTATTAGATGCAGGTTTAGGCCAAAACGTTTCACAAAGGCGCGACTTTTGTTTCTCTACTATCACAAATTTAGGTATTTTTTCAGTAATTTTGCACGTTATGTTGAAAAAGATACTGGCATCGGCTTTTGTCCTTGCCGCCGCCGTGTGCGGCGCCGCGCAGGAGGTGGACGCAAACCTGGTGGACGCTGTCACCAAGTACAGCGGCGGCCAGTATAAAAATGCGGCCGATAACCTCAGGACGCTATCGGTGGCAGATCCGTCCAACGATGCCGTATGGTACTATCTTGCCCTCTCTCAGGTGAGGCTTCAGGATACGGAGGGCGCCCTGCAGTCGGTCTCGAAGGCCGTTGCGCTGGACAGCACAAACTACTGGTACCGCAAGCTCGAGGCGCGGCTGAGGATAGCCACCGGGGATATCCCTTCCGGCACGGCACTTTTTGAAAAGATACTGGCCAGTTTCCCCGAGAAGAACGAAGCTCTTTATGAGCTCCTGGACCTTTATCTCAAGGGAGGAGAATATGAAAAGGCCCTCCAGGCTCTGGACCAGGTGGAACGCCAGCAGGGCCTTTCGGAGGAAATCATCCGCACCCGCTACGATGTCTATAACGCCATGGGGAAACAGGAAGAAGGTATAGAAATGCTGGAAAAAGTGAGCCGGCAGTATTCCCTCCCCTCTGTTCTTTCCATGCTTGGAGATTATTATGTGGCCGATTTCAAAGATTCCCTCGCCCTCGTGAAATACAACGAGGCCCTGTCCCTGGACAGCGGATATCCGCCGGCCGTACTGGGAAAGAGTGAGGCTCTCCGCCATCTGCGCCGGTACGACGAGTACTTCGCAACCCTTACCCCGTTCTTCGCTTCGGAGGAAATCCCGGCTCAGTCCAAGGGAATGTATATCGGCAATCTCACTCGGGCGCTGGACCCAAAAATAATCCTCAACCATCGCGAGGGCTTTGATTCCCTTGTCGAGACGGCGGTATCGGCCCATGCCGCAGACAGTCTTGTCCTTTCTGCGGCCGGCACGTATTTCTATGCCACGGGAAGGGAAGATCAGGCGGGAGGGTATTTTGCCAAATCGGCCGATACTTTCCCCGGGAGCATAACCCAGACGGCGACATACATCCAGTACCTTCAGTTAATGCAGAAGTGGGAGCCGCTGCGCGAGCATGCCCTTGAGGCATACGACCGTTTTGCAGAGCCCGCTTTCCTTGATTACGCAAGCCTTGCATCCTATAACCTCAAGGACTACGACGGCATAATAGATGTGAGCCGATACATCCTCGAGAAGTATCCCGGGGACAAGGAGATGCGGCTTGCCGCATACAGTCAGATGGGAGACGCATATCATTCCAAGGGAGACTCCAAAAATGCATACAAGGCCTACGAGAAGGCGCTAAGGCTCGATTCCGGCTACTGCCCGGTGCTCAACAACTATGCATACTACCTCAGCCTGGAAGGCAGAAACCTTGGCAAGGCATACAGGATGTCCAAGAAAACCGTAGAGAAGGAGCCGGACAACGCAACTTATCTGGACACATTTGCCTGGATCCTTCATCTTATGGGTAAAGACCTGGAAGCCAAGCCTTTTTTCAAGCACGCCATGCTTTATGGAGGGAAGGAGAGCGCAGTAATCCTCCGTCACTACGCCATAGTCCTGGAAGCCCTTGGAGAGACGGAAAGCGCAAAGATTTATCACTCACAGGCCGATAAACTCGGTGGCGAAGAAGAATGAGAAAGTGGTTTGTAATATTTGTAATCATGCTCTTGCCCGTCGCGGCCGGAGCCCAGAGTGTAAAGTCTCTTGAAAACCGCCGTGCGCAGCTGGAGAAGGAGATTGCGCTTCTGGGGAAGAAGATGGACGACAACTCCAAAAGCAGCACCAAGGCGATGAGCGGCCTCACGCTGGTCAGAAAAAAGATATCGGCCCGTGAAGAGCTCATCGCAAGCTACGACAAGTCTATCCGTATAATGGACGACTCGATAGCCGTGCTCAAGAAGGAGGTAGATGCCCTGCAGCGCCGCAGCGACACCCTTTCCCTGTATTACAACCGTCTCGTGAAGGGCGCCTACAAAAACCGCGACAACCGCATCTGGTACATGTACCTGTTGTCCAGCGAATCCCTGGGCCAGGCATACAACCGCTTCGGATATCTTCGCAGCCTTTCTTCGCAGATGAACGCCCAGGCCCGCAAGATAAGGGAACTTCAGGCCGACCTCAATGTAAAAAAGGATCGCCTTGAAGGCATGAGGGCGGAAACTGCAAACATGCGCAAGAAGGTCGTTGCGGAAAGAACCCAGCTGCGCAGCGAAGAGAACGAATCGGCAAAGCTTGTGGAGCAGCTCAAGAAGGACCGCAAGACCTACGAGAAGCAGCTTCGGGAGAAGAACCGGCAGAAGGAGGAGCTCAACCGCAAGATTGCAGACCTTATACGCAAGCAGACCCAGAAGAGCGGCGGAAAGAAGTCTCCCTCCAAGGGAAAGACAACCTCCACGGCCATAGACACCAAGCTTTCAAACGAGTTCGCGGCAAACAAGGGCAAGCTGCCGTGGCCGGTAGAGGGCACCGTCGTGGAATCCTTCGGCAAGCATGCGCATCCGGTCTATTCAAATGTGCAGCTGCCGCAGAACAACGGCGTAACACTCCTTGTGAAGAGGAACGCCCAGGCAAAAGCGGTCTTTGACGGCACCGTGACGCAGATTGTGGTGCTGCCGGGATACAACCAGTGCGTTCTTGTCAATCACGGAGAATACTTCACCCTTTACAGCAAACTCAAGTCCGTGGCCGTAAAGACAGGAGACAAGATTAAAACCGGCCAGGTAGTGGGTGTAGTGGACAACATAGGAGACGAAGACCAGTTCCACTTTGAGCTGTGGAGAGGGTCTGAACCGCAAAACCCCGAGAACTGGCTGCGTCGCTAGCGCAAGGGCACAAGCTTCACCGTGCCGGGGATGTCATCCACCGGCGGCTCTCCATGAAGGTAAATAATTCTTTGATTGGGACTTCCACGGAAGAGGAGGTCTGTATCCCTCTGCTCCAGGATGAAAGGACCGTCCACCAGTACGTCCAGATAAGGCAGAATCTGTGAAAGGCTGGCCGATGCCTGCACTTCCTCCAGCGTGAATCCCGTCCAGCACCAGATTGTCTTGTTTGTTTCTTCTTTTATGCGGCGCGCGAGCTCCGTGAAAGCCTCAACCTGATAGAGCGGATCTCCCCCGGAGAAGCTCACGTCGGACATTTCATCGGCCTTTATTATGTCCAGAAGTTCATCAACTTCCATCCATTTTCCGCCGTCAAAGCTCCAGCTCTCCGGGTTGTGGCAGCCCTTGCATGCATGGCGGCATCCTGCACAGTAAATGGCCGTACGGAATCCGGGTCCGTCGGCCATTGTCTGATGAATTATGTCAAGTACGCGTATGCGCATTACTTGTGCACTACGCGGTCTTTGAGCTCTGCCAGCTTGCCGGAGTTCCAGCGGTCTGTGGTGCCCACGAGATAGCCTGTGATGCGCTGCAGCGTGTCAATGTGATGACCATGGCAGTGAGGGCATTCGGTGAGGTCTTCCTCAGAATTCTCATAGCCGCAGTCCATGCAGCGGTTGCGATTGTGGTTTACGCTTCCGTAACCGACGTCGTACTTGTCCATGAGGTCCACTATCTGCATGATGGCTTCCGGGTTGTGCGTTGCGTCACCGTCAACTTCCACATAGAAGATGTGGCCGGCGTTCTCGTATTTGTGGTAGGGACCTTCAATCTTTGCCTTGTGCTCCGGTGTGCAGTGATAGTACACGGGAACATGGCTGGAGTTGGTGTAGTAATCCTTGTCCGTGATGCCGGGCAGGATGCCGAAGGTCTTCTTGTCCCTTCTTGTGAACTTGCCTGCAAGGCCCTCCGCGGGAGTTGCCAGGAAGGTGAAGTTGTGCTGGAAGGTTTCTGCAAAGCCGTTTATCTTCTCTGCCATATGGGAGATAATCCTCAGGCCGAGCGCCTGTGCTTCTTCGCTTTCTCCGTGATGTTTGCCCACGAGCGCGATGAGGCATTCTGCAAGGCCGATGAAGCCTATGGAAAGGGTGCCCTGGTTGATGACGCTCTCGATGGTGTCTTCGTCGTCCAGCTTTTCGCTGCCCAGCCACAGGCCGGCCATAAGGAGAGGGAACTGCTTTTTGAGGGCGGTCTTCTGGAAGTCGTAGCGCTCGTTGAGCTGGCGTGCGGCAATATCAAGGGCCCAGTCAAGCTTCTGGAAGAATTTCTGGATGCGCTTGTCCTTGTCGGCCTCTTCGTTCATGGCCTCGATGGCAAGTTTCACTATATTGATGGTGGTGAAGCTAAGGTTGCCGCGGCCGATCGATGTCTTGGGGCCGAACTTGTTGCCATACACGCGTGTACGGCAGCCCATCGTGGCGACTTCGTGCACGTAGCGCTTGGGATCGTCTGCCTTCCAGGCGTCGTCCTGGTTGAAGCTGGCGTCAAGGTTGAGGAAGTTGGGGAAGAAACGGCGGGCCGTTACCTTGCAGGCGAATTTGTAAAGGTCGTAGTTGGGGTCTCCGGGGAGGTAGCTCACGCCCCTTTTCTTCTTCCATATCTGGATGGGGAAGATGGCGGTGCTGCCGTTACCCACTCCCTCATAAGTAGTGTTAAGGATTTCACGGATTACGCAGCGTCCTTCGGCCGACGTATCTGTTCCGTAGTTGATGGAGGAGAACACAACCTGGTTGCCGCCGCGGCTGTGGATGGTGTTCATGTTGTGCACGAACGCCTCCATTGCCTGGTGCACGCGGTTCACGGTTTGGTTGATGGCGTGCTGCATGGCGCGCTCCTTGCCCTGAAGGCCGGTGAGGTCTCGCTTGATGTAGTCGTCTATCTTTGCGCCCTTGAGATTGCTGAAGTCCTGGTTGAACAGGTCGCTCACCTGATCGATTTCCTCCTCATAGGTCTTGCGTACGTAGGGGGCAAGATAGAAGTCGAACGCAGGGATGGCCTGACCGCCGTGCATCTCGTTCTGTACCGTTTCCATGGAGATGCAGGCAAGCACGGATGCCGTCTCTATCCTCTTGGCGGGACGGGACTCGCCGTGCCCCGCCTTGAGGCCGTGCTCAAGTATGAGGTCCAGGGGATGCTGGATGCAGGTGAGGGACTTCGTGGGATAGTAGTCCTTGTCGTGGATATGGATATAGTTCCCGGCCACGGCTTCACGGACGGGATCGGAAAGCAGGTTCTCGTCCACGTAGCTCTTTGTGGCCTCCGACGCGAACTTCATCATCATGCCGGCGGGAGTGTCGGCATTCATGTTGGCATTCTCACGGGTGATGTCGTTCACCTGTGCATCTATGATGGTCTGGAAGATTTCGTTGGACTTGGCCTTGCGGGCGAGCGACCTCTTGTTGCGGTAACGGATATATTCCTTGGCTACTTCTTTACGGGGGCTGTTCATCAGGAGGTTTTCCACCACATCCTGAATGTCTTCCACCGTCATCTCCTCCTTTTTGAGGTCCGAGATGTTCTGGGCAATCTGGGCAGCCAGTACAATATCTTCCCCTTCTTCAGTCACTCTCATCGCCTTGAGAATGGCGGAAACAATCTTCTGGTTGTCAAAATCGACGCGACGTCCATCGCGTTTGAGTACGCTTTTTACCATAACGGTTTGGTTCTAGTTGGAAGTTGTAGTGCCGGATAGGCCGGATAGGAGGCTTATCCTCGGTAACAAAGTTATAAGGAAAGATTGAGCTTTCCCACGCTTTTTCAAGAAAAAGTTTTCAACAGCGAGGGCTAAAACCTGTTAACTTATGCATTTACAATTTTTTACAAATATTTCTTATTTGAAATTATTCAAAAATATAACCCTTGTGTTACTCTGCGGCAAAAGTTTTCAACAAAAGTTGCTATCTTTGTCCCAGACATCTTAAAAAAGGCAATGAAACGAGGATTATTATTATTTTTGACAGCGGTGTTTATGGCAGTATCCTGCCAGAGGGAACCGGATCCCGTACTCACCGTGTCCGGAGAAGCGTCCTTCAACTCCACGGCATCGTCGCAGGAGTTTACCATAACGACCAACAGGAACTGGGAAGTCTCCGCATCTGAATCATGGGTGGCAATCTCGCCCAAATCCGGGACCGTACAGTCAACCAAGGACGAGACCAAGGTAACCGTCCGGGTGAGTTGCATGACAAACGATAGTTTCGACCCGCGTGAAGCTACTCTCACGGTGAAACATTCCGACGGCGGCCTCTCCAAGACCATTACCCTCAAGCAGGGGCAGAAGAATGCCATTGTCATTGACCAGACGCAGTTCTTGGTGGACGCCAGACCGCAGCAGGTGGTAATCCCGCTGCAGACCAACGTGACGCTCTCCGCCCAGATTCCTTCCGGATCGACGTGGATAAAATCGGCCGAAACGCGTGCTCTCAGGGACGGCAGCGTGGTACTTGATCTTGAGGGTAACGACAAAACCGAGGAACGCTCGGCCACCATCGCCATCAAGGGTGACGGAGTTCAAATGTCAGTCAATGTGAAGCAGCTTCCAGGCCACGAGGCCATAACCACCCTCTGTCCCGGGATTTATCCCACGGAGGGAGAGCCAGTCCTGTACCGCAAGGGGATTGACCAGCTTGTCTTTGGCCAGAACTCTTCAGACCGGTATTTCCGCCTGATGAACCATTCGATACCATCCGTGACTGAAATTACCGGGATACCGGACAATGTGGGCCTTGGAGACAGTTTCAAGGTCAACTTGAAAACAACCAACGCCAGGGGCGCCCAGCCCGGCGAAGAGGTTCCGGTCCTTGCAATCCTTGTGGAGGAAGATGTTCTCTGCCTCCTCCGTGAAGACGGCAAGGCGGTTTATCTCATCAAAACAAAGGAGCCATGAAAAAGACAATAATTACCACCCTGCTGTTTTTGACGGCGTTTTCTTATGCCAAGGCCATAATCCCTCCGCGGGAGCCGTATGCTTATACGCAACCTGACGGAAGTGTTATCATGCTCACCCAGAACGGTGACGAGTTCCACCATTGGCTCACCAGCAACGGACAGGCCGTGAGAAAGGACGCAGACGGTTTTTATCGTCCATACGTCAAACCGAGGGCCGCATATCCCGCACAATCCACCGCCAGGCGGCAGCGGGCGGCAGCCGAACGCTCATCGGCCCTCAAGGCCGAAATAGGCATGGGTGAAAAGCGTTTTCTCGTTATTCTCGTAGAGTTCAGCGACCTCTCCTTTACAATTCCCGAGCCCAATGCCACATTTACCCGTCTCCTGAATGAGAAAGGGTATTCGGATGGGGAAGCGACAGGTTCTGTCAAGGATTTCTGTACAGATAATTCCTCCGGGGCGTTTATTCCCACGTTTGACGTTTACGGGCCGGTGAAGCTGGAAAACGGCTATGCCCACTACGGCGGGAATGACAGTGACGACAGCGACAAGATGCCCGACGCCGTACTTGCCGAGGCATGCGACCTGCTTGACGATGAGATTGATTTCTCGAAATATGACATCGACGGTGACGGACTGGTGGACAACGTGTACTTCTACTATGCCGGCCACAATGAGGCCGAAGGCGGAGGTGAAGACACCATCTGGCCCCATCAGTGGTCCCTTTACCGTTACCAGTCGTACCATGACGGAGTGAGGGTATTCCGATATGCCTGCTCTTCTGAGCTTAAAGGACAGGCGGGCACTTCGGAAATATGCGGAATCGGCACGTTCGTGCATGAGTTCGGCCACGTCATCGGCCTGCCGGATTTCTACGATACGGATTATGCCAAGAACGGAACGGCGGCAGATCCGGGTGTCTTCTCCACAATGGCCGGCGGCTGCTATGTCAACGGCGGCAACACTCCCGTGAACTTCAATTCCATCGAGCGCCGGATGCTTGGTTGGATGGGGCCTTTCAATGTCCTTTCCTCGACAGGGGACTATACGCTTGGCGCCCTTTCCGGGAACAGTCTCCCATATCAGAGCAATGCCGACATTGACGGGGAAGATTTCATTTATGAACTGCGCGACGGCACCGGATGGGACAGATACCTTCCCGTCGGTATTGCCATATATCACCGCGATGCCTCGAAGAACATCTGCCATGACAACGTTACCGCCGAGGAGATGTGGAACACTAACGCCATCAATAGCTATGGCGCCCATCCATGTCTCTACATGGTGGGTGGGGCCCGCGTATATCCGGGGGACGACGGTACCACAGAGCTTTTCCTCAAACCGTGGAGCGGCAGGGACCTTCCCTACTTTTTGACCGATATGAGGGTGGAAAGCGGGGTTGCAAGTTTTCATTTTGAATACTCGAAAAACAAGAAGGTTTTCGGCACGGTGATGAGTTCCGCAGGAGAAGCCCTCGAGGGCGTCGTCGTAAGCCTTTCGATGCCGCAGGCCGCCAGTTCTGGGAAAGCCTCGATGATGCGCAGCGCCGTCTCCGGAGAAGGATACTGGACGAAGACCGCCTCTGACGGTTCTTATACCATAGTGCTGGATGAAGACGATTCGTCCACCACCCTTGTCCTCAAGGCTTCCCTCGATGGTTTCATTGACGTGAGCCGCAGCGTAGATGTGCAGTATTTCAGCAGGGAAGACGTGATTCTCCGTCCCATCGGCAGCGTTCCTTTCGCACAGATGCAAAAGTTTGATCTATCTGACAACCCAAGCTTCACCAGATGGGGATTCGGGAGCAATAATCAGAACATCATGTGCATGCAGTGGTTCACCAGGGACGAACTCGTCAAATATGCCGGAATGACCATGACTTCCATCTCTTTCCGTTTTGACGGCACCAAGGCGAGTGAGGTTTACGCCATTGTCTGTTCGGAAAACGGAGTGATATACTCTCAGCTCATCGATAAGAAGGAGGTCAATTACGAAGGCTTCTCCACCGCCGATATTTCTGCTGCCGGCATTATTGTTCCCTCTTCGGGAGGAATAGGCATAGGATATGCCCTGAAAAAAGTGAACAGCGAATATCCAGGCCTTGTGCAGATAGATGAAAGCGGAACGGGTTTCAATCTGTCGTCATTTAACCTGGAATCGCCTTCCTGGAACGAACGGAACGGATATCTGCTCCTTGTATCGGCAACCCTTTTTGACGAAGGGGCTGCAAAATATGCCACCCTTGGCAGCATGGGCTTCAACGCCATAGACAACCCGCAGTGGGAGAGCGGCTATAAGGCGGGAGAAAGTTTCTCCCTGCAGCTGGCATCTTCAAATGCAGAGGCTCCCACCGGTGTCAAATGGTACTTTGACGGTGTCCAGACAGGAGCCAAGTCCGTCACCCTCACTTCGGGAGCGCATGTTGTGAAGGCCATTCTTTCTTATGCCGACGGCACCTCCGAGACTCTGGTCCTTGAACTGGATGCAGAGTAAAATACCAACATTTAGGGATTGACCGGCGGCGGGGTTCGCCCTAACTTTGCACCAACCTTAGATCCTTTTATTGTTGTGAAAAAAACCTCCTGGCCGTGATGGCAAGGAGGCTTTTTCATTTATTGCGGACAGAATTACCTGCCGAAGAGATATGCTACGCCGAATACGAAGGTGTTACGGCTCAGCTTTGTGAGGGCAAGGTTGTCTGAACTGGCCCTGTTGAGCAGGCCGAGGTCCACGCCCACGTGCACACGGAGAAGGTCATTGAGCTCTGCTCCCACGGCGATACCCCAGTACATGTTGAAGCGGTTTCGTACTTCACCCAAATCGTTTTTCTTATTATAGAGGGAATATGTTGCACCTGTGGTTTTCACCTTGCTGGTGAGTCCCAGCTGAAAAACGGGGCCCGTCTGGCCGAAAAGTTTCACATAGTCACTTATCTCATAGGTGTAGCCCAGATGAATGGGAACGTTGAGGCTCACCTCCGTCAGTTTTGCATTGTCCACCAGTGTATGGTTGCCTATGAGACTGGAGAGGTTTGCTCCGGGAAGTATGGCCAGCCCGTCCGTCACATTGTCGAGGCTGTAATAATATGTTGCGCCCACTGCGAGGCCGAATAGGTTTCCGTTATGACTGCCTAATTCTCCGTATTTGGAAGTTTCAAGGGCCAGGTTGAAGTTTCCGTTTAAAAGAAGCTGGGCGTTTGCCTGAATTCCTACTAGCAGGGCGGCTGCGAGAATGACAAGTTTTTTCATCTTAGTGCTTTTGTTAAATCGTACAAATATACAAACAATTTGCAAAATCCCCATTTCTTGGGATTGAAACTTTGATTCGGGCCACGTAACTTTGCGCCTCGGCGCAAAAACATTAAGGTAATGAGACTTTCAGATCTTCCCACCGGGGGAAAAGCGGTAGTTGTTCGCGTAAACGGTCACGGCAGTTTCCGTAAACGCCTCATAGAGATGGGATTCATAAACGGGAAAGAGGTGAAGGTGGTGCTCAATGCCCCCCTGAAGGATCCTATCGAGTATGAGATTATCGGCTATAAAGTGTCTCTTCGCAGAGAAGAAGCGCGCCAGATAGAGGTTGTGTCGGAGGAGGAGGCGCGCGAGGCGCTTGAGAGCGATGAGCATCTGCAGGCGCTTCCGGGAGACCTTGACGACGAGGAGCGGCTTTCCCGCGCCCTGGCGCATGTTGCCGACGAGCGGGGCCACAATATCCGCGTTGCGCTCGTGGGCAATCCCAACTGCGGAAAGACCTCCCTTTTCAACATTGCCTCCGGAAGCCACGAGCACGTGGGCAATTACTCCGGCGTTACAGTTGACGCCAAGGAGGGGCGCTTCAAGTTCAAGGATTACAACATCACCCTTGTAGACCTGCCGGGCACTTATTCCCTGTCGGCCTATTCGCCGGAAGAGCTGTATGTGCGCAAAAACCTGCTTGAAACGATGCCGGACGTTGTTATCAACGTCGTGGACGCGTCCAATATAGAGCGCAATCTCTACCTCACCACCCAGCTCATAGACATGAACCTGCGCACCGTGATGGCGCTCAACATGTACGACGAGCTCCAGAGCAAGGGCGACAAGCTGGACGTGAAGCAGCTGGGCTACCTTCTGGGCATGCCCGTCTGCCCCACCGTGAGCCGCGACGGCACGGGTATTCCGGAGCTTTTCGACACTGTCATCCATGTGTATGAGGGAGCTTCGCCCCGTCTGGGCCGCCACATCCATATAAATCACGGCGCAGAACTGGAAAGGAGCATCAGCCGCCTTCAGGAGCTTATCAAAGCCGATGCCCACCTTAAGGACCAATACTCCACCAGATACTTGGCAATCAAGTATTTGGAGACAGACAAGGACGTGGAGAAGACAGTCTCTTCCGTTGCAGGCCTCCAGGAGGCGAGGAAAGAGGAGAGCGAGCGAATAGAGGGACTGCTGGGCACTTCGGCCGAAAGTGCCATTGTGGATGCGAAGTATGCCTTCATACAGGGCGCGCTGGCCGAAACTTATGAGAAGTATCAGGAGGAGAAACCTCGGCGCACTATAACGGACAAGATAGACGCAATCGTTACAAACAAGTGGCTGGCATTCCCCATTTTCATTGTCCTGCTGTGGTTCATTTTCTGGGCTACGTTCACCGTGGGGCAATACCCTATGGACTGGATAGACGCCCTTGTGGCTTGGCTGGGGAACCTTGTGGGCGGCATCATGAAGGACGGCTGGGTGAAAGACCTCGTGGTGGACGGCGTCATAGCGGGCGTGGGCAGCGTGCTCGTGTTCCTTCCCAACATCATGATCCTGTATTTCTTCATTTCAATAATGGAGGACAGCGGATACATGGCGCGTGCAGCGTTCATAGTCGATAAACTGATGCACCGGATCGGCCTGCATGGAAAGAGTTTTATTCCCATGGTGATGGGCTTCGGCTGCAATGTGCCGGCCATAATGGCTACGCGCTCCATCGAGAGCCGCAAGAGCAGGCTTGTGACAATCGCCATCATTCCATTCATGTCGTGTGCCGGAAGGCTGCCCATCTTCGTGCTGTTTGCGGGAGCGTTCTTCCCGTCATCGCCTGCAACCGCGCTGCTCGGAATCTACCTTCTGGGCGTGCTGCTGGCCATTCTGAGCGCAGTCGTCCTGTCCAAGTTCATCAAGGACGACGACCTTCCTTTCGTAATGGAACTGCCCCCTTACCGCATCCCCACGGGGAAGGCTATCTGGCGCCATACATGGGAGAAGGGCAAGCAGTACCTGGAGAAAATGGCAACCACCATCCTCATTTTCTCCGTCGCAATCTGGGCGCTCGGCTACTTCCCGCGCCATGACGGCGCCACCAAGGCATACCAGCAGGAACATTCGTATATAGGCTTAATCGGAAAGGCAGTGGAGCCCGTCATGGAGCCGCTTGGGTTCAACTGGAAGATGGATGTCGGCCTTCTTGCCGGCGTTGGTGCCAAGGAACTGGTTATCAGTACCATGGGTGTCATGTATGCACAGGACGGCGAGGAGTATGAGGAACTTGGCAGCGAGAACGATACCGCCCTGCAGAGCGCCCTCAAGGCCACCGTGCCCACCGCCGCCGCCCTTGCGTTCATGGTCTTTGTGCTTCTGTACTTCCCATGCATAGCCACCTTCGTCGCCATCAAGAACGAGACCGGCGGCTGGAAGTGGGCCGTTCTCCTTGCACTCTACACCATTCTCGTGGCCTGGCTCTGCGCCTTCGCGGCCTTCCGCATCGGCCTTTTGATCTGGCCGGTGTAGGAGCCTGCCCTCATTGACCTTATTCTTGCCTTCGGCTGGAGAACTCGCAGCCGCAGTAGAGCTGGTTGTAGAACTGCTCCTCGCGGATTATCTCGCCGCGGCGCTCCTGCAGGCCGCCCTTACGCCAGTTCTGGTCCCACCAAGTGACGCCGGAGACCAGCGAACATGCCCATCGGCCAGCCTCGTTCACCTGTTCGAGGCTTTTCCATCGGGAGGAAGCGAGGGTGGTTGTGAGTACCTCGAAGCCGTGGGCCGATGCATACTGCGCGGCGCGCAGCAGCCTGAATTTGAAGCATTGGAGGCATCGGCCGCCTCGCTCGGGCTCGTTTTCAAGACCCTCGGCGCATGTGCCCCAGGCCGCGTGGTCGTAGTCATCGGCTACAATTTCGAGGCCCCACTTGGCGGCATAACGGAGGCATTCGTTGAGGCGATGCTCATACTCCTTAAAGGGATAAATGTTTGAATTAGAGTAGAATATGACGGGGCGGAGGCCGTTCTGCACAAGGCACTCCACGATTGCCCCGCTACAGGGCGCGCAGCAGGCGTGGAGAAGGATGCGGGTTGCGCCGCCGGGAACGTCAACGTGCATGGAGTCTTGGGAAATTAAAAACAATTGACAGACAAGCCATTATACCAAGTGCAAACGGGTAATAAAGATTGCCGGTGATGGAGACGGCCGATACCCCGGCAAGTCCCGACGCCATTAGCATCTGAGCGCCGTACGGCAGGATGCCCTGAATAAGGCACGAGAAGGTGTCAAGGATGGATGCCGTCTTTCGCGGATCCAGGCCGAAACGCTCCGTAATATTCTTGGCCAGAGGCCCTACGGTAATGATTGCGATGGTGTTGTTGGCGGTGCAAAAATTAACGAGCGACACCAGGCCTGCAATGGAGAATGACGCCGCCCGTTTGCCGCCGATGCGCCGCGTGAGAGCGTCTATGATGAACTGCATGCCGCCGTTGTGACGTATCATCTCCAGCAGGCCGCCGGCAAGCAGTGAAACGATGATAAGCTCACCCATCGACCCTATTCCTCCGCCAATTGACGACATCCATCCCACAAAATCGTAAGCTCCTGTGCACCAGCCGATTATTCCATTAATTCCTATACCTGTCGCAAGCACCGTCACCACGTTCACGCCCGCCAGTGCAAGGCCTATTACAAGGATATAAGGTATGAGTCCCACCCACTGCACGTTATCGGCAACGGGAGCAATATCCGTTGAAAGGCCCATTACCACATATATTGCCGCGACGATAATGGCCGCAGGCGCCGCAATCCATAGGTTCACCTTGAATTTGTCCTTCATGGAGCACCCCTGGGTGGAGGTGGCCGCAACGGTGGTGTCGGAGATAAACGACAGATTGTCACCGAAAAACGCCCCTCCCACGATGATGCCAGTAATGAAAGGCAGGCCGATACCCGTCTGCCCTGCAATGCCGGCCGCAATGGGCACAAGCGCCACTATTGTTCCCACAGAAGTGCCGATGGCCATCGACACGAAGCAAGCGGCAAGGAACAGCCCGGCGTAAATGAGTTTTCCGGGAAGAATCTGGAGGGTGGCGTTCACCGTTGCTTCTATAGCGCCAATATCCTTTGCCGTTGAAGCGAATGCCCCTGCCAAGACAAAGATCCATATCATCATGAGAACGTTCTCACTTCCCGCCCCGCGGGAAAATATGGCTATTTTCTCGCTTGTCTTGTCTGTGGAACGGGTGATGAAGAACGAGTATATGGATGCAATGATGAACGCTGCCGCAACGGGAACCTTGTAGAAGTCATGAGCCAGTATGGAACCCATAAGATACACCGCCAGGAACACTCCCAGCGGACTCAGGGCCAACCAACCGTTCATCTTCTTCATGGATGCAAAGATACGCAAAAAATCCTTCACTGCGTTGTGGATTTTTCCCTGCCCCGGGTGGGGCGCAACCGCCTGACACTGAGCACGTTACGCAAAAGTCCCTGCCCCAAATGGAGCAGGGATAAAACGTTAACATACTGATTCACAGCAACTTGCACGCCAGTCGGGGCAGGGAAAAACCGACCTGCCGCAGGGGCGGGGAGCTATTCTCCCACCACCCACACGAGGACGTGACGGTCGAAGGTCATGTATTCGAGGTTGAATTCTTCTTCGTCCCCGTTCTTGTCAATGAAAGTGGCTTCGAGTTCGCCTTCGCCGCGGGGACGGAAACGTTCCACTTCTATCTGCTCTGCGAAATCTACGTTGTATCGGCTCAAAAACTTGAAAATAGCCTCCTTGGCGCACCAGTAGATGGCAAGCTGCTCGTTCCTCTTTTCGTCTTCAAGGTCGTCTATCTCGTCTTCGCTGAGGGCTTTCTTCTCTACGGCGCTGAAGTCGCGGTCCAGTGACTCTATATCTATGCCGCAGTCCTCTTCCTCGTGGAGGATGACTGCCACATACTTCTGGGTATGTGTGATGGAAATGTTCACCGGATTGTTTTCAAGGTATGGCTTGCCGTTGTCGTGATGGCTGAGGTATACCTTCTCGTCGAAGAGGGTATTGAGAAGTGCGCGCACGGCAAGGCGCTGCTTGCGGAGCGATTCGCTCTGGATGAAGGAAATTTCCTCCATTTCGTCTGCGGGGGTGGCGCTCAGCTCCCGGAGTTCCTGTTCGGTTTCGGTGATTTGCCACACGCCGATGGTGGCTTCGTTTTCAAGTTTTTTCTTTAAATACAGTCCCATTTACGGTTATTGGTTGAACGACATAGGAAAAGCCGCCCGAATGCCGCAGGCAACGGGTTCCAGTGCTATGTTCATGTGCAATCGCAACAGAGGGTCGTCCGAAGGGACGGCCGCAGCAAGAGATTTCACCGGACTGGGAGGCTCCATATCAATCGTTACAAATTACGCTACAAATATAATGCATTTTTGACAAATCAAAAAAATCTTTTATTGCCAAGAATTTACTATCTTTGTGGTCCGGTTAGTAAAAGAGTAACAAAACATCTGAATAATCATGAAATTTCTTACAGACGAGAAGCTCCTCATTGTCGGTGCAGCCGGCATGATCGGCTCAAACATGGCACAGACGGCAGCCTGCCTCGGCCTTTCTTCCAACATTTGCCTTTATGACATCTTCGAGCCCGGCCTCAAGGGCGTCCTGGCCGAGATGGACCACTGCGCATTCGAAGGCGTGAACTTCACTGCAACCATCAACCCCGAAGAAGCTTTCAAGGATGCAAAGTACATCATCTCCAGCGGCGGAGCTCCCCGCAAGGAAGGAATGACCCGTGAAGACCTCCTCAAGGGCAACTGCCAGATTGCTGCCGAGTTCGGCGACAATATCAAGAAGTTCTGCCCCGATGCAAAGTTCGTGGTCGTTATCTTCAATCCGGCCGATGTCACCGCCCTCACCGCCCTCATCCACAGCGGCCTCAAGCCCTCACAGCTCACCTCCCTTGCGGCACTTGACAGCACCCGCCTGCAGGAAGCCCTCGCACAGGAGTTCGGCGTGCCGCAGTACAAGGTTACCGGCGCCCACACCTACGGCGGTCACGGCGAGGCCATGGCAGTATTTGCCTCCCAGGTGAAGATTGACGGCAAGCCCCTCGCAGAGATGGGTCTTTCGGCCGAACGCTTCGCCGAAATCAAGCACAACACCATCCAGGGCGGCTCCAACATCATCAAACTCCGCGGCCGCAGCTCCTTCCAGAGCCCCGCATACCAGGCCGTGAAGATGATCGAAGCCGCAATGGGCGGAGAAAAATTCTGCTGGCCCGCAGGCACATACGTGAACGAGGGCAAGTGGAAGAACGTTATGATGGCAATGCCCACCGTCATCGACGCTACCGGCTGCCACTACGCCGCTCCTCAGGGCACCGCAGAAGAGATGGCCGCCCTCAACGCCTCTTACGAGCACCTCGTGAAGATGCGTGACGAGATTATCGGCCTTGGCATCGTTCCTCCCGTTGCAGATTGGACCAAGGACAACGCAAATCTCTAATTCCCTTCTGCGGCAGGTCGGTTTTTCCCTGCCCCAACTGGCGCGAAAACCGCTGTGAATCAGAAAGTTATCGTTTTCTCCCTGCTCCGTTTGGGGCAGGGAGTTTTGCGTAATCGGCTCAGTGCCAGGCGGTTGCGCCCCACCCGGGGCAGGGAAAAATCCACGACGCAGTATACGAATTTTTGCGTATATTTGTATCCATGAACAAACGAGTGCAGGCAATTGACGTTCTGAGGGGCCTCACCATGGCCCTTATGATTCTGGTGAACAACCCGGGGTCGTGGAGCGTCAAGTATACGCCTCTTAGCCATGCGGCATGGAACGGCTTCACGCCCACGGACTTTGTGTTCCCGTGCTTTCTGTTCATAATGGGCGTGTCCATGTTCTTCTCGCTGAGGAAAAGCAATTTCACCCTGTCGTGGAAGGTTGCAAAACGTTTCCTCCTTCTCGTGGGCCTCGGTCTCCTGTGCAACTACATCGGCAACGCCGTCAACGGCACATGGAGCCCGGAGAATCTAAGGTACATGGGCGTGCTGCAGCGTTTCGGCCTGTGCTACGGGATAACGGCCCTGCTCGTCTGCAAGGTCAATCACAAGTGGCTTGGCTGGACGGCCGCGGGCATTCTCCTGCTCTATTCCGTAATCCTGCTCCTTGGAAACGGCTACGTGCAGGGGCCCGAGAGCATAATTGCAAAGATAGACACTGCCATTCTGGGCGAAAACCACATTTACAGGCACGGCGGCGGGATAGACCCGGAGGGGCTCGTTTCCACCATTCCGGCAGTCGCCCACTGCATAATTGGCTTCATGATAGGAAAAACGCTGGCGCAGAAGGACTTCCGAAAGATGGATTCCATCGGCACGATGATGCTCATAGGCGGCTTCCTTCTCATGTATCTTCTTCCCGTCAACAAGAAGATATGGTCCCCCACGTTCGTCCTTGTAACCTGCGGCGCAGGCACGCTCCTTCTGAGCCTTTTCAACTGGCTTATAGATGAAAAGGGCTACTGGAAGCACACGGGATTCTGGAAAGTGTTCGGCTCGAACGCCATTTTCTGCTACCTCCTTTCCGACGTGCTGGCCTGGACCATCCACCTCACAGGGTTCAAGACCTGGGCGATGAATCTTGTCGGCACCACCAATTTCACGTCCCTGCTCTTTGCGGTACTGTGCGTGCTCGTCATTTATCTCATCGCCCTGCCGCTTTATAAACGTAAGATTTTCATAAAGTTATAACGATGAAACAAGCCATTGAAAGAAACGGAACCGGCGCGGCTATGAAAATGGCCGACCTTCTTGACATGGATTATTCGTTGCTGGGCGTTTTCAACCGTATGGGCCTTTCCCTGGGCTTCGGCGAAGCAAGCGTCGAGGAGGTCTGCCGTGAGGCCGATGTAGATGCCGATACGTTCCTTCTCATCTGCCATATGTATATGACGGACGGTTATCGGCCCACAAGGGAGGAGCTCCAAAGGACCGACCTCAACAACATACTCGAGTATCTGCGCAAGTCGCACGACTATTACACCGGCGTAATGCTTCCGGAGACGGAAAATGCCATAGGAGAATTTGTAAAGCCATGTGAGGAAAAACAGAAGGCCGTCATCCTCCGCTTCATGGAAGAATACAAGGAAGAGCTTCTTGCACACTTCCGCTACGAGGAAGAGACCGTTTTCCCTTATGTGGAGCACATGCTCAACAGCGAGGACGAGGGCCCTTTCACCATAGACGAGTACGAGCAGAACCACTCCAACGTGGAGGAAAAACTGCAGGACCTCAAGAACCTTGTGATGATGTACATGCCGGCCCAATGCAGGGTGCAGGATGCAAACAAGGCGCTTTTCTACCTTTTCAACTTCCAGCAGGACCTTGCCAAGCACACCCTCATAGAAGACGACATCCTGGTGCCCATGGTGCTTCGCATGGAGGAGGTGATTGCCGCCGCCCGTCCCGAGGGCGAAGAGCTGAGCACCCGCGAGAAGGAAATCCTTGTGAGCGTGGCGAGGGGCATGCTCAACAAGGAGATTGCCGACCAGTACAATATCTCCATCTACACGGTCATCACCCACCGCAAGAACATCACCCGCAAAACTGGCATCAAAACGGTTGCGGGACTCACCGTATATGCGCTCCTCAATAACCTCATAGATATAAACACCGTAGAATAAACCGCCATGGACTACAAACAATTCCTTCATTTTTACCCCGACTTCCCCATAAAGGGCGTCAACTTCGTGGACATTATGCCTTTCCTGCAGGACAAGGATCTGTTCAGGAGCCTTACGAACGAAATTGCCGGCATGTGCGAAGCTCCTAACGTCGCCGCACCCGAGGCGCGCGGGTTCCTCTTTGCCGCACCGCTTCTGTATTCGGCCGATTCAAAGGTGAAAAACGTGATTCCGCTGCGCAAGAAGGGCAAGCTTCCCTTTGCCGAAGGAGACCTTGTGCAGGTTGAGATAATGAAGGAATACGGCCCCGACCACGTTTATTTCCGCAGGAGCGACATCGCTGCCGGCGTCCCGGAGGGCGGCGTAATAGAGATAACTTTCTTCGACGATATCCTGGCTACCGGAGGCACCGCCCGAGGCCTGGCGCAAGGACTTAATGTCCAAACTGTTACGATTGAAGGCAAGCAGTACAGAGTAAGGGTGAAGGATTTTGTGTTCCTCGTAGAGATAGACGACCTCCCCGGACGCTCACGCCTCGAGGACATAGCGCCAGTAAAATCACTTATCCACGTTACTGAAGGTTAGACTTGTGGTCGAACTTCCCGCCGTGCCAGGTCCATGAATGGAGGGTGTCCCCTTCGCGGATGGAAAGGACCTGGCGGAAAACGCGTATATCCTTGGCGTTGCCGGCCCTCATCTCTCCTATGAGTTTCCACTGCCCCGTATCCTTGGAGTATATTGCCGCGCTCACGGATGAGGGATTCCGCCGTGCCACAATTACTTCCAGCTTTCCGGAATCCGTGAAATCATGGAGGCCGATGAGCGTTTCCACGCCGCTGCCTTCAAGAAGCTTTCCGTCAAGCATGACCTTTCCGTTTTCCACAGATGCTACCGCTCCGTCAAAATCCAGCTGGCCGTTGTCACCGAAATAGTATTGCTGCAGGCCGAACACGAAAGTGCCTGACTCGTTGTCTGCATATGTGCGCGTCTGGGCCGGGGCTGAAAAAGCCCAGGCCACGGCCGCAAGCAATATCAGAAACCGCTTAACCATTGTAGTTGGGGGCTTTTTTTGCTATTGAGACGTCGTGCGGATGGTTCTCCTTCACGGTGGCGGGCGATATACGCACGAATCGCGCGCTGTGAAGTGCGTCGATGTCACGTGCACCGCAGTAGCCCATACCGCTTCGCAGACCGCCCTCCAGCTGGAAAAGGATATCGCCCACGGGGCCCTTGTAAGGGACGCGGGCCACGACGCCCTCCGGAACCAGCTTCTTGGCTCCTTTCTGGAAATATCTGTCTGCGCTGCCGGCTTTCATGGCGTCTATGGAGCCCATGCCGCGGTATCCTTTCATTTTTACGCCGTCAATTTCCTCAATGTCTCCGGGCGCTTCGTCGGTTCCGGCAAACATGCTGCCGCACATGACGCAGTGCGCGCCGGCGGCGAGGGCTTTGACAACGTCTCCGGAGTAGCGCAGGCCACCGTCGGCAATGATGGGAACGCGGTCACGGGCCTCTGCGGCAACGTTTCCTATGGCCGTGAGCTGCGGCACGCCAACGCCCGCAACTATGCGTGTTGTGCAGATGCTTCCCGGGCCGATTCCCACCTTGAGGCCGTCTGCACCCGCTTCTATAAGGTCATGCGCGGCCTGTGCCGTTGCAATGTTCCCCACCACCACGTCAAGATGCTGGAACCTGGCCTTGATGGCTCTCAGGGTATCAATTACGCCCTTCGAATGTCCGTGGGCCGAATCCAGCACCACTGCATCTACGCCGGCCTCCACAAGTGATGCAACCCTCTCGCCTGCATCGGCAGTGATGCCCACGCCGGCTGCTACGCGCCCGCCTCCGGCCTTCACCTTTGCCACCTGAGCCGCCTGTTCCTCTGCGCTCATGTTTTTGTGAATTACACCTATTCCGCCGGCGCGTGACATTGCAAGGGCCATGGCGTCCTCAGTGACGGTATCCATTGCAGCCGATGCAAAGGGTATGTCAAGCTTTATGTTGCGTGAGAACCATCCGGAGAGGGAAACTTCGCGCGGGAGGACTTCGGAGTAGGACGGAACCAGAAGAACGTCGTCGAAAGTGATGCCATCCGGAGCTATGCGGTCTATGAAGGTCATGATTTTAAAAAATAATATTGGACAAAGATACGAAAAATAGTAAATTTGTATCCCAAAAAAGAGCCATATGCACGACGGTACCAAACTCAATGCCCCGAAGTTCATCGCGGAGGCAGTTTCTTCCATTAAGGCTCAAGTTGGGAACGATATTGTTGTCCTTGGGCTTTCCGGCGGAGTGGACTCCACAGTAACCGCCCTTCTCGTAGACAAGGCCATCGGGAAAAATCTTGTCTGTATCTTTGTAGATCATGGACTACTGCGCAAAAATGAGTTCGAAGACGTATTGGCCCATTATGAGGGTATGGGACTTAACGTCAAGGGCATACGCGCGGCACACCGTTTCTTCGACGCATGCCGCGGCATCACGGATCCCGAGCTCAAGCGCAAGGCCATCGGCAAAACTTTCATAGATGTGTTTGCCGATGAGGCAAAGAAGGTGTCGGGAGCAAAATGGCTTGCCCAGGGCACCATCTGGCCCGATATTGCCGAATCATTCTCGGACAAAGGCACAATCAAGAGCCACCATAACGTGGGCGGCCTCCCCGAGCAGCTTGACTTCGGCCTTGTAGAGCCTCTCAAGTATCTTTACAAGTACGAAGTGCGCGAAGTTGGCGCCGCCCTGGGCCTGGACGCCCATTTCCTGGGCCGTCATCCTTTCCCGGGACCGGGCCTCGGCGTGCGCTGCCTGGAGGAACTCACTCCGGAGAGGGTGCACATTCTTCAGGAGGCAGACGCCGTTTTCATAGACGCCCTCCGGGAAGCCGGCCTCTATGACGAAATCTGGCAGGCCGCCGCAATACTTCTTCCGGTGCACTCTACCGGTATAAAGGACGGGAAGCGCACTTATGAGAATGTCATAGCCCTTCGCGCAGTCAACTCCAGGGATGCCGTCACCGCAGAAGTCATAAACCTGCCGTTCGACTTCCTCCAGAAAGTTGCAACCGAGATAATTGAAAAAGTTGACGGCGTCAATAGGGTTGTCTATGACATCTCGCCCAAACCGCCGTCAACCATAGAATGGGAGTAACGAGGCCAAACTAAGCTTTACTCTGCCGGAGAATTGATTATCTCCATAGCGGCCTCATAGTCCTGTGCGTTCACCTTAACCTCTATGGGACTTGCATATCCCATCGAGGGGTAGGAAGAGTCGGCGCCAAAGACGCCTGCGGGGATACCGTTGTCGCGAAGCATTGCGGCAACAATCTCGGCCTGCATCCTTTCGGAAAAGCGGGCAACGGTTTTAAAGTCTTCCATAGCGTTATTATTTAGTGGTCGCCATTGCGGCTTCAATTTCTTCCGGAGTTACCGGCAGGCGCTTTGCACCAAGCCGGCGTGCTCCGTCCGGAGTAACCAGCACGTCATCCTCGATGCGGATGCCGCCGAAGTCATAGTACTTCTCCAGTTTCGCGAAGTTGATGTAGTCGCTTCCGGTGCCCTCATTCTTGAATTTCTCAATAAGGGCCGGAATGAAGTAAATGCCTGGCTCGTCTGTAATTACATGGCCGGGGACAAGGCGGCGGGCCATGCGCAGGGAGCCCAGTCCAAGCTGCTTTGCGCGGGCCTGGTCCGGGTCGTAGCCCACCAGGTCTTCGCCCAGGTCTTCCATGTCATGAACGTCAAGGCCCATGTTGTGGCCCAGCCCGTGCGGCTGGAAAAGGCCGGCAAGGCCAATCACCACCATGCTGTCCACGTCTCCGTGCACAAGGCCCAGGTCTGCAAGCCTCCCGAGCATGAAGCGGGCCGTCGCAAGGTGCACCTCACGGTAGGTAACGCCGGGTTTCGTGAGACTGAAAGCCAGATTGTTGCAGTCACAAACAATTTGATATATGTCTTTCTGTTTTGAGGTGAACTTGCCGCTTGTGGGGTATGTTCGCGTAAAGTCTGACGCGTAGTGCTCATTGCTTTCCACGCCGGCATCTATGACCATGAGCTTCCCGGGCTCAATGACAGCCGCATGTCCGTGATTATGAAGCGTTTCCCCGTGCTGGGTGAGTATGGTGGGGAAGGAGACGCCCCATCCCTTCGCAAGCGCAACGCCCTCCATCTTTCCCACAATCTCCTGCTCGATTATGCCGGGCTTTATGCTGTCACGTGCCACGCTGTGCATCTCGTATCCGAGGTCGCACGCATGGTCGATGGCCTCAATTTCAATGTCTTCCTTTACAAGAC
>FLNY01001745.1_pt1 | contig 30702 bp, 33 predicted proteins | sample 1140381 | NCBI WGS metagenome assembly FLNY01 (sample SAMEA3878172, study PRJEB12797) | bioreactor metagenome | biome: Moose rumen | place: Sweden | collected 2011-10 | reverse complement strand
TGTGGAGAATGTCAAAGGCGCTTGGGTTTAAGAATTTTAGTGACATCATTAAGAAGTTTCAGGCAGGCGGAGCAAGCCTTGAAAAGACTTATCGCGACAGCAAAAAACAGTTTGTTCAGATAGAACTTCTCGCGGTAAAAAAGGAGTATCAAGGCAAAGGATTTATGCGACCTCTTGTTGAAACTGCTTTTGAAGTGGCAAGTAGCGCGAATCTTCCGGTCATTGTTTCTACAGATGCAAAGATCAAAAAAGATAAGTATGAACATATCGGAATGCAGCATGTGAATACAAGAACTTTAGGAGAAAAGAGCTTTATGTATGATCTTGTAAGAAAAATATAATTGTGGTAGCGGTTTTCAAAGAGCAAGAGATTTAAATTATGATGGAGAACTTTGCAAAAATGAACTGTCGGATTTCAGACAATTACAGGCGTACAGCTTATAAATAGAGATTCAGTCATTATTTTTGATGAGGTTCAGCTATATCCAAGGGCAAGGCAGGCTATTAAGTATCTGGTAGCTGATGGAAGATATGATTACATAGAGACTGGATCTCTGATTTCAATTAAGAAAAATGTAAAGGATATCCTGATTCCGTCGGAAGAGATGAAACTTAAATTGTATCCGTTGGATTATGAGGAGTTTCTATGGGCAACTGGGAATGAAACATATAGATTGTTAAAAGATTTCTATGACAAAAAGACAGCAATAGGTAATTCTGTAAACAGAAAGCTGATGCGTGACTTCAGAATGTATATGGCGGTGGGTGGAATGCCCCAGGCTGTACAGGCTTATCTTGAAAAAAAGAGTTTTAGAGAAATAGATGAAGTTAAGCGAAACATAATTCGTCTTTATGAGGATGACTTTAGGAAAATAGATGCATCAGGTCTATCATCGAGAATATATAAGGATGTGCCGTCACAATTGTCTCATAATAAATTGGGCAGAAACAGAAAGTAGTTCCAATCGAGATAAAATCATCAGCAACCACTTCACATAAGTCTATTGATGTTTTTTGTGAGAAGTATTCTAAAATTACGTCCAGACCATATATCTTTTCTCAGAAAGACATTTCAAATGATGGGCAGACTTTGTTCATGCCAATTTATATGTTGCCTTTTTATTGGAAGAGTAATGACTATTGATGATCTGGTGGGTGTTTTTACTCAATTTTTACAGTGAAATACATGTCAAAGAGGGTTCCGGCTATGGTTTAACATGAGCTAGTACCCAAAAGTTCCCCAAAAAGTTCCCTCGAAGTTCACCCGAAGTTCCCTTGTGGTGCACATATCATACCTAGGGTAGAGAATTCCGCACAAATATGGTAATATACTTTAGGTTTAGACTATTTTTTAATACTTAAGAATATTTATATATAGAAGGAGATAAATTACCATGAAGTTGGGCATCGGAATTAAAAGCCTGTTTCATAGATACTCTTAAAAATCCTTAAAAGCCGATAAATACAGAAAATATAAGTGTTTGAGATACAAGAAGATATCAAATAATTACTTATATTTTCTCATAGGTCAACAATAAATGTAACAGTAAATGTAACACTTAGATGAAGCCTAAATACAAAAAAGGGATATTCAGAAATGCTCTGGAATATCCCTTAATTATTTTCTTTTATGCGGTGGGGTAGAATCGTTTGTAATCCCTGCTATATAGTCAAGTGATACATCATAGAATTTTGCAAGTGTAATTGCTAACTCAAATGGAAGTTCACGTTTTCCTGTTTCATAGTTGTGGTAAGTAGTACGTTGTAGGTGAAGAAGTTCAGCGAGTTTTCTTATAGATAAATCTTTATCCTCTCTTAAATCCCTTAATCTTGAGTAATAACCCATAAATATAATAACCCTTGCAATTTATCGTTATTGAAAGTGTACATCATATGATGTACAATAACTCTGTATGTCCTACAAGCGTAGGACAGGAAAGGGCTGTAGTATGAAAAAGGTTGTTTTACTTATTCTTAATTTCGTTTTGCCATGCGTTCTTTTGGCAATGTCATGGGATAATGAAGTTAAAAGATGGGGCGGTGAGTTGCTAGGTGGAGTGATAGTAATTACTTATCTAATATTTTTTGCTGTATATGGAGAGGCTTACAGACATGGAAGGAGTAGACTTCTATATGAGGGGGTTATATTTGTTGGAATGATTTTATATCTTATAGTTCTATATAAGAGTATTGATTTATTTGGAATATCTACCGACTTTTCTGAACTTGGAATTGGAACGAAGATTTCATTAACCTTTGTTTGTATTCTCATAATGATAATGCGTATTGTAACAATGGTTGCTGGAAATGATAAGTATAGGGCAGAAAGCATGGATAGGCAGGTGCGAAGAGTTGAATCGGCTGTTGAAGATGCCAGAATCAAGGTTAAGGTAGCTGCTGATAATGGCTCTTTACATGATATTGAAAAAGCTAAAATTGAATTAGAGGAAGCAAAAGAACGTAGAAGCGGTTTCTATGATGAAGTAAAGAGAGGTCAATCGAGAGAGTATAATAGTGATACTCATAGAAAAAAACAGAGTTGGGAGGAGTAAAATTATGCAATATAAAAGGATGCTTTTTGCAGTTTTTGCAGTATGCCTTTTGACAGGATGTGGAGAAAAAGAAGGGGATGCAGTTGAAAAAAATTCATCTGCAATATTAACTGAAAATACGAAAGTACAGGCAGAAAACGAAAACTCATCTGTTTCTTATGCTGTAGGTGATGTTGTTACTTTTGGAAGCTATGAGCAGGATGATAATGAGGATAATGGAGCTGAACCAATAGAATGGATTGTTTTAGATACGGATGGAAGTAAGACCTTATTATTATCAAAATATGTGCTTGATGAGGAACAGTATGATTACAGCGGAAATCAGGTTACATGGTATACAAGTAATATATTTCAATGGTTAAATGCTGATTTCAAAAATGAAGCGTTTTCAGATGACGAAAAAAATCAGATAGTCAATTCAGAATATGGTGATGTGTTTCTGTTATCCTTTGATGAAGCGGTGAAATATTTTGATATGTCACCTATACAAGAGCATGATTCGATAGCAGACATGGATTATACTTGTTACTATTCAGAAAAAGCGTTGGCAGAGCCTACGCAATATGCATCTTCGGGATATACTGGTGCAAAGGAATTAAAACAAGAGCACTATGATGGGCTAACAGATAAAGGAGTTACATATAGTACGGATATAGTCGGAAATATTTATGCTCCTTATTGGCTTCGTACACAGGTTGAGGGAGATTGGAGCTGTGTTAATGCAGTAAATGAACAGGGCGGATTAAGAGATAAAAACATATCAAATTCTGCATATTTGTTGGCGAAGGCTGATATTGGTGTTCGTCCTGCTATTTGGATAGGCGAGGATAATTCAGATTCTAGTAGTGATACAAACCTAGAGACAACTGATAACTCTTTAGATATTGATAATAGTGCAAGTGATGTAAGCGGATTTTATGGCTACAATTTACCCCTTATTTTTTCACTTGATTACGAGTATGCAGATGACGATACTTTGATATATAATATAGAGGATAAGGGTGATTATTATCTTGTAAGAGGTTCTATTGTATGCCCTGAATGTGTTGTGCAAGATGATGTTTACAATAGTTCGATTGAAACAGGGAGTGGTCACAAATACACATATAAGAGTACAGAGTCATATAATAATGACCAAAGAGAAAAAATAGTTTTGTCGGGAGAAGACGGGCAGGAATACTCTATTTTTAACATACCTGCTTTTATGATAGATACTTACACCAAGGAAGAATACTATCCGATTTCTAACGAGAATAACGAATATTTCAAGACTATATTTGAAAATGTAGTTTTGCAGATTCCTAAAGATACAGTATTTTATGATGGCAATAGTGCAGGAGATACTTTTGAAACTGCTGTAAATAATGGTACATTTGAAAATGCCACATACAGTATTGCATACGATATTCATTTTGCAGAGGATGGAAGTATAGATATTCTAACTCCATCTGATATTGGCAGTAATGGAGTTATGGGATGGTATGATTCTACAGCGGTAGTATGGAGAGAAGAACTTAACAGATAGGAAATGATATGGATGAATGGATTGGTTTACCGGATGATTATGATTTTGAAAAGATGACAGAAGAGTATACACGAAGCTATAATCTTTTGTGCGAGGTAAACGAACCATTTCATGTAAAGATGAAAAAAATCTTTGATTATTTGCAAGTTGACAGGCTTTCCTTTGAAGAAAAAACGGAACTGCATACTAAGTTTTTTACTGATTTTCAAAGAGAGGGATATATTCCAAGAATGTCAACTTTTATCTCAATGTGTATGGGACTGAACCTTGATTTGGCAACAGCAGAATCCTTATTGGCATCAGCGAAAGTGGCTTTTGATAAAACGGATCGCCTGCATTGTGCGTATATATATCTGCTCACTAAGCATCAGGGGTTAAATATTGAGGACTGTAATAAAATTCTTAAATATCTTGGTTACACAGAAAAGAAGCAATTACTTGGAACTTTTGATAAAGATAGTCGAAGAAAATAAAACTTAATAAGTTACGAAACAAATGTATTAAAAGAGCTTTTTGATGATTATATTCATTGAAAAGCTCTTTTTTTCGTTACTTTATAAGTGATACCTAAAATCTGAAATTGTGGCATATATATGTGTGTAGCGCGTTACATGAAAAAAGGCAGATACAGCCAAAGATGTATCAGAAAGAAAAGAGGTACAGAAAATATGAGTAATTCAATTCTTAAATATGTTGTTGTCGATGCAATAAAAACTGCTGGAATAAAGATGATGATGCTTGAGTGCCGTCCACACTATCCATTTGTAGAGGGCATCCGTGGTGAGCAGGACGGAATTGTTGTAACAGGTTTATCTGAGAAGATGGGCTATGAAAAGGCAGACATAAAAATCCTTGGACTATCAAAGCTTCCGTTTGATTTTGATGGAACGCCTACGCCTGTCGAGTTTGAGGATTTAGAGGGCAAGTTATGGCAGGATTGGAACAATAAGGGTGCTGTAAAACTATCTCTATCAGCTAAAGGCGTAAAGCTTGCAGGAAACAAGCGTATCAAGCTTGGAGGAGATAACGAATGAGACAAGATAAATGGTATAGGTTGAGGGCAGGAAATCTGCCCTTAACCCGTAAAGGACGGATAGCAAGAAAAGTAGAAAAATTTGTTAAAAGAAACAGCTTGTATCAGTTTCATTATGTAATAGAAAACGGGGCAAAGGTCGAAAGAGTAGATTATTATCCGACGATTGATTATATGGAAAGAAAAGCTGATAACGAATTCCTTGTAAGAATCCGCATGGATGGAACTATGCGTTCAGAAAGATTCAGAGATATGGAGCAGGAGCTTGCAGATATGTTTAAGACTGTTTGTATAGGTAAATGCGAAGAGAGAGGCTATCTGATATATCATTTTGAACGCACAAAACAGGAGCAAAAAAGAATCTATTCTCATACTGATATTCAAATAGCAGGAGAAACTGAGATAGTATTTTCTGGCATTGCTTGGGATTGGCGCAAGTGTCCTCATTTGCTTCTTGTAGGTAATACTGGCAGTGGAAAAACACAAACGGCTCAATACATTATCTCATGCCTATTGAATCAAGGAACAAGGGTTATATATTGTGACCCTAAAAATGACGATGATATGAGGCTGTTTATGCAGGTTAATCCTTCCGTTAGATATGTCACAAAGGAAAATGAAATAGCAAAAGTAGTTAGAGAGACAGAAGAGGAAGTACGCTTGCGTGAAAGAGATTTACAAAATATCGGAATTGATGAAGCGGAGTTTAATCCCGTGTTTTTGTTCTTTGATGAGCTTATTGCATTTAGCAAGATTGCCGAAAAGAAAACCTATGATGAAACACAGCGTAGGCTCGCGAGCATAGTTGTGACAGGCAGAAGTAAGCGAATATATGTGGGTTTAATACTCCAAAGACCTGACACGTCTTTTGTAGAAGGTGCTATACGTGATAATTTATCATGCAGAATCTGCATGGGACAGATGAGTGATGCAGCTTATAAAATGGCTTTCGGTAGTGATTTTGCTCATGTAAAGAATAACAGGCATGAAATAGGTGCAGGATTGATATTCAGACAGGGCGTAGATACAAAACCACGTGAGTTTCTGACTCCATATATTGAGAAAGGAGCATTGAACAGGGAATAGAGCTTTGATGTGTGGCGGTTTGCTTCGGAGAAGCAAAGCGGAGCGACCGCCACAAATTCCTTGAGGGCACACTACGACCCCTCAAGGAACAATGTTCATTGTTCATAAAAAAAATAATGGAAAAGCGTACAAGAAACTATGGAACAGTTGTATACCCTGAATCTGCGCCGTCTGATTGGATTTCAAGGCTACAGGAACAACTTGTGCCTGCACTCATAAGCCCTTTGCATGACAGAGATATAAATTCCGATGGAACAATTAAAAAACCTCATTTTCACGTGATGATTCTGTTTGATGGAGTGAAAACCAAAGAGCAAGCCAAAGAGGTCTTTGATGTTATTGGTGGCGTAGGGGTTGAGACAATTAAGAGTGTAAACGCTTATGCTCGATATTTGTGTCATTTAGATAATCCCGAAAAAGCACAGTATAGTACAGATGATGTTATTTCATGTGCTGGAGCGGATTATATGTCAATGATAAGTCTTGCCAAGGATAAGTATACAGCTATTGGAGAGATGCTTGATTATTGTCAGCAAAATGCAGTTGTTAGTTATGCAGAATTATTGTTATATGCAAGAGACAAGAGAAAAGATTGGTTTCATGTCCTTTGTGATAATGGAACTGTCACAATGGTTCAGTATCTTAAATCCAGATATTGGACTGTAAACAGCTATAAGGAAAGGAATATAGAAAATGAATAATACCATACCTATATGGGAGAAGCAGCTTCTTACAATAGATGAGGCGGCACTGTATACAAATATAGGACAAAACAGGATATCAGAAATGTTAAGAAAGCCTTCCTGTCCGTTTGTTATCTACATTGGGAGAAAGAAGCTAGTGAAAAGAAAAGAGTTTGAAAAATTCTTGTCAGAAAACATTGAACTCGACTAAAGAAATCTAACACAAAGAAGCCGACATATGGTATTATAGAATACTGTATTTAGGCTTCTTTTTGAAAGGAGCTTATTATGGGCAAAGACTTAAAAGGTAAGGAATTAGGTGTTGGGATTACTCAACAAAAAGACGGTCTTTACAATGCAGGCTTTGTTGACAAACTTGGAAAAAGGAGAGTGAAACGGTTTAAGAAATTACAGGAATGCAGAAAATGGCTTGAAGATGCGAAGTACATAAATGAGCATAGCAGTATTACAGAAGCAAATAACATGATTGTGGATGCATGGTTTGAGTATTGGATTTCGATTAAGGAAAAGACTGTTAGACCAAACACAGTAAGAAATTACCGTGAACGTTATAAAAGAAATATCAGCCATGTAATAGGTAAAATGCTTTTGGTTGATGTTAAACCTATTCATTGTCAGAAAATTTTTAGTGACATGGCAGATGAGGGTTATAAAACAACAACTATGTATCAGACTAGAATAGCATTATACAATATGCTCGACTTCGCAAAGGAAAACGATATTATTATCAATAATCCCTGTAAAAAGTCAGTCAGAAGTGACATGGGTAAACCTTCAGAGAGCAAAAAGGCTCTGGAAATAAATGAGCAGAAAAAATTCTTGGAGTATGCAAAAGGACAGAGCTATGAAAATCAATACAGATTTATTTTGCAGACAGGTTTAAGAACAGGCGAACTTGTAGGGCTTAAATGGGATGATGTAGATTTAGCAAAGAAAACTCTAACAATAAGTAGGTCTATGGAGTATAGACATTCCGTAGGGATTTGGAGAGTTGGAGAGCCTAAAAGTGCATCAGGATATAGAACTATCCCATTGACTGATGAAGCTGTAAGAATTCTTAAAGACCAAAAGATTAAAAACAGTAATTTAAAAGTAGTTCCTATTGAGTGGAGCGACTATATATTTCTTTGTCGCAAGGGAACACCTATAAAGAATAGTACATATGATACAGGACTGTATAAAATATGTAATAAGGCATCTATTAAGCCTTTTGCAATGCATGTGCTTAGACATACCTTTGCTACAAGATGCATTGAGGGTGGAATGAAGCCTAAAACCTTACAGAAAATCCTTGGACACTCTAATATAGGAATTACAATGAACCTCTATGTTACGACAACAGAGGATGAAAAACAAAAAGAAATTGACCTTGTGGCTGATACATTGATGTTATGCAGTTCAATATAAATGCTTATATATTAAAAGAATGTGTAACAGTAAATGTAACACCTGTAAGATTGCAGGTGTGAAAAAGCCCATAAAATAAAGACTTTTAAAGGAGATATAAGAACATATGAAACTAGGCATCGTCGGGCTTCCAAATGTTGGAAAGTCAACACTTTTTAATTCACTTACAAAGGCAGGCGCACTAGCTGCTAATTATCCATTTGCTACAATCGATCCAAATGTAGGTATTGTATCAGTGCCGGACAAGCGTTTGGATGAACTTACTAAGATGTACAATTCTAAGAAGACAGTACCTGCTACAATCGAGTTTGTTGATATTGCTGGTCTTGTAAAAGGAGCATCAAAAGGCGAAGGTCTTGGAAATCAGTTCCTTGCTAATATCCGTGAGGTAGATGCTATTGTGCATGTAGTCCGTTGCTTTGAGGATGCCAATGTGGTTCATGTGGATGGCAGTATAGATTCGCTTCGTGATATCGAGACAATCAACCTTGAGCTTCTTTTCTCAGATATGGAAGTTATGGAGCGTCGCTACTCTAAGACAGAGCGTTCAGCACGTATGGATAAGACACTTCAGAAAGAAGCGGCTATGCAAAAACGCCTTCTTGATCACATGGAAGCCGGCAATATGGCTAAGACTTTTGAGCTGAGTGACGAGGATGAGGAGGCTTACTTCAAGGAGTACAATCTTCTTACAGCAAAGCCGGTTATATATGCTGCTAATGTGGAGGATGAGGATCTTGCAGATGACGGAGCAAGCAACAAAAATGTTGCTGCAGTTCGCGAGTATGCTGCAAAGGAGGGCTCAGAAGTGTTTGTTATCTCTGCCCAGATTGAGCAGGAGATTTCTGAGCTTGAATCCGAGGAAGAAAAGCAGGAGTTTTTAGAGGCTATGGGACTTTCTGAGTCAGGTCTTGACAAGCTTATTACGGCTTCTTACAGACTACTTGGTTTGATTTCATATCTTACATCAGGAGAGGATGAGACACGTGCCTGGACCATCAAAAAAGGCACAAAGGCTCCGCAGGCAGCCGGTAAGATCCATACTGATTTCGAGCGAGGATTTATCAAGGCAGAGGTTGTAAGTTATGACGACTTGATGACAAACGGTTCCATGGTTGCAGCAAAGGAAAAGGGCCTCGTTCGTATGGAGGGTAAGGAGTATGTTGTGCAGGATGGCGATGTAATCACATTTAGATTCAATGTTTAGAATTCTACTATAGTTTTTTACTTACTATTTTGGTATCATAGTCTTAATGATATCTATTGTTTGATTTACCTAAGGAGGTAACTATGAAAATCACTAATATCAAGGACACAGAAGCGTTTTTTAATGTTATTGATAGTTGCGAGGGCAAGGTGGAGCTTGTTACCGGTGAGGGAGACAGACTCAATCTCAAATCAAAGCTTTCTCAGTTTGTTTCATTAGCCAATATCTTCAAGGCGGATGACAGCATTATTCCTGAGCTTGAGATAATCGCGTATGAGCCGGAAGATTCCAAGAAGCTTTTGGAGTTTATGATTAATCAATAGTCCTGAGAGGATTTTTCAAATTGTTTTCAGATAGGACAGTATATTAAGTGGGGGCATTGTTATGCCTCCATTTTTTCCATTCACTTTGCACAAGCGGATATTTTTGTTAAAAATATGAAATTGAGATTTAAAGGAGTTTTTGGATGAGAGCATATGAGAGATTGTTAAAATATGTGAAAATATATACCACGAGTGATGAAGATAGCGAGAATGTGCCTTCGACTGCCCGTCAGTTTGACCTGGCGCACATCTTGGTTGAGGAGCTGAAGGATTTGGGCGTGGCTGATGCCAGAGTAGATAGCAAGTGCTATGTCTATGGTACTATTCCTGCTACACCGGGCTACGAAAACAAAAAATCAGTAGGTTTTATTGCTCATATGGATACTGCACCTGATTTTTCCGGTGAGAATGTCAATCCTGTGATCGAAGAGAATTATGATGGAAAAGATGTAGTGTTAGGAACTTCTGGGCGCGTTATTAAGGTGTCTGATTTTCCACACCTAGAGACCCTGAAAGGGCGTACTCTTATTCATACAGATGGCACGACACTTTTAGGCGCAGATGATAAAGCTGGCGTTTCTGAAATAATGACTTTTGTAGAAGAGATACTCAAGAGTGATGAGCCACATGGAAAAATATGCATAGGATTTACACCTGATGAGGAGATAGGACGTGGAGCGGATTGTTTCGATGTGGAAGGCTTTGGGGCTGACTTCGCCTATACGGTAGATGGCGGTGAGGAAAATGCTATCGAATATGAGAATTTTAACGCAGCCGGAGCTAAGGTGAAATTTACCGGAGTCAATATTCATCCGGGAGATGCAAAAGACATTATGGTGAATGCTGCTTTAGTTGCCATGGAATACAACAGCATGCTTCCTCCTGGCGAGATACCATCAAAGACTTCGGGATATGAAGGATTTATTCATTTGACGGATATGTCAGGGGATGTATCATCCTCAGAACTTTCATATATCATCAGAGATCATGATGAGCAGAGATTTTGTGACAAGAAAAAGGTCATGGAACATGCATGTAATATTATCAATCAAAGATATGGTGAAGGTACTTGTGTGCTTGAGATAAAGGATCAATATCAGAATATGCTTGAGAAAATCAAGCCGCACATGTTTCTCATAGATTATGCTTTTGACGCGATAAAAGAAGCGGGAGAGGATCCGAAAGCTGTTGCTATTCGTGGAGGCACAGATGGGGCTAGACTTTCATTTATGGGATTGCCATGTCCAAATCTCGGTACAGCCGGATATAATTTCCACGGTCCGATGGAGCACATTACAGCTGAAGGCATGGATACTATGGTGCTTATATTACATGGAATCGTAGCGCGCTTTGCAGAAGTCAAATGATTTCATTCCGATAGATTGAGGGAGAGATATGTCGTCAGAAAAAAGAAAAGAACTACTTATAGATATAATAATGGACGCCTTATCAGGTCTTTGTATAGGTGTTGCACTATATAATTTTGCGGCGGATGCCAAGTTCCCACTTACAGGTCTTACCGGTATCGCTATGATTTTTTATCAGTACTGGGGTTGGAAAATTGGTATTATGACTATCATAATGAATATTCCCCTTATATTTTGGGCATACAAAGTGCTCGGCCGCAAGTTTATGATAAAATCATTTAAAACAATGGCAATTGGTACCGTCATGATGGATTTCGTGGCACCATTGCTTCCAAGAGTAGAGATAGATAATATCATACTTAATGCAATCGTGGTTGGAGTTCTTACAGGCATGGGTTATGCTTTGGTATATATGAGAAATTCCTCCACCGGAGGCGCGGATTTCATTATGATGATTATCAAAGCCAAGCAGCCCCACATATCTCTGGGTAGGATATTTTTTATCGTAGATGTAGTTATTATAGTGATTGATACATTGGCCTATGCTCATTCTTTCGAAGCACTTTGCTACGGATTTATTATCAGCTACATAGGTTCTTTGGTTGTTGATAAAGTAATGATTTCTGCCGATTCCGGCATGATGTGCATGATAGTTACCAATAAGGCTGAAGCTATTGCTGATGCTATAGACAAAGCTGTAGAGCGAGGTACTACTATTTTTACAGCAAAAGGCGGATACAAGGGTGATGTGCGGCAGGTTCTTATGTGTGCCTGCTCAGATAAACAGATGTATCAGGTAAACAGAGTTGCAAAAAAGATTGACGTGGACGCATTTATCGTCATAATGGAATCAAAGGCAGTTTATGGTGAAGGCTTTAAAAGATTTAAGATGCGATAAATCAATCATAAGCTAAAAAGAATTAAATGGAGTTAATTTATGTCAGAGAAAATTTGTGTTCTTGGTGTTGCAGGAGGCTCTGCATCAGGCAAGACAACTATCATCAAAAAGTTACAGGATTATTTTGGAGAGGATATAGCTGTTATCAGTCATGACTCGTACTACAAGGCTCATCCGGAGATGACTTATGAGGAGCGTAGTCAGTTAAACTACGACCATCCGGATTCTTTTGAATCTGATAGGATGGCCGAGGATGTGAGAAAACTCATAAAAGGATATGCTATCGATATGCCGGTTTATGACTACGTCAATCACAATCGTTCAGACGAGACAGTTCGTATCGAACCCAAGACTGTTATTGTGATGGAAGGTATCCTTATTCTTGAAAACAAAGAGCTAAGAGATTTGATGGATATCAAGATATTTGTAGATACTGACGCTGATGAGCGACTTATGCGCCGTATCAAACGTGATATGATAGAGAGAGGCCGTAGCATCGAGTCTATTATTGAGCAGTATTCCAAGACTGTTAAGCCGATGCATGAAGAGTTTGTAGAGCCATCCAAGAAGCATGCGGATATCATTATCCCCAGAGGAGGTGAGAATGCAGCAGGTCTTGAGATGCTGATTACTTACATGAATAAAAAATTACATGTAGATATAGAATAAAAAAGGAAGTATAAATAATGCATGAATTAGGAATAGTTTTTCATGTGGCAAAACAGGTAGAGGCAGTAGCAAAGGAAAATGACCTTGAGCATGTATCCGAGGTAGTTTTGTCTGTAGGTGAGGTATCTACAGTTATACCCGATTATCTGATAGATTGTTGGGCTTGGAATGCTAAGAAGTATCCACTGTTGGAAGCCAGTAAGCTTAGGTGCGATATAATAAAAGCCGTTACCTTTTGTGAGGATTGCACTCAGGAATACGAGACTGTTGCTTACGGCAAGACATGTCCGCACTGCGGTAGTGACAATACATATCTGGTCACAGGGAATGAAGTTATTTTAAAAGAAGTGATAGCTGATTAAAAAAAGGACCTTTGGGTGGCTGAAGCCCAAAGGTCCTTTTTCGGTCGCACATTCAATTGGAATATGCTTTTGAAGGGAGAAAATATATGAAATGGTCCGAATGACCAAGTAATAAGTGTTTTAAAAAAAACAACAAAGGTTGCATATTAAATTGAGGAGAGCCATACTGATGCACCATCGTGCAACACCTGCAAAAGGTCTATTGTAACCATAACTTGTACTGCGGGATTCATACCAACCTGTATTCCAGTTTAGGCTCTGCTCGAACTGTCTATATCTGAAATTTCCGGGCTCTAATGCTATAGCCCTTGATATATATTCTCTGGCATCATTTAGGTTGCCAAGTCCCTGAGAAGCAACAGAAGCGAAGAAATACCATTGACCGTTTCTGTACTCATCAGATATAGAAAGCAATACATTCATCGCTGCGGCAAACTGTCTTGCGTTGATATAGTTTGCAGCTGCCTGCATCTCTACAGCGCTTTGCGAATAAGTGTTGTCATTATTATAACTGTATCCTCCGGAGTATCCGTAGGTACCACCAAATGAGGAAGTGCCATTTTGCCTTTCATCCATTATTTGATTATAGGCAGCCTGAATCTCTTTAAATCTTTCTTCTGCCTGTGCCTTGTTTGGGTTGTTGATGTTGGCATCGGGGTGATATTTTCTACTCAGGCTTCGGTATGCTTTTTTGATTTCCTCATCTGAAGCGTCTCTTGAAACGCCCAAGACCCGGTACGGATCTATCATGCTGGATTCTCCTTTGGAGTATTTCTTTTTTCTTTTATGTGCAGATATTCAAACCTCGTCCATACTCCCGAGTAGATAATGTTTCTGAGTATATCTGCATTTTCAACAATCGGTAAGCGTTCAAAGGATTTGGCACATTCTGCCATGAGAGATGTAAGATTTACTCTTACAAAAGTTTCAAATTCTTTGGGACACTCTTTTTTCATGTTTAACAGTGGATTATAGTTTCCATGTTTTGCATCTTTTTTCAGATCATCATAGGCATCCAATATATAGATGAATTTGCCCATGTAATAGCCCATGCAATGTAGGGTATTGGTCCAGGCGTCATCCTTCCAGTTAAATAAAGTACCAAGCATTTCCCCGGTGTAGCTGGAGACGATATCTATATTGGTCTCTCCGCTAAATTCGGCGGCTGAAAGCTTTTTTATATATTCTTCCACAGCCAAACTCTGTCGGGGATATTTTTTGCTGATTGCTTCATAATAATTTTTTATGGAGTTGGCAGCTACTGCTGATAGCTTTGAACCCTCATCGGTGTAATTATCCATCAGGCTGTGATAGGAGAGCAAAATATCCATATCAGCCGCATAATCTATAGCCTCGCTGGATAAGTAGTTTTTAACTTTAAGAGGATGCAACATACATCTATGGGGAGCGGATGTAATCTCAGGCTCATAAAGGCTTTGGAGCAAAATTGCTAAAAAGCACAAATCATAATTCAGAAGTAGTTGACCCTTTGCACCTGCAACTTTTCCAAGCTGCTGACACAAGCCACAATAAAATTCCTGATATGTCTTCTTGTCAATCTCAGAAAGTTGAGTGACATCGGCATGAATATATCCAAACACTTGCTATACCTTTTTTATGAATTGAGTGTGACATTTACTACAGGTAACTTGTATTTTGCCTCTACCCTTTGGTGCTCTAAGTTTTTGTTTGCAGGAGGGGCATTTGAAAATAGCGTATATCTTTCTTTGCTGATAGTTATAACGGACCTTTGCAAAATGGTTTTTTAGATTAAGTCTAATGGAACTGCTTTTACTGCGAATAAAGGCCGTTTTTTCTAAAAACTTTTGGTTTTCCAAATAGCGTTTTTGGTAATTCTTTGAAAACATGCGCCACACACTGTAGATGAGGCAGCCCATTGCCAAAAGATAAATGATATTAGAATGAGTAATCATGGTGAGAATCATAAGACAAAGAGCAGTCCATGTAAAAAAACGTCCCATGGCATCAACTCCGGTTCGCCCTTGAAAAAATCTCGCAATCCTATATCTGAAATCATTCATAAGCTATTGCCTCCTTAGTGCTATACATGCACTTTAAAGGTTATAAATCCAGGCGTCAACACTTTAGAAAGTTATTTAAGAAATCTTTTATAAATGATTTATAAACTTGAAATTACAGCAAAGTTAGGGTAAACTAACTATAGTTTAATGTGTTGCACGGTAGGTGGAAATATGATAATCTTTAGATTGTGAATTGTGCGCAATCAATCCACAAAGGTTCCGATTATTTAGGAGGTTTTATTTTGAGAACATTTGTAAATGAATCAGCTGAAAACTATTTAGAGACTATTCTTGTTCTTAGCAAAAGATTGCCCGTAGTTCGCTCGGTGGATGTGGCAAATGAGCTGAATTTCAAAAAATCATCGGTTAGTATAGCCATGAAGAATCTTCGTGAGAAGAATCATATTACAGTTACCGATGCAGGATATATCTATCTGACGGATGAAGGTAGACAGATTGCGGAAATGATTTTAGAGCGTCATGAGCTCATTACAGAGATACTTATTAAGCTTGGTGTCAATGAGGAGGTTGCTGCGGAGGATGCATGTCGTATAGAGCATGTCATTAGTAAGGAGAGCTTCAAGGCAGTTCGCGAATACGCCAAGGACAAGATTTTAAATTAAGGTTATGGATATTTCAGAGACTAGTACAGAACAAAGAGAGATTATTGTGCAGCAGCTTAGAGATGCAGGCTGTCGCATTACAAAGCAGAGACTTATAGTGCTCGATATCATCTTGAATAGTGACCCATCATGTGTAAAAGAGATATATCGAGAAGCAATAAAAGTAGATAAAAATATCGGTACGGCTACAGTCTATCGTATGGTCAATACTCTAGAAGAGATAGGGGTACTTAATCGCAAAAATATGTACCAGGTAGATTGTTCAAATTGCGACGCGAGATGCCCGGAAGAGGATTGTGATTCGGCTTGTATGGGCGATTGTGTAGAGTGCGAGACCAAGGTGGTGGTTACGTTAGATGATGACAGTAAGCTTGTGCTTGGACGTGATGATTTGCAGAATCTCATCTACGAAGGACTAAAAGCCACAGGCAAGATAGACCAGCAAAAGATTACCAGACTTGCTATGTAGAACTGTTTTAGCAATGGTTGAAAATAGGGGACTTCTGATGTATTATTAAAGGGCTGTTTGACATAAGTCAAGCAGCCTTATGTTGTTTTAGAAAGAGGAGAAATACAATGACTCAGTCACGTACACACAATTGTAACGAGCTTCGTCTGACAGATGCGGGCAAAGAAGTTACATTAGTTGGTTGGTTTGAAAACATCAGAAAGGTATCAAAGAATTTAGGATTCCTTATTCTTCGTGATTTTTATGGCACTACTCAGATAGTAGTGGAGACAGAGGATATGATGGGTATCATAGATTCGGTCAACAAAGAATCTACTATATCTGTTACCGGTACAGTCAGGGAGCGTTCATCTAAAAATCCCGAGCTTCCTACAGGAGAGATAGAAGTGGTACCTTCTACTATAGAAGTTCTTGGAAAATGTACACACAACGAGCTTCCATTTGAGATTAACCGTTCTAAGGAGGCTGATGAGAATACACGTCTCAAATACCGTTACCTGGATTTGAGAAATCCTGAAGTAAAGAGCAAAATCATTCTTCGCAGCAAAATTGTAGCAGAGCTTCGTGCAGCCATGATTGCTCATGATTTTATGGAGATTACCACTCCTATTTTGACATGCTCTTCACCTGAGGGTGCTCGTGATTATCTTGTGCCGGCACGTAACCATCCGGGCAAGTTCTATGCGCTGCCACAGGCACCACAACAGTTTAAGCAGATACTTATGGCATCAGGATTTGACAGATATTTCCAGATTGCACCTTGTTTCAGAGATGAGGATGCCAGAGCTGATCGTTCTCCGGGAGAGTTTTATCAGCTTGATATGGAGATGGCATTCGCCAGCCAGGAGGATGTGTTTGCTGTTATTGAGGATGTACTTCCACCTGTTTTTGCAAAATATGGAGTATACAAGAGTGCTTCCACAGCTCCTTTTGTCCGTATACCTTATCTTGAGGCAATGGATAAATATGGCTCTGACAAGCCAGATCTTCGTATAGACCTGGTACTACAGGATGCTACAGATGTTATGGCAGACTGTGGCTTTGGTCCGTTCGAAGGCAATGTAATCAAGGCCATAGTGGTTGATGGGCTTATTGCTACACGTAAGCAGATTGATGCTATGATAGCTGAGGTAGAGGTAGCTACAGCTCAGAAGACATATTGGTTCAAGCTGGATGAAAATGGAGAGCTTGTTGGCGGTATTGCTAAGTTTTTACAGGAGCGTAAGCAGGCTGTTGTTGACAAGCTGGGACTCAAGCCGGGAGATTTTGTTGGACTTGCAGCAGGCAATCTCCTTACAGCACAGAAGACGGCAGGTGTGTTCAGAAAGCTTCTTGGAGCTGCGGCAGAAGGCCATATGAAAAAGGACACCTACGAGTTTTGCTGGATAGTAGATTTCCCTATGTACGAGATTGGAGAAGAGTCAGGCGAGTTGGAGTTCTGTCACAATCCATTCTCTATGCCACAGGGCGGCATGGATGCTCTTAAGAACCAAGAGCCACTTGATATTTTGGCTTACCAGTATGATCTGGTATGTAATGGTGTAGAACTTTCTTCAGGTGCTATACGTAATCACGACCCTGAGATTATGATAGAAGCATTCAAGCTTGTAGGTTTGGGAGAAGATGATGTCAAAGCTAAGTTCCCTGCCATGTACAATGCATTTACTTATGGTGCACCACCACACGGAGGTATTGCACCGGGCGTTGATCGTATGATTATGCTTATCGCAGGCGAGGAATCTATCCGTGAGATTATTCCGTTCCCTATGAACAAAAATGCCCAGGATATTATGATGGATGCACCGGCTACTGTAGATAAAAAGCAGCTGGATGATGTACATATCGCTATCGTAATGCCTGAAGGCGAATAGTTTATAAAGTAATAAGCCGGGACGTTACGGCTACAAGCATTAGTGTCTCTTTACTTGCAATCACGCTTCGCTTGAGAGACCTAATAGCTTGTTGCCTACGTCCCGGTTTTTTATATATACGGCAATCTATACATGCGGTTTATTCGACGGGGATAGTGAGACGACGAAGGAGTGGATGAAGCAACGAAGATATGATGACAGCTGTAACTCCTTGGATGATGTTTGGAAGTATGCCCGCAAGTGCAGCTACATAGCCGGCGTAGAGGGAAGTATGATTGACCACTGAGAGCATAAAAACAGCAAATACAAAGTATCCTACCACCATGACAGCTTCGGCGATTATCCCACTTATAATAAGAGCAGGCAGTTCATGTCCCTTTTTTGTGGGTGAAGAAAGTGTCTTATAGACGAAGTATACTACTACTGCCGACAGAAATTTTATTATAAAAGTGGCTGGCACATAGACCAGATAGCCTCCTATCAAGTCAGAGAGAGCAGAGCCTATACCTGCCGCCATCGCTCCCCATACAGGACCGAGCAATAGGCCGGATAACAGGACAAATCCATCTCCGGGATGCACATAACCCATGGTAGGGGTAGGGATTTTTATAATCATGGTTCCAACACACGTAAGCGCTGCAAAAAATGCAGCTATAGTGACAGTCTTAGAACGAGTATTTTTATAAGAATTATTAGTAGATAAATTTTTCATGACATTTCTCCAATTCTTTTAGTTAGTTATCATAGCACCAAACATAATAAATAACAATAGAACCAGGAATGTGAAATTAAATTATGTTTACATAATTCGTTTAGTATGCTAAAGTATTAAAGTGTTTTAATAAAAGATTTTTTTAGAGGAGATATCATATATGAAAAAGAAAATAATTGCGGGTTTACTTACTATGGCCCTCGCTACGTCTATGATAGCATGTGGATCGACATCTGAAACTACTGTATCTGAGGACGATGCCGCAGAAGTATCTTCCGATGCTGATTCGGATAGCGATGTTGCATATATCCAGGGCAAGGGTACTTTGACAGTGGGTATTACAGACTTTGCACCTATGGATTACAAAGATGAGTCAGGTGAGTGGATAGGATTTGATGCTGATCTGGCCAGACTTGTGGCAGAAAGTCTAGGTGTAGACGTAGAATTTGTCGAGATTGATTGGGACAACAAGATATTAGAGCTGGAGAACAAATCTATCGATGTAGTGTGGAACGGTATGACACTCACTTCTGAAGTTACCAATTCCATGGAGTGCACAAATGCATATCTCAACAATGCTCAGGTGGTAGTAGTAAATGCAGATGTTGCCAATGATTATCAGACCACAGATTCATTGAGCGACCTTAGTTTTGCTGTAGAGTCAGGCTCAGCGGGCGAAGAAGCTGTAGCAGAACTTGGACTTGATTATATAGCTGTTAAGTCTCAGGCAGATGCTGTTATGGAGGTGTCTGCAGGTACTTCTGATGCATGTGTTATCGATCTGCTTATGGCAGGAGCTATGATTGGTGAAGGCACCAGCTATCCTTCACTTTCACACACAGTGGAGCTTACCGCTGAGGAGTATGGTATCGGTTGTCGCAAGGGTTCTGACCTGGCTGAGTACATCAACGAACAGTTGCGTGCTTATTATGAGGATGAGACCATGGCAGAGATTGGTGAAAAATATGGCGTTCAGGATGCAATCTTAGCTCAATAATTAAAGGAATACTTATGTTAATATCAGTTACATTATCATTATTAGAGGGTTTCTTAGGAACCCTCAAATTATTTTCTCTAACATTATTATTTTCGTTACCACTTGGACTTATCATTAGTTTCGGTTCGATGAATAAAAATGCGGTTGTAAGAGTGCCTATCAGATTTCTTATATGGGTGATACGTGGTACGCCCCTTATGCTGCAGCTATTGATAGTATTCTATGGTCCGGGCATATTTTTTGGAGTAAATATGTGGGGCTCCGGTGATTCCGGTAGATTTACTGCAGCCCTTGCAGCCTTTGTTATTAATTACGCTTGTTATTTTAGCGAGATTTTCAGAGGGGGTATCCAGTCTATATCAAAAGGACAGTACGAGGCGGCAGCAGTGCTTGGACTTACCAAGAGCCAGACATTTTTCAAGATTGTGCTCTTGCAGGTGGTTAAACGTATAGTTCCTCCTATCTCTAATGAAGTCATTACACTGGTAAAAGATACTTCGTTGGCCAGAGTTATAGCTTTCTATGAGATTATCTGGGAGGGTGAGCGATTCATCAAGAGTGCCGGCATCATCTGGCCACTGTTTTATACTGGCGCTTTTTACCTTCTATTCAGCGGCATTTTGACTCTTCTTTTTGGATATATAGAAAAGAAACTGGACTATTTTAAATAAAGTATTAAGCGAGAATATTATGGCAATATTAGAAGTAAAAGATATAAAGAAAAGCTTTGATGGAGAGGAAATATTAAAGGGTATTTCTTTTGATATGGAAAAAGGTCAAACCATATCCATTATCGGAAGTTCCGGCTCAGGAAAGACCACCTTGCTTAGGTGTCTGAATTTTTTGGAGACACCGGATCAGGGAACGATATCGGTAAATGGCAATATTTTATTTGATGCCTCCAAAGGTCACATAAAAGAGGAGGAGATGCGTGAGAAACGACTTCATTTTGGTATGGTTTTTCAGCAGTTCAATCTATTTCCTCAATATACGGCATTGGAAAATGTTGTGCTTGCTCCAAAGCTTGAGAAAAAGGATAATCCTGCCGAGATTATGGAGAATGGAAGACAGCTTTTGAGCAAAATGGGATTATCAGATAGGATGGATAATTATCCCCATCAGTTGTCGGGAGGTCAGCAGCAGAGAGTTGCAATAGCAAGAGCTTTGGCACTTAGTCCTGACATCTTATGCTTTGATGAGCCTACCTCGGCCCTTGACCCGGAGCTGACAGGTGAGGTGCTGAAAGTTATCAAGGAATTGGCTAATCAGCATACTACTATGATCATTGTCACTCACGAAATAGGTTTTGCCCGTGAGGTTTCAGATGAGATTATTTTTATGGATGGTGGCGTTATTGCAGAGCAGGGAACGCCGGCTCAGGTGATTGACAATCCTGCCAATCAGCGAACCAAGCAGTTTCTTGCTAATTATTTAAAATAAAGAAAAAGGGAGAATGATATGGCAACATTAGGAATCGTTATAGCGATTGTAGTCTACTTGGCGGCACTTTTGATTATGGGAGCTACATTTGCAAAAGAGAATCACACTGTAGGCGATTATTATTTGGGTGGAAGAAAACTAGGACCCTTTGTTACAGCTATGAGCGCAGAGGCTTCTGATATGTCTTCATGGTTGTTGATGGGATTGCCGGGCATAGCATATGCCAGTGGTATATGTGATGTTTTTTGGACTGCATTGGGACTTGGTATTGGTACATATCTCAATTGGTTGTTGGTAGCCAAGCGACTTCGCAAATATTCTGAAAAAAATAATTCAGTTACAATCCCGGATTTTTTTGAGCATAGATTCAGAGATAAAAGCCATGCACTTATGTTGATTTCATCTTTGATTATTGTAGTATTTTTTATTCCATATGTTGGTTCTGGATTTGCTGCATGCGGCAAGCTGTTTTCATCATTGTTTGGCATTGATTACACTGTAGCCATGATTGCTTCGGCAGCAGTTATAATCGGATATACAGCTACAGGCGGATTTATGGCAGCCTCTGTTACTGATTTTGTGCAGTCCATTATCATGACTATTGCACTTATTGCTGTAGTTTGCTTTGGATTGTCTTCAGTGGGAGGCATAGATGTGGTCAGCAATTTTTCTACATCTTTGGACGGATATATCAGTTTGCTTAGCACACATGATTTTGCCACTGATAGTCGTGTTTCTTATGGTGGTATTATTACTATTATATCTACTATGGCATGGGGACTTGGATATTTTGGTATGCCCCATATTTTACTTAGATTTATGGCAATAGAAGATCCTGAAAAGATAAAACTCAGCCGTCGTATTTCCACTGTGTGGGTATTTATTGCGATGGGTGTAGCTATTTTTATAGGCGTCATGACACGTACTATGGTACACGTCGGAGCACTTTCAGAGCTTGAGGATTCTGAGAGAGCTATTGTTATCATTGCGCAGACTTTAGCGGAGCATGGTTTTTTGACAGCTCTTTTGGCCGGCGTTATATTGGCAGGTATTTTGGCTTGCACCATGTCTACCTGTGATTCCCAGATGCTTGCAGCTTCATCTTCAGTGTCGGAAAATATTTTGCACGAGACCTTTGGCATAGAGGTATCAGAGCATATGCAGATGGTTATGGCCAGAGTAGTTCTTATCATCATTGCTGCCATAGGTGTATTTATAGCACGTGACCCGAATAGTTCAGTATTTGGTATAGTTTCATTTGCGTGGGCAGGATTTGGTGCTGCTTTTGGACCGATTATGCTGGTAGCATTATTCTGGAAGAGAGCCAATAGATATGGAGCAATAGCAGGTATGGTGGCCGGTGGCATCATGATTTTTGTATGGAAGTTTTTGATTAAGCCTCTGGGCGGCATATGGGGTATTTACGAATTGTTGCCGGCATTCATTATAGCTTTGCTTGTTTGCGTAGTTGTTTCTCTTTTGACCCCTGCCCCTGAAAAAGAAATTGTTGAAGAATTTGAATCAATATAAGGATTATTAAAATGTTTGTTTATGCTGATAATGCAGCAACGACTGCTGTTTCACCAAAGGTAGTGGATGCGATGCTTCCGTATTTTACAGAGATATACGGCAATCCATCCAGCCTCTATGGTGTAGGACAAAAAGCAAAGGATGCCTTGGAGGAATCCAGAGAAAAAATAGCAAAACTCTTAGGTGCTTCACCAAGAGAGATATATTTTACATCAGGAGGCAGCGAGGCTGACAATCAGGCTATCGTTTCTGCGGCGCGACTGGGAGAAAAGTCAGGGAAAAAACATATTATTTCTTCTGCATTTGAACATCATGCCGTGCTTCATACCTTAGAGGCTCTTGAAAAAGAAGGCTTTGAAGTCACTCTTTTACCGGTGCATGAAAATGGAATTGTTAAGGTGGAAGAATTAAAAGACTCCATCAGGGAAGATACCTGTCTTGTGACTATTATGTATGTCAACAATGAGATAGGTACTATACAGCCAATAGAGGAGATTGCAAGCCTTTGTAAAGAAAAAGATATTCTTTTTCATACGGATGCGGTGCAGGCTGTCAACCATCTACATATAAATGTAAAAGAGCAGAATATCGATATGCTTTCTATTTCAGCCCACAAGTTTCATGGGCCTAAAGGAGTAGGTGTTTTGTATGCCAGAAGCGGTATCGCGCTTACTAATATAATAAATGGTGGAGCTCAAGAGCGAGGTAAGAGGGCAGGCACTGAGAATTTGGCTGGTATTGCGGGAATGACTGTGGCTCTTGATGATGCAATCTCTCATATTGATGAGAACAATGCTAAGCTTGCCAAGCTTTCGACCAGGCTGATAGAAAAAATAGGCAATATTCCATATTCTCACTTGAATGGAGATAGAAATAGCAGAATCAAGTCTAATGTAAATGTCTGTTTTGAAGGTGTAGAGGGGGAGTCATTACTATTGCTTTTGGATCAAAAAGGAATAGCAGTTTCATCCGGCTCTGCATGTACATCAGGATCTCTTGATCCCAGCCATGTATTGCTGGCACTAGGACTTCCTGCGGAGGTGGCACACAGTTCTCTGCGCATTACACTAGGAGACGATGCCACTGAAGAACAGGTTGATTATATCGCAAATACGGTTTCGGAAGTGGTAGAGTACTTGAGAGGTTTTTCACCATTTTGGGAAGAACTTATTAGCGGTAAGCGACCACATATATTCACTGAGTTTTAGAAAGACCGGCTACTGAAAAGTAGCCGGCTTTTTCTTTATTAGGAAGAACTCTGTGATTTCTATAAAGTAAAATAATTTTTTCTGTAAGAGTTAAGAAGAAATCTAAAATCCTTATTGAGAAAAGTTACACAATAACGATGGGAGCATACTATTGATTTTCCCGTATAATTGAATTAATATAAATTGATTGATTTACCTACTAGGTGTATAGGTAAATAAAAGGAGTTTAATACAGATAAATCGCAAGTATCAGACGATTTGACAGATATGGAGGTAATAATATATGTCTGAGTTACTGAAAGTAAATGATTTGCATGTCAGTGTGGAGGATGGAGAGATTCTTCACGGCATAGATCTTAGCGTGAAACCTGGCGAGACTCACGTTATCATGGGACCTAATGGTGCAGGCAAATCTACATTGGGATATTCAATTATGGGTAATGATCACTATCAAATCGATAGTGGTAAGATTTTCTTTAAAGGTGAGGATATTACTGAGGACAGCGCTACTGATAGGGCAAAGTCCGGTATTTTTCTTACTTTTCAAAATCCTATAGAGATACCGGGTATTTCTCTTTCTAATTTTATAAAAACCGCTTACGACACTAAAAATGGAAGTCGCTCAAAACTTTGGGATTTTAGAAAGCTCTTAGAAAAGTATATGGAGCGACTTAATATGGATAAATCCTATGCAAACAGAGATCTGAACGTGGGATTTTCAGGTGGTGAAAAGAAAAAGGCGGAAATACTGCAGATGCTTATGCTTAAGCCTGATTTGGCTATTCTTGATGAGACTGATTCGGGGTTGGATGTAGATGCGGTAAGAACAGTTTCTGACGGTGTGAAGGCTTTTCACGAAAATGGGGATGGTGCACTTGTGATTATCACCCACAGCACTCGTATATTAGAGTCTTTGGACGTAGACTATACGCATATTCTTGTTAACGGAAAGATAGTGGCTACAGGCGATGCAAGCCTTGTAGATGAGATAAATGCAAACGGTTTTGAGAAATATATAGAGGGATAAAATGGATAAGAAAGAGAAAACCTATGTGGAGGATGTAGACCGTAGTCTCTATGATTTCAGAAACGTTGATGAGGATGTCTATAAAGTAGACGAAGGTCTAACTCCGGATATAGTCAAGCAAATATCAAAAGAAAAAAACGATCCTCAGTGGATGACAGATTTTCGATTAAAATCATTGGAAATATATAACAATAAACAGATGTCAAATTGGGGTCCGCCTATAGACGGCCTTGATATAGATAACATAGTGACTTACGTCAAACCAAAGAATAACAAGATGAGTGCAGACTGGGACGAGGTACCACAGGATATCAAGAGTACCTTCGAAAAGCTTGGTATACCTCAGGCAGAGAGAGAATCTTTGGCGGGAGTAGGAGCCCAATATGATTCGGAGCTTGTATATCACAATGTTCGTGAGGAAGTGGCAGCTCAGGGCGTTATTTATACGGATTTGGAGTCTGCTATGCACGGCGAATATGCAGACATGATAAAAGAGCATTTTATGAAGCTTATTACTCCGGATGACCACAAATTTGCAGCACTTCACGGAGCAGTATGGTCAGGAGGAAGTTTTGTATATGTTCCACCGGGAGTATCAGTAGAGATACCATTACAGTCTTATTTTAGACTTAATGCCCCGGGTGCAGGACAGTTTGAACATACACTTATTATTGTCGATGAGGGCGCAGATTTGCACTTTATCGAAGGATGCTCAGCGCCTAAGTACAATGTAGCCAATCTCCATGCCGGAGCAGTAGAATTGTTCGTTGGCAAAAATGCCAAACTTAGATATTCCACTATAGAAAATTGGTCAAAGAATATGTACAACCTCAATACCAAGCGTGCAGTTGTAGAAGAAGGTGGCACCATGGAGTGGGTGTCAGGTTCTTTTGGTTCACACACTTCATACCTGTACCCTATGACTATACTCAAAGGTGATGATTCCAAGGTGGAATTTACAGGAATTACTTTTGCAGGCGAGGGCCAGGATCTGGATACAGGACTCAAGGTAGTGCATGTGGGCGAGAGGACACTTTCTACCGTAAATACGAAATCTATATCTAAGAGTGGTGGTATCAGTACGTTTAGAAGTGCTGTCGTTATCGGCCCAAAGGCCAAGGGTGCCAAATCCGCAGTTGACTGTTCTTCTTTGATGCTGGATGATATCTCACGTTCGGATACAGTGCCTGTCATGGAAGTCAATTGTGATGATGCTGATGTGGGACACGAGGCAAAAATCGGTCGTATTTCCGATGAAGCTATTTTTTATCTCATGAGCCGCGGTATCTCCGAAGAAGATGCTAGGGCTATGATTGTAAGTGGCTTCGCAGACAATGTATCAAAAGAACTTCCGCTTGAATATGCGGTAGAGATGAACAACCTGATACGTATAGAGATGGTAGGATCAATTGGCTAAAGGAGTGATTATATGGATTTAAGTATAAATAAACTGCCGGTTCCTACCTGGAATTGGCTGAAGGTAAATGACTATCGGGTATCAGTTCCTGAGGATATTTTAGAGGCAGGTTATAATATAAGCCCGGTGTCAAATATAGATATAGAGCAAAAAGACAATTTTTCAGATGCCGGACTTGGCGGAATAGAAGCAGGCGCCGGGGACGATTTTAGAAGATTTTCGGAGGGCAACAGTGCTGAGGTTTGCTTTGTAAACGTAGGCAAGGATACTGTTGCAAAGGAGCCTCTTCGTATCAATTTTGACTATGTTAATGATAAAAATGTACTTTCAAAATTTGCCATTAATCTCGAGAATAAAGCAGAGCTTACAGTGATTATCAATTTCAAAGGTAATCCTGTTTTTGGAGCTAATGATATCAGATTTTCTGTAGCAGAGGATGCGCACTTGACTATCATAGAGATATTTGATTTTGAAGAGAACTCTAATTTTATTGATAGTATAGGTGGTCGGCTGGACAAGATAGGTGGATTGAAGCTGATGCAGCTTGATTGCGGTTCGGGCAATGTGTCCCTCAGTTGTTATACTGATCTGGCAGGTGATAAGAGCACACTTGAGATAGATACGGGATATCTGGTGCAGCACAGCGACAGGTTGGATATCAATTATGTTGCAAGGCAGAGAGGTATCAAGACAGATTCTAATATCAAAGCCAGCGGAGTCCTTAGAGACAATGCGACCAAGACATTCAGAGGCACTATAGATTTTGTCAAGGGAGCAAAACGCGCTACCGGTGATGAGCGTGAAGATGTTCTATTGATGAACGAGGGAGTTCATAACAACACTGTTCCGCTTATTCTTTGTGCAGAAGAAGATGTGGAAGGTGGCCACGGTGCCACCATCGGTAAAATCTCTGAGGAGATTTTATATTATTTTAAGTCCCGGGGGATTCCTGAGGATATGGTAAATGAGCTGATGGCAAAATCAAAACTGGATGCAGTGGCAGGTCGTATTCCTGATGAGATTACAAAAGAACAATTATTAAATCGTGAATAAGAGGACTTAAAATGATTGATGTAAAGGAGATTAGAAAGGACTTTCCTTTCTTTGATAATACAAAACTGGCTTACTTAGACAATTCTGCTACCAGTCAGCGCCCCAGGGCAGTGGTGGAAGCAGTAGCTGATTATGAATATTATCACAATTCCAATCCTTTCAGAGGATTGTACGAGTTGTCTATAGATGCGACAGATAGGTATGAGGATGCTAGAAAAAAGGTGGCGCATTTTATAAATGCAGCAAGTGAAAACGAGATTATTTTTACCAGAAATGCTTCTGAAAGTCTTAATCTCGTAGCATATTCTTTGACAGCTATGTGCCTCCATGAAGGCGATGAAATTATTACCACAGTAGTGGAACATCATAGCAATATGCTTCCATGGCGGTTGGCGGCCGAGAGGATAGGTGCTACAGTAAAATATCTACCGGTTCAGCCTGATGGTAGTTTTGCTATAGAAGACCTAAAGAATCTTTTGTCCAAAAAGACTAAGATAGTGGCAATGACAGCCATGTCAAATGTATATGGTAGAGTGATAGATATTAAATCATTTGCCAAGGTAATACATGAAGCGGGAGCTTATTTTGTAGTGGACGGTGCCCAGTCTGTACCACATTCTAAAACTGACGTGCAGGACCTTGATGTGGATTTTCTTGCTTTTTCAGGACATAAGATGTTGGCACCTATGGGAATCGGTGTACTCTATGGTAAACTGGATTTATTAGAGAAGATGCCACCATTTTTGTCAGGTGGAGAGATGATAGAGTATGTTACTTTTGACGATATTACTTTTGCCCATGCTCCTCATAAATTTGAAGCAGGCACTGTAAATGCAAGTGGTGCGGTAGGCTTGGCTGCTGCTATAGACTATATACAGAGTGTAGGTATAGATAATATTGCAAAAAGAGAGCTTAGTTTGACTAAGCTGGCTTTAGATGAGATAAAAAATATTCCTCATGTAACCGTGCTTGGTTCAGATAAAGCAGAGGATCATCATGGCATAATTACATTTAAGATAGACGGGGTGCATCCTCATGATATCGCAGCCATTATGGCAGACAATAATGTGGCGGTACGTGCCGGTCATCATTGCGCTGAACCACTTCATCACTTTATAGAGATTCCTTCTACTACTAGAGCAAGCATTATGTTTTACAACACAGAGGATGAGGTGATGCAATTCGTAAATACGTTAAAACGCATCAGACCAATGATGGGATATGAGGATTAAGAGGTAAATAATGGAAAACAGAACTTTTTATAATGAGATTTTAACTGAGCACAATATACATCCTTTGCACAAATTCAAAATGATTAATCCAAAGAATTCTCTCAGAGGTGTTAATCCTTCATGCGGTGACGATATTACACTACAGTTAAATGTATCTGAAGATGGCATTATTGAAGATGGAGCATTCTTTGGAGATGGATGTGCCATTTCCCAGGCCAGTGCTGATATCATGCTTGATATGATTCTAGGAAAAACTGTCGAGGAAGCTTTGGCGCTAAAGGATACTTTTCTTAAAATGATAAAGGATCAGGTTACTGAAGAGGAACTTGAGCTTTTGGAGGAAGCCGGGGCTTTGCAGGATATATCCCACATGCCGTCAAGAGTAAAATGTGCTGTGCTTGGCTGGCACACACTAGAAGAGATATTGAAGAATGATTCAGACAAAACGACGGTTACAACTGAATAGGATAATACAATACCTACCAATTCAAAAAAGGAGTTGGTAGGTATTTTTATGTTTGCTATTAAATAGATTGATAGCTGGCTCTCATTTTCTTTAGGAACTAGAAGTATTGAATTTGTGGGATTTGTGGCATTTAATTCCTATCAACCTAGTAGTTAAGTAGTTAAATGATTGGTTAGGAGGATATGGTTATGGGATACCCTACAATATTTCCCACAGGGACATTAAAATACGACAATAAGAAAGCTTGGAGTGGCTATACACTTTTCCCATCTGCAAGGGGAGCACTCCTTATCGATATGAATGGAAACGAAGTACAAAGATGGGCGGGACTTGATGGATTCCCAAACAAGCTCTTGCCGGGAGGATATGTACTTGGAACATCAGGAAGAAGAAAAAGCAAATATGCATATCAGGATCAGCTGGATTTAATTCAGGTTGATTGGGATGGAAATATAGTATGGAAATTTGATCATACAGAAGAGATTTGTGATGACGGTCGAACAAAGACATGGCAGGCAAGACAACATCACGATTATCAAAGAGAAGGTTCTAGTGTAGGCTATTATGCTCCGAGTGCTGAGCCAAAAGTAGAAAATGGAAATACATTATTGCTTGTTCATGAAAATGTTAGAAACAAAGATATTTCAGATAAGCTTTTGATCGATGACAAAATTATTGAAGTAGATTGGGAAGGAAATATTCTTTGGAGCTGGAGAGCATCTGATCATTTTGAAGAACTTGGTTTTGATGAGACGGCAAGAAATGTTTTATACAGAAATCCATCAGTTCATGGTGAAGCCGGTGGCGACTGGATGCATATCAACAGTATGTCTACACTTGGTCCAAACCATTGGTATGATGAGGGAGATGAGAGATTTGCTCCAGACAATATTATCTTCGATGCAAGAAATGCAAATATACTTGGAATAATAGATAAGAAGACTGGAAATCTGGTATGGAGATTAGGTCCTGATTTCAATGAGTCAGAAGCCACTAGAAAGCTTGGATGGATTATTGGACAGCATCATCTTCATATGATTCCTAAGGGGCTTCCCGGAGAGGGAAATCTGCTAGTGTTTGATAACGGTGGATATGGTGGATATGGTGCAGTAAACCCTGGTTCACCAACAGGTAATAATAACGCTCTTAGAGATTACAGCCGTGTACTTGAATTCAATCCGGTAACACTTGAGATTGTATGGCAGTATACTCCACTGGAGGCAGGCTTCCTATTATTTACAGATGCTTCCAAATTCTATAGCTCTTATATCAGTTCAGCACAGCGTTTACCAAACGGAAATACGTTAATCACTGAGGGCTCAGATGGACATTTGCTTGAGGTAACACCTGACCATGAAATTGTATGGGAATATATTAATCCATATTTTTCAAATGTAGCCGGCAATTTTTACAATAACATGATTTATAGAGCGTATAGAGTACCTTACGAGTGGGTACCGCAGCTTGAAATACCAAATGAAG
>FLNY01002452.1_pt1 | contig 30839 bp, 23 predicted proteins | sample 1140381 | NCBI WGS metagenome assembly FLNY01 (sample SAMEA3878172, study PRJEB12797) | bioreactor metagenome | biome: Moose rumen | place: Sweden | collected 2011-10 | reverse complement strand
TCATCGTTGAACACCAGCCAGCCGTTGTTTGTGCGGCGGCGGGCGCGGATCTCCTGCTCCACGTCTTCTTTCATCTTGTCGACGCCAAGTTCGGCTATGGTCTTGTCAATCTCTTCCTTCATCAGGACGGTGATGTAGTCGCGGAGGTTTCCGGAGTTGATGGAGTTGCCCTTTTCGTCCTTGAGGCCAAGGCCGTCTAGGTAGGGGACGTACATGGCCGCAAGGGCGTCGGAAGCTTCCAGGACGGTCCTTTCATCGGCATAGCCGTACTTCATTTCGCCGGTGAGGTACATGACCTTGCGGGTGGGGCCGAAGAGCCATTCGTAGCCGTAGCAGGAGTGGCCGAGATCTGTGATGGGGCAGTAGGCGATGACGCCCAGGACGTTGTCCCCAAGCGTTGAGACATAGCTGCCGTCCTTTGCCTTGGAAATACCTGCAGCGCCGATTTCATACAGGCCTTCGAAGTAGTCCGGGCTGTTGCCGCTGGCGGCGATGACGGTGGAAAGGGCTCCGCCGCCGGAAGTGCCGGTGACGATGATCTTGTCCGTGTCACCTGCGGGAAGGGCTTTCTTGTTGAAGCGGAGGTAGCGGATTGCGGCCTTGGTGTCCACCATGATAGCCGGGGAATGGCCAAGGTACTTGCCGTCCGTGAGGCCGTTGCTGCGGCTGCGTCCGCCGTAGGAAACCACCACGTAGCCTTCCTTGAGCGCCACGCCAACCTTGTTGTTGGCGCCGTCGTAGTCCTGACCGTCCCGGATGGTGTTTTCCGGATAAGTGTTGGCCTGCCAACCGGCGTTGTTCACATAGAACAGAATGGGAGAAGCCTTGGTGGCGTTTGCAGGGATGTAAATGTTTATCTTCTGGTCTTCGGGACGGTTGGGATTGGTCACGTATGTGCCCACATAACGGACAACTTTGACAGGATTTCCGTCCACGGATACGTTAAGGACGGTCTTGACGGCAGATTTCAGGGCCATGCTCTGCTTTGCGCTTTTTGCCGGCACGGTGAGTGCCGTAACAAGTGCAAGTGCTATTACAAGTATCCTTTTCACGGTTAATTCCACTTGTTGTAATGAACCTTTGCGGGATTCCATTTGTCCTTGGGCTGGTCCTCACCGGCGGGAACGCCCACGGGGACGATGGCCAGGGGCTCGAAATGCTCCGGGATGCCGAAGGCTTCCTTCACGGCCTTGCACTTGTCCTCGTTGGGATAGCAGGAGAGCCACACTGCGCCAAGGTCCATGGCTTCCGCTGCCAGGAGCAGATTCTCCGTTGCGGCCGAGCAGTCCTCGTACCAGAAGATGTTGGGAACGGTCTCGGGATCGGCATCGGGGTTGTTTCTGGGTTTGCGCTGCATGGTGGTGTCGCCGCAGACGATGATCACCACAGAGGCGGTCTTGATGGCGTCTCCGCGGTCGGCCCCCGGGATAAGGGCCTTGGCGTCACCGGAGACCACAAGGAAGCTCCAGGGCTGGTAGTTCATGGCGGTAGGTGCCGCCATCGCAGCCTTGAGAAGGGTTGTCACCTGTTCGTCGGAAAGCTGCTGGTCAGTGAAGGAGCGCACGCTCTTGCGGCTCATGATGGTGTCGATGGCGCCCTTGGGGGCCGTGGGGGTGCTGCAGGAAACGGCAAGTGCAGCCGCGGCAGCGAGAATCAGCATGATTTTTTTCATATGTTTGCAGTAATTATGATTACATTTTTCACGGACAAACTTACAAAAAAATTTTGGATTTTACACCGGTGGCGTGTTATGAATCAGACCGACAAATTGGACTTCCCGGTACGCTTGAAAAGGCAGGCTCTTTTTTTAAATAAATAAAATAACGATATTTGCATATGAAAAAGATATCAGTCCTCATCGCATCCATTCTTATGTCATGCATGGCAGCCAATGCCGCCTACCGTGAGAAGCTTGACGCGGCCGGATATCCGTACGAATACATGGAGACCGAAGGCGGTCACATCTGGCGCAACTGGCGCATCTACCTCGACACCTTCCTGCCGAAACTCTTCAAATAATCCCGATTGTATAGATTCATTATGATGACACATCTCCTGACGGCGCTGCTTGCCCTGGTGCTCCAGACGAGCCCCAGCGTGATATGGAAAGCAGCGGTGGACCACACGGAAAACGACCGCTACCAGCTGGTGGTTACCGGCCAGATAGACAAGGACTTTTATGTCCATCCAATGAAGGACGAGTATGTGGGAACTTCGCTGGAAGTCTCCACAACAGACCAGGTCTTCAAGGCCGGCCAGCCCGTGGAGGAATACACGCCCTCTGACTATAAAGGCGACGAGGTGGTGACGGGAACCTACGTGCTCCGTCAGGACCTGCAGATCACGGGCTCCGGAGAGGTGACGGTGGAAGGAACCGTCACCTGGAGCGCCTGCAGCGGGGATTTCTGCCAAATGCCGGAGGAATATGCGTTCTCCGTTCCGGTAAAGGCCAAAGGGACTGGCCGCAGCGGTGCGGGAGGCCTTTGGGCCCTTATCCTGGAGGCTATCCTCTGGGGATTTGCAATGCTGCTCACGCCTTGCGTGTTCCCGATGGTGCCCATGACGGTGTCTTTCTTTGTGAAGCAGGAAACGGGCGGTAAATTCAAGGCGCTCATGTACGGGGTGTTCATCGTGCTTCTGTACACGGTGCCAATAAGTATCATCATCGGCCTTACGTGGCTCTTTGGCGGAGAAACGGTTACGGCCGATATCTTCAACTGGCTCTCTACCCACTGGCTTCCCAATATCATCTTCTTTGTGATATTCATGGTGTTTGCCGCGTCCTTCTTTGGGGCATTCGAGATTACCCTTCCGGCGTCCTGGAGCACCAAGGCCGATTCAAAGAGCGGGAAAGGCGGCCTTCTGGGCGTGTTCTTCCTGGCGCTCACCCTTGTGCTGGTAAGCTTCAGCTGCACAGGCCCTATCGTGGGAACCGTGCTCATCAAGAGCACCCAGGGAGAGTTCTGGACCCCGATGGTAACGATGCTGGCATTCAGCATAGCCTTCGCCCTGCCCTTCGCCCTGCTGGCATTCTTCCCGTCGGTGCTCAAGAAACTCCCCAGGAGCGGAGGATGGCTCAACAGCGTAAAGGTTGTGCTGGGCTTCATAGAGGTTGCCCTCGGCCTGAAGTTCCTCTCCGTGGCGGATCAAACCTACCACTGGCATCTCCTGGACAGGGAAGTGTATCTTGCAATCTGGATTGTGTGTTTCACCCTCCTGGGCCTGTATCTCCTTGGAAAAATCCGCTTCAAGCATGATGCTCCGCTGGAGTATGTGGGTGTAGGCCGATTGGTCCTTGTCATCCTGGACTTCGCCTTTGTGGTCTATATGATCCCCGGAATGTGGGGAGCGCCTCTCAAGGCCCTCAGCGGCTATCTTCCGCCGCTGGAGACACAGGACTTCGTGCTGGGCGCCAGCGGTCCTGTTACAGCTCCTGTCTTCCTCCAGGGCGAAGCGAAGGATCTCACCGGCTCCGAGGTCTCGCTGCCGCACGGCCTTTACGGCTACAACAGCCTGGATGACGGCATCGCCGCGGCCAAGGCCCAGGGTAAGAAGGTGTTTGTGGACATCACCGGCCACGGCTGCGTGAACTGCCGTGAAATGGAGGCCCGCGTATGGAGTGCGCCGGAGGTCCTAAGCCGCCTTGCCAATGACTTTGTGATAGTGTCCCTGTATGTGGACGACAAGACAAAGCTTCCCAAGAACAAGTGGGTTACAACGGATTCCGGGAAGGTCCTCAAAGATGTTGGGCGGGTGAATTCGAACATTGTCCTGGAACGTTTCGGGGTAAATTCCCAGCCCAATTACTTCATCCTTGACGGGGACGGCAACACCCTTGCAGGTCCCCGCGGGTACAATCTTGATATCAACGGTTTCGTGGATTTCCTGGATCTATGACAAATCAGGAGAGCACCTGCTCCAGCAGGGAGTTCACTGCGGCCAGGTCACTCTTACAGGGCGAAGAGAATAAGCAGTTGCGCCACCAGTACCCGCAGGAACATGCTAAGCGGATATACGGTGGCGTAATTTACCGATGCATAGTCTGTTCCGTAAAGATTCTGGCTGAAGGCCAGCACGGCCGGATCGGTGGTGCCGCCGGAAATCAGGCCGCAGATTTCGTAGAAATTGAGCTTGAAGACCAGCCGGGCCAGAAGAATCACAGTCACAACCGGAATGAGGGTTATGAGCGCGCCGTAGAGTATCCACCAGTAACCGCCTGCCGTTAAGGAACTTACGAATGTCTTGCCGGCATCCAGGCCGACCGCCGCCATGAAGAACGCGATGCCGATTTCCCGTATCATCTTGTTAGCGCTGACGGTGGTGTAGGTGGTAATCCTAAATTTGGGCCCGAAATATCCCAGCAGTATCGCTATTATGAGCGGACCGCCGGCCAGGCCCAGCTTCACCGCCTGCGGGATTCCCGGGATGTGCAGCGGCAGGCTCCCGAAGATGACCCCTATTGCAATCCCGAAGAAGATGGGCACCAAGTTGGGTTTGGAGAGATTTTCGGCCTTGTTCCCAACCATTTCGGAGACCTTTTTGATGTCTTCTTCGGCCCCTACGACCATGAGGCCGTCTCCCATCTGGAGGATGAGCCCCGGGCGGGCCACCAGTTCCAGGCCGGCGCGGATGACGCGCGTTACCGTGACTCCGTACCTGCGGCGGAAATTGAGTTCGGCTATGCTTTTGCCGGTGAGTTCGGATTTCGTGATGAGGAGTTTCCGGGACACCAGGGCCGGACTCATCTCCTGCCAGTCCTTCTCGTGCAGAGGGACTTCTTCACCGAAGATGATGCGGACAGTGTCCACATCTTTATGGTCGGTGACAATCAGCAGTTTGTCACCTTCATGGAGCACGGTGTTGGCATCCGGCGAGAAGATTGCCCCTTCGTGCAACACGCGCGACACGACGAAGCGCGGGCTCATTTCAGTTATTATCTCAGAGAGCTTTTTGCCGTAGATGGCAGGATTGCTCACCTGGCAGTGCATGCGCCGGGCCGTCTCGCCGCTGTCCTGGCTTTTGTCCAGCGCCTCGCGCTCGCGGTCGAGGTCTACCTTGAACAGGCCTTTGGAGAGGATGATGAGGAAAATGACTCCGAGTACGCCAATTGGGTAGGCGACGGCATAGGCAGAAGCCAGGGACTCCGCGCCGACTCCTGCAGCGGGAGCGTCGGAAAGGGTCTGCTGGGCGGCACCGAGACCCGGGGTGTTAGTAACGGCACCGGACATGACGCCCGTCATCGTAAAGAGGCTTTCCCCGGTCACAAAATGGATGCAGACCGTCACCACGACCGCCAGGACGACCAGCAGGGTGGCGAGCAGGTTGAGCTTGACTCCTTCCTTCTTGAATGAAGAGAAGAAGCCGGGGCCCACCTGCAGGCCGATGGAGAACACGAACAGGATAAGTCCGAAGTCCTTCATGAACGCCAGGACGGTGGGATTGCTCCTCAGACCGAAATGGCTCAGGATGATGCCCACGAAAAGGATCCAGGTTGAACCAATTGAAACCCCCTTGACCTTAAACTTTCCAAGCCAAAGGCCAAGGGCTATCACAACTGAGAACAGCAGGATGGAATGGGCTATGCCGTTTCCGAAAAAGAGGCTGTGCATCTCTTATCTCTGGAAGTCAAACCTAACGTCTATGGGAATGTTCTCCAGGCCCATGATGTAGTTGTCCTCATCGAAACTCAAGGGCTTGACAGCATACTCCGCCTCCAGTTTTTCTGCAGCCTCGGCATCGCCTTCCGCCTGGATTTTGAGTATGGTGGCGGAAAGTTCTCCAAGGGCTTCAACCGTCTTGTCGTAATTGATGGCGTATTTGGCGGAACCGTTGCGGGAGAGGGCGCCCTTGGCCATAAGCCAGTTGAGTATCAGCATGTTGCCGCGTCCGAGAGCTTCACCCTCGCCAAAACGCTGCGAACGGATGAGGCTGGTCACGAAGGTGGCTATGACATGCTCCCTGCCAACGTAAGTGGCAAGGTCGGGGTACTTGAAAGTGGCGGCAGCCAGATAGGCGCCGACAGCATTGGCCTTCGCTTCTTCGAGGGTGAGGGCGTAGCTGCCGAGCGCCTGCTCCACCGAGCCTTTGCCGTTAAGAGTCTCCTTGACCCCCAGCCCGTGGGACATTTCACGGAAGGCGAGGTTCACAAGGAAGGCGTTCCTGGTGACGTTGGGGGCATCTTCAATGAGGAAGAGTTCGGACACCGGGCCCATGATGGCATTGAACTTCGCGTCCGCTACATTGCCGAGAAGAATGGTGCGCGTGCCCCTTTCGGCCTGGATACGCTCGTCGTAGGGAAGGTTGATGGCGATTTCCTTGACGCCGGCATTGTAGCTTCCCGCATAGCAGAGGGCATCGCAGACGAAGATATCGGATGAGGTACCGGGCTTGAAAGCCTTGTAAACATCGTCGCAGGGAAGTTCAGCCTGGAGTTCAGGGATGAGGGTGGCATACCTTCCAATCTTTTCGGTAAGAACGGGGTCCCTGAGAAGCACCAGGGCCCCGTATGATTTCTTGAGCCCGAGGAGCTGGTCGTCATTGGATTCGTTGGGGCCGATTACGAGGTCCATCTTGCTGTCTTCCATCTCGAGCCAGGCGAGGTCGGATTCGTAATAATTGTCAGTTTTGAGGCCCTCGATCTTCTTAAGCAGATAGTCTCGTACGCTGGGCTTGATGGTAATTTCCGCGGCGGCGCCGAGATAGGCGCCTATCTTGGTGATTTCATCGGCGTAGGCCTCGTGGTACCATTCGGTCTTGAGAGCGCCGTTTTCATCGCGGGCAAGCAGGGTATAAGGGCTCTCCTTGTCCTTGAGGGCGGCTGCGCCGAACTCGCCGGCAGTCATGTCGGCGGGATAAAAGTTAACGCCTGCAGGCCTTTCGCCGAAGCCCTCCACGAAGGATTTGCCGGTGAGCCTGTCCCAGGGGCCGTAGTTGATCATGGCATATTCCCTTACGCCGGGGTCTTCCAGGCCCTCCATCGCTGACTTGTCGCCGAAATATTGCTTCCAGTAGATGGCGTCGGCCTCGTATGCCGCAAAGCGGTAGAGATTGAGCACTTCCCTGCCGTTTTCCGTGATGTCGGAAAGGTCGGGGATGGGTACGGTTACTGTTGCGTAATGGTCAATCTCGTGCCTGAGGGCCGTTTTATTCCCCGTGCAGGATACCAAAAGAGCGGCAGCTGCCAGCAGGATTATCGTTTTTTTCATGGTGCTAGTATTAATGCGCCGCAAAGATACGCAAAAAATGGGACACTAAAAAAAATTCCTCTTCTTTCCGGCACCCCAACAGTTAAAACTCGAACACGAAATCTTCCAGCGTGCAGAGGGACTTCTCCTTGGTGTCGGAGCAGAAGAGGAAGAAGATGGCATGCTTGCCGGAGAAGGCGGCCAGTGCAGGCAGCGCTACGCTGAGCTCCGTGGAGACCTGCGGCATGTCGGCTTTCAGCGCCAGGCTGCCCAGGACGACGCCCCCCTGTGAGGTCCAGGGGCGGTCGGCCATCACCACGACCGTTCCGTCGACGCCTTCCGGCACAAGGCGCAGCCGGAGCCGGATATCGGCCTTCCCCTGGGCTGCGGTGAAGTTGAAGTACTTGTACCCCACGATAGAGCCGTCGGTATTGTTCACCACGGGGTTGGTGTTGTTGCGAAGGGCGTAAGGGGCTTCCATTTTGTCTTCCGTACCGTATCCGGAGGCTATGTAGGAGCCGCTGAATTCCTTGTCGGGCCAGTTATGGACGGCAGGCCTCGGCCCCGTGTACCAACAGGCGATGCCGGCCGAGTGGCGCTCCAGCGGGTCCAGCCCGCCCAGCGCAAACCCTTCCGAATTGTATTCGCCCTCGCTGATTTCCACCTTGCCGCCGGGACCCTCCTCCACCTTGACCTCAATGGGGGCCACCATGGCCTGACGCGCGAATTCGTCGGTGCCGGTCTGCCGATGGTAGAACACGTACCACTGGCCCCCGATCTCGCAGATGGAGCCGTGGGTGTTGCCGTTGATGGTGGCCGATGCGAAGACTTCCCCCGCTTCGTTGACTTCCCGGGCGCGGCCGTCGATGAGGGTGCCGCCGTAGGTCCAGGGGCCCAGCGGATGGTCGCCGTAGGCGTAGGCGAGCGTGTAGTTGGACACGGGCAGGCCGAAGTCCCCGTCCTGGGTCATCCGGCTGTAGACGAACACGTATTTGTCTTTGATTTTCCGGATGGACGAAGCCTCAAAGAAACTGAACACACCGGGCTGATTCATGCCGGAAATCATGTTCTCGACTATCTCCGTGCCGGGTTTCACCGTTGCCATGGTTTCCGGGTCCAGTTCTGCGCCATGGGAAATGCCGAAGCCCCAATAGCCGTACACCCTGCCGTCGTCGTCCACAAACACGGCGGGGTCGAAGCCCAGCACGCCCGCTGCACCGCCCGGGTTGTCCTTGCTCCAGTTGCAGACCTCGAAGGGGCCGTCCGGACGGTCGCTTTTGGCGATGAGTCCATTGCGTCCGCCGGCCTGGTCGTTCGGGTACAGGTAGTAGGTCTTTTTGCCGTCGGCATCGGTTTTCAAAGCCACGTCAGGGGCAAAAAGGATATCGGCCGGCTCTATGGATTCCCCGTCGGCATTTTTGTCAACCGCCAGTATGACGCCGTCATAGCGCCAGTGGCTGAGGTCTTCCACAGGGGCCGACCACACCACCAGGTCCCGTCCGCAATAGTCTGTTTTCCGGGTGTCGTGGGAGCCGTAGATATACACGCGCTGCCTGAGAGGGTTGTCCGGGTCTTCGAAGACATAGGGTTCGCCGTCCGGGATGTGTTCCCACATGGGCAGATAGGGATTGCCGACGGTTGCGAGGAGCGCCTTGGTCTGCGATTCGCGTCCGGAGGTGCAGGACAGGGGCAGTGCGGCACTCAAAAGCACTGCTGCGAGGAGGTTCAGGTTGATCTTTTCCATTGATTTCTACACGACTTTTAGGATGGGCTTTCTCATGCTGCAAAGATACTGCTTTAAAAAACAAGAAAAAAGTAAAAATTAATCAGGAGGAGAACCGCGACTTTTCGTGGATATCCGCGACGGCGCGTCCGCTGGGCTCATTAAGATTCCGGAAAGCGGCATCCCATTCCAGCGCAACCGCAGTCGAGCAGGCCACGCTGGCCTCGCTCGGAACACAGAGGGCGGCCGAATTGCTCGGAAAGAGTTCGGAGAAGATGCTCCGGTAATAGTACTCCTCCTTGTTCTGCGGCGTATGGATCGGGAAGCGTTCCGCAGCATGCAGCATCTGGTCGTCGCTCACGGCCTCGGACGTGACCTTTTTGAGCGTATCAATCCAGCTGTACCCCACCCCGTCGGAGAACTGCTCTTTCTGCCGCCAGGCCACTTCCTCCGGCAGCAGGTCGGCACAGGCCTCACGCAGGATGCGCTTCTCGATGGTCTTGCCCGGGCACATCTTCGCCGCCGGGTTCAGCTGCATCACCGTGTCCAGGAACTCCTTGTCCAAAAATGGGACACGCCCTTCCACACCCCAGGCCGACAGGCTCTTGTTGGCTCGCAGGCAGTCGTAGAGATGAAGTTTGGAGAGTTTGCGCACGGTCTCCTCGTGGAAGGCGCGCGCATCCGGCGCCTTGTGGAAATACAGGTATCCGCCGAAGATCTCGTCTGCTCCCTCGCCGGAGAGCACCATCTTGATACCCATGGATTTAATGACGCGCGCGAGCAGGTACATAGGGGTAGAGGCCCGGACAGTCGTGACATCGTAGGTCTCCGTGAAGTAAATCACGTCCCGGATGGCATCCAACCCCTCCTGGATGGTATAGTTGATCTCATGATGCACGGTCCCGACGTGCTCCGCCACCAACCGCGCCTTCTCCAGGTCCGGCGCCCCCTTCAACCCGACGGCAAACGAATGCAGGCGCGGCCACCAGGCACGCGTCCGGGAATCGTCCTCGATGCGCATCGTACTGTATTTCTCGGCAATCGCCGAGATGACGGACGAATCCAGTCCGCCGGAGAGCAGCACTCCGTACGGAACGTCAGACATCAGTTGCCGCTTCACGGCCGCCTCCAGCGCAGCTCGAAGCTGCGCCGGATTGGCAGGGTTGTCTTTGACGGCATCGTAGGAAGTCCATTCACGTATGTACCAGCGTTTCATGCCGGGCTCGCGGCTCCACCAGAAATGGCCGGGCAGGAAGGGTTCATAGCGCTCGCACTGTCCCTCCAGGGCTTTCAATTCGGAGGCGACATAGATCTTTCCGTCCGGATCATAGCCGATGTAAAGGGGTATCACGCCGATGGGGTCCCGGGCGATCAGGAAAGCATCCTGCTCTGCATCATAGAGTGCGAAGGCGAAGATGCCGTTGAGCTCCTCCAGGAAATCCGGCCCTTTATCGCGGAAAAGGGCCAGAATCACTTCACAGTCGCTGCCCGTCTGGAAATCGTATTTCCCGGCATAACGTCGGCGGATTTCATGGTGATTATAGATCTCGCCGTTCACAGCCAGCACCTGCTTCCCGTCCGGGGTAATCAGAGGCTGTCCTCCAGACTCCGGGTCCACGATGCTCAGGCGCTCATGGCACAGTACGGCACTCCCGCCGCACCAGATGCCGCTCCAGTCCGGTCCGCGATGGCGGATCCTGCGACTCATCTCCAGGGCCTTCCGACGCAGCGCGTCAGACTGCTCCCGGACATTGAAAATTCCGACAATTCCACACATAGCTTTGTCTTTTTATGCGTTGTAGCAGCTTTCGCCGTGTTCGTAAATGTCAAGGCCTTCCTCTTCCACGCGCTTACCCACACGCAGACCGTGGAACTTCTTGATGCCGAAGAAGAGCAGGAAACCGGTCGTGGCCGCCCAAAGGTCGATGACCAGAATACCCAGGCACTGCACCCCGAAGAAATGCCAACCTCCGCCGTAGAAGACTCCCCCGTCGGTGGCCAGCAAGCCCGTCAGGAGCGTACCGAGAATACCGCAGACACCGTGCACGCTGGAAGCGCCTACCGGGTCGTCGATATGAAGCTTACGGTCGATGAATTCGATGGCGAAAACCAGCACGGTGCCGCAGACGAAGCCGATGATGACGGCGCCCCAGGGGCTGACCACGTCACAGCCGGCGGTGATGCCGACCAGACCGGCCAGGATACCGTTAAGGGTCAGAGACAGAGACGGTTTGCCATATTTCCACCAGGTGAGGAACATGGTCGCCACGCCGCCGGCGGCAGCCGCCAGGTTGGTGGTCAGAAACACGTGGGAGATTGCGGTGCGGTTTACCTCACCGGAAGCAGCCAGCTGCGAACCCGGGTTGAAGCCGAACCAGCCCATCCAGAGGATGAACACGCCGAGCGCCGCCATCGTCAGGTTGTGGCCGGGAATAGCGCGGCTCTTGCCGTCCACGGCATACTTGCCGATACGGGGACCGAGTGCAATCGCACCGATAAGCGCCAGCACACCACCCACGCTGTGGACAATCGCCGAACCGGCGAAATCGTGGAAGCCCAGCTCACTCAACCAGCCGCCGCCCCAGGTCCAGTGACCCTCGATAGGGTAGATGAACAGGGAGATGAAAGCGCTGTACACCAGATACATGGAAAACTTGGTGCGCTCTGCCATGGCACCGCTCACAATCGTGGCGGACGTGGCGCAGAACACGGTCTCGAAGATCAGGAAACCCTCCACGGGCAGGTCGCTCTTGTAGAAAGACAGGTCGCCCCAGTTGGGCGCGCCGATGAAGCCGGCGCCGTCGCTGCCGAACATGAAGCCGAAGCCGACAAACCAGAACAGCAGGGAGCCGAACATGAAGTCCACAAAGTTCTTCATCAGGATGTTCGCCGTGTTCTTGCTGCGGGTGAACCCCGCCTCGCACAGCGCGAAGCCCGGTTGCATGAAGAAAACCAGCATTGCGGCCAACAACATCCATACAGTATCGAGGGAAACAGCTATATCGTTCATTTTACATACGTTTTAAAGGGTTCTACTTCTTGTCCCGGAGCACCGTATCGCCGTGCTCACCAGTGCGGATGGACCAGGTATCGATCACATCGCTGATAAAGATACGACCGTCTCCGATCTCGCCCGTCGAGGCGGTCTCGAGAATGACCTTCACGGTGGGGTCCACGAACTGGTCGCGGCACACGATGGTCAGCGCCACGCGCTCAATCACGTCCGTGGAATACTGGACGCCACGATATATGCGTTCCTGACGGCTCTGGCCGATACCGTGCACATTGTGGTACTCGAACCAGTTGATGTCTGCGCCGAGCAAGGCCTCCTTGACCTCCTCGAACTTCGTCTTTCTGACGATAGCTTCAATCTTTTTCATACACTACTACTGTTTATTGGGTTGGTTTGTTTTCGCAAGGACATACAATCCCCCTGGTAAGCGAAATTTCTGATTTCGCAAATAGTTGATAATTAATATTTTAGAAAAGTCTACCTTCTAAAGCTGCAATTGGAATCCCATTACATTCTCAACGTAGTTCACGAATGCCTCATTGCAGAGGCGGACACCTCCGGGCGTCGGATAATTCCCGGTAAAATACCAGTCCCCGGGATGGTTCGGACAGGCATTGTGCAGGCCTTCGATGCTTTGAAAAACAAGCTCGACGGGAGCCTGCATTCCCTCCGGCCGGAGCATTTCCACAATCTTGTCATTGATCTGTTCAACGGTAAACGGCGCGTAAATCTCCCGCACGTGGTTCTCCGACACCGAATCCTCCTTGCAGGCACGGTACACGTCGGCGACCAGCTGTTGCATCCCCCGCTCCCGGAGCAGTTCCATGGCGGCCCGGAAGGCGCACAGTTCCTCCAGGTGCGACATATCAATGCCATAGTAGTCGGGATAGCGGATCTGCGGGGCGCTCGACACCATCACAATCTTCTTGGGATGCAGCCGGTCCAGGATCTTGAAGATGCTCTCCCGCAGCGTCGTGCCGCGTACGATGGAGTCGTCGATGACGACGAGGTTGTCGACCCCAGGCTCCAGCGAACCGTAGGTAACGTCATAGACATGGGCGGCCAGGTCGTTGCGCTGCCCCCCCTCGGTGATGAAAGTGCGCAGCTTGATGTCTTTCACCACTACCTTTTCAATGCGCACGTTCCGGTCTATCTGCCGAACACCTTCGGTCATACCGTAGAAGGCCACCTCGGCCGTATTGGGGATATAGGAAAAGACGCTGTGCGCCACGTCGCCGTCTATGGCTTTCAGGATGGCCGGGGCGAGTTGTTCTCCCAGGCGCTTGCGCTCCCGATAGATGTCGCGGTCGGAGCCCCGGCTGAAATAGATGCGTTCGAACGAGCAGGCACAGTTCTCCCTGGCCAGTTGGACTTGCTCCAGCTGGATGTCGCCCCCCCGGGTGACAATCAGGGCCTGGCCGGGGCGCAGTTCCCGGATGCTGTCCGCCTGCAGATTGAAGACCGTCTGAATCACGGGGCGCTCGCTTGTCACGACCACGATTTCATCGTCGAAGTAGTAAAATGCCGGGCGGATGCCCCAGGGGTCGCGTACGGCGAACATCTCGCCGCTGCCCGTCAGGCCGCCCATCACATAGCCACCATCGAACAGCGGCATGGCGGATCGCAGGACATTCACCATCTTCACATGGCTGTCGATGAAACGGGTGATGCCGATACCCTCCAGTCCCAGCTCCCGGGCGATGGTGTAGAGCCGCTCCACTTCACGGTCCAGCCGGTGTCCCAACAGTTCCAGCGAAATATACGCATCGCCCAGCAGACGGGGTGACTGCCCTTGTGCCGTCAGCCGGCGGAAGACCTCCTCGATATTGGTCATGTTGAAATTGCCGCACAGGCAGAGGTTCTTTGCGCGCCAGTTGTTGCGACGCAGGAAGGGGTGCACATACTGAATGCCGCTTTTCCCGGTCGTCGAATAGCGCAGGTGCCCCATCCAGAGCTGGCCGGTGAACGTTTCGCCGATGCGTTTGAACACCTCGGTGATGGCATCTTTGCCTTCCGCCCGCTCGCGGAACATGTATTCCTCCCCGACCGGCGCGTCAAGATTGACGCACGCCGCACCTGCGCCTTCCTGGCCCCGGTTGTGCTGCTTCTCCATCAGCAGGTAGAGCTTATCGAGGGCATACCGCTGCGTGCCGTATTTCTGTTCATAGTACGGCAGCGGCTTCAGCAGGCGGATCATCGCCACGCCGCACTCATGCTTCAGTTTTTCCATCTGCAATACAAGCTTTGACAAAACTCAGGAACAGCGGATGCGGGTGCAGGACCGTCGAGGAGTACTCCGGATGGAACTGCGTCCCAATGTACCAGCGCAGCGACGGGATCTCCACCACCTCCACCAGGTCCGCGTCAGGATTCACCCCCACGCACAGCATGCCGGCCTCCTCGTACTGCTCCCGGTAACGGTTGTTGAACTCGTAGCGGTGACGGTGGCGCTCTGCGACGGATTCCTTTCCGCCGTAGGCTTCGAAGGCGCGGCTGCCGGGACGGAGCCGGCAGGGATAGGCGCCCAGGCGCATCGTACCGCCCATCTGGGTGATGTTCTTCTGCTCCTCCATCAGGTCGATGACGTTGTGCGGCGTCTGCGGATTCATCTCGCTGCTGTCGGCATCGGCATAGCCCAGCACGTCACGGGCAAACTCGACCACCATCATCTGCATGCCCAGGCAGATGCCGAAGCAGGGCACGTCGTGCGTGCGGGCATACTCCGCAGCGACGATTTTTCCGGGAATCCCCCGCTGGCCGAAGCCCGGGCAGATCACGATGCCGGCCATCCCGGCGAGTTTGTCCGCCACGTTCTCCCGCGTGACCTCCTGGCTGGCCACGAAATGGATCTTTACCTTCACCTCTTTGTAGATGCCGGCCAGGTTCAGGCTCTCCCGGATGCTCTTGTAGGCATCCTGCAGGTCGTATTTGCCCACGAGGGCCACCGGCACTTCCCGAACGGCGCCGCGCTGCTTGTCCAGGAACGCGTGCCAGGCGGCCATGGCCGGGGTCTCGCCCACCGGGATGCCAATCTTGCGCAGGATAGCGGCGTCGAGTCCCTGGCGCTGCATGTTCACGGGCACCTCATAGATGCTCGGGAGGTCTTCGCTCTGCACCACGCATTCCAGATCGACATTGCAGAAAGACGCGACCTTCATCCGGAGATGGTCATCGATGTGCAGCTCCGTCCGCAGGACCACGATGTCCGGCTGGATGCCCATCCCCTGCAGCTCCTTGACAGAGTGCTGCGTGGGCTTGGTCTTCAGCTCCTCGGCGGCCTTCAGGTACGGCACGTAGGTCAGGTGCACGCACACGGCGTCCCGGCCCAGCTGCCAGCGCAGCTGCCGGATGGCTTCCATAAAGGGAGCGCTCTCGATGTCGCCGATGGTACCGCCGACCTCCGTGATGACGAAATCCGGCGCCTCTCCCGGCACTTCCTGCCGCAACATCCGGCGCTTGATCTCGTCGGTGATGTGCGGCACCACCTGGATGGTCTTGCCCAGATAGTCGCCGCGCCGCTCCCGATCGATGACGGTCTTGTAGATCCGCCCTGTCGTAACGGAATTGTCGCGGGTCGTACGGATGCCCGTGAAGCGCTCGTAGTGCCCCAGGTCCAGGTCCGTCTCGAAACCGTCCTCCGTCACATAGCACTCGCCGTGCTCGTAGGGGTTGAGCGTGCCCGGATCAATGTTGATATAGGGATCGAACTTCTGGATCGTGATCTGGTAGCCCCGCGCCTGCAGCAGCTTGCCGAGGCTGGCAGAGATGATCCCCTTCCCCAGGGAGGAGACCACGCCGCCGGTAATGAAGATATATTTCGTTGCCATATTCTATTGTTTCTGTCGGGACAGGTAGCCGTCAACGGCCTGCGCCGCGGCGTGGCCGGAAGCCATCGCGCGGACGACCAGCGAGGCGCCGTTCAGGACGTCGCCCGCGAAGAATACGTTCTGTCCCGCTTCGGGAAGCTGCGGTTTGAGGAAACCCATCGCCAGCAGCACGATGTCGGCCTTGATGCACTCCGGATCGCCGGCCGGGACCATTTTCGGGCGCCCGCCCTGCGGGTCCGGATCCCAGCCGATGGGCTGGACCTCCACGCCTTTCAGCACGCCGTCCTCGCCCAGAAAGCGCAGGGTATTGATATTCCAGCGCCGCACACAGCCCTCCTCGTGCGAGGAAGAGGTCCGGAGCGTCCGCGGCCAGTTCGGCCAGGGATTCGCCGGGTCGTCCGGTCCCATGGGCGGCTGGGGCAGAATCTCGATCTGCGTCACGGACTTGCAGCCCTGGCGGTGCGCCGTGCCGATGCAGTCGGAGCCCGTGTCGCCACCGCCGATCACCAGCACGTCCTTACCCTTGCAGGTCACACGGTCTGCCCGGCTGACCTCCTCGCCGTACAGCACCCGGTTCTGCTGGGAGAGCAGCTCCAGGGCAAAATACACGCCTTTCAATTCCCGTCCGGGCACCGGCAGGTCACGCGCCTGCGGCGTGCCTGTGGCAATCACATAGGCGTCAAAACCTGCCGGAAGCGCTTCCGGGGCCACTTCCTCGCCATAGCGGAAAGCAATCCCCTCCTGCTCCATCATCGCTATCCGCCGGTCAATGATCGTCTTGTTCAGCTTGAAATTCGGAATCCCGAAACGCAGCAGTCCGCCGGCCTTCGCGTTCTTCTCGTACACCGTCACGCTGTAGCCCCGACGGTTCAGCCGGTTGGCCGCCGCCAGACCCGCAGGCCCCGCTCCGACCACGGCCACCTGCCGGCCGTTGCGCACGGGAGCGACAGGGCGGACATAGTTCTCGCGCCAGGCAATCTCGGTGATGGCGGCCTCGTTCTCGCGGTTGGTGGTCGGCTCATGCAGCGTGAGATTCAGCACACAGGCCTTCTCGCACAGCGCCGGACACACGCGGCCGGTGAATTCCGGAAAGTCGTTGGTGGCATTGAGCAGGCGCCAGGCCAGCTCGAAGTCCCCCTTGCAAACGGCGTCGTTCCACTCCGGCGGGCGGTTGCCCAGCGGGCAGGCCCAGTTGCAGAAAGGCACGCCGCAGTCCATGCAGCGCGAGGCCTGCAGGCGGCGGTCGCCCTCGTTGAGCGTCTGCTCCACTTCGCCGAAATCCTGGATCCGGTCATGCACGGGCCGGTAGCCCGCTTCCTTGCGGGGTATCGTCAAAAATGCTTTGTAGTCTCCCATAAGGCATCAATACTGAATTTGGAGATGTTGCACTTTCTCTTCCAGGGCGCGCAGACGCTCCTGTTCGAGGACATGCTTGTATTCAATCGGGATGACCTTGATGAAGTCATCGACAGATCGGGACCAGTCGTCCAGCAGGGTCCGCGCCCGGTTCGACCCGGTGTAGAGATAATGCTGGCGGATCAGTTCGTGGAGTTCCTTTCGGTCCAGCTTGTCGTCCACCAGGGAGATCTCGACCATGTCCATATTGCAGTAGTAATCGAACTCATGGGTGGGATCATAGACATAAGCCACACCGCCGGACATGCCGGCCGCGAAATTGCGGCCCACCGGCCCGAGCACGACCACGCGCCCACCCGTCATGTATTCGCAGCAGTGGTCCCCGGCGCCTTCCACGACGGCTTTCGCGCCGGAATTGCGGACCGCGAAACGCTGGCCCGCCCGGCCGGCCACGTACATTTCGCCGCCCGTGGCGCCGTAGAGGCAGGTATTGCCGGCAATGATATTGTCCTCCGCCTTGAATGTGGCACGGGAGGACGGCCGGATAGCCACCCGTCCCCCGCTCAGGCCCTTGCCGACATAGTCATTGGCCTCCCCTTCCAGACGCACATTCACGCCTGCGGCGAGCCAGGCGCAGAAACTCTGCCCGGCAGAACCCTTGAACTTGATGTTCAGGGTGGAATCCGGCAGGCCCTCCGCGCCGTACTTGGACGCAATCCGGCCGCTGAGCATGGTACAGACGGCCCGGTCGGTATTGGCAATCGGATACTCGAGGCTAATCTCTTCCTTCCACTCGATGGCCGGCCGGGCGGCCTTGATGATTTCGAGATCGCGCACCGGCGGGAGCGGATGGAACGCCCCGCCCTCCCAGCAGCATGCGCCGTCCTCCCTGTACAGCAGGCGCTCCAGGTCCACCCGGGAGGCCTTGGTGAGGGCATCCAGCGGTCTGCGGACAATCAGTTCCGTATGGCCGACGATGTCGCCCAGGCGCCGGAATCCCATCTCGGCAAGATACTCGCGCACCTCCCGGGCCAGGAAGGTGAAATAGTTGACCAGGTAGTCTGCCCGGCCGCGGAAATGCGCGCGGAGCGCAGGATCCTGCGTGGCCACGCCCGTGGGGCAGGTATTGAGGCTGCACTTGCGCATCATCACGCAACCCAGCACAATCAGCGGCAGCGTGCCGAACCCGAACTCGTCCGCGCCCAGCAGGGACATCAGGATCACATCGCGTCCGGTCTTCAGCTGGCCGTCCACCTGCAGGCGCACCCCGGCGCGCAAACCGTTGCGTACCAGCGTCTGCTGCGCCTCTGCCAGGCCAATCTCCGGACTGATGCCCGCGAAACGCATCGAGGAGGCTGGAGAAGCGCCGGTGCCGCCTTCGGCCCCGGAGACGACAATCAGGTCGGCCTTGGCCTTGGCCACACCGGCCGCAATCGTTCCCACGCCGCTCTCCGACACCAGCTTGACGCTGATGGCGGCGGACGGGTTCACGTTCTTGAGGTCGAAGATCAGCTGGGAGAGATCCTCGATTGAATAGATGTCATGATGGGGTGGCGGCGAGATCAGGGAGATGCCCGGGATGGAGTTGCGCGTCTTCGCGATGACGGCATTCACCTTGAATCCGGGCAGTTGGCCGCCTTCGCCGGGCTTGGCGCCCTGGGCCACCTTGATCTGGATTTCCTCGGCATTGACCAGGTATTCCGCCGTCACACCGAAGCGTCCGGAGGCGACCTGCTTGGTCTTGCTGGACAGTGACACGCCATCCACCACACTGTGGTAGCGCCCGCTGTCCTCGCCGCCTTCGCCCGTGTTGGACCGGCTGCCCAGGCGGTTCATCGCCAGGGCGATGGCCTCATGGGCCTCGATGCTCAGGGCGCCGAAACTCATGGCGCTCACCACAAACCTCTTCACAATCTCCTCTTCGGGTTCCACCTCGTCGACGGGCACGGGCGTCCCCCGCCTGAAGTCCATCAGGTCGCGCAGGAACAGCAGGTCCGTCTTGCCGTCCACGGCGGCCGAGAATTCCTTGAACTTCTTGTAGCTGCCCAGGCGCGTGGCAATCTGGAGCGCCGAGATGGTCTCGGGGTTCCAGGCATGGGCAATGCCCCCCTTGCGGTAATGGAACTGCCCCACATTGGGCAGGAAATCCGGGGCCGGGTCCTGGGCATACGCCTGCGCATGGAACCACATCGCATCCCGTGCGATAGTCTCCAGTCCTACGCCGCCGATGGTGGAGCGCTCCGTGCCAAAGTAGTCCCGCAGCAGCCCCGCGTCCAGGCCGACGCTCTCGAAGATCTTGGCGCCGCGATAGGAGCGGATGGTGGAGATGCCCATCTTCGCCATGATTTTCAGCAGTCCCTTTTTCATGGCCTCGATATAGTTCGTCCGGGCTGTGGCATAGTTGAGCTGAATCTTGCCACCGTGCGCCAGGCTGGAGATGATGGCAAAGGACAGATACGGATTGATTGCCGAGGCGCCGTATCCCAGCAGCAGGGCCGCATGCATCGTCTCGCGGATTTCCCCGCTCTCGACGATGAGCGCCGTCTGTACGCGCTTGCCGGTGGAGATCAGGTGGTGATGCACCGCGCTGACGGCCAGCAGCGAAGGGATGGGAGCATGTGCGCGGTCCACGTCGCGGTCGGACAGGATGATGTAGTTCACCCCATCGTCCACGCATTTTTCCGCCTTCTGGCAGAGTTCCGACAGGGCCCGGCGCAGATGCGACGCCGCCACGGCCGGATCGGCCGCACATTCAAACAGCATCGGCAGCTTGACCGAATTGAAACCCTTGTAGCGGATGTTGCAGAGCAGGTCCAGCTGGGTGTTGGTCAGGATTGGATGCGGCAGGCGCACCATCTTGCAGTTGTCCTCGTCCGGATTCAGGATGCCCGTCCCCACGCGTCCGATATACTCGAACAGCGACATCACCATTTGCTCCCGGATGGAATCGATGGGCGGGTTGGTCACCTGGGCGAACTGCTGCCGGAAATAATTGAAGAAACATTGCGGACGCTCGGTCAGCACCGCCAGCGGCGTGTCGTTGCCCATCGAGGAGGTGGGCTCAATGCCCTTCTCGCACATCGGTTTGAGGACATTCTCCACATCTTCGGCCGTGCAGCCGAACAGGAGTTCCTTGTGCAGCAGGTCCTCCTCGTTGTGCTCAATCTTGCGGCCGCTGTGCAGGTCTTCAAGCTGGATGCGGCCGGCCGAGAGCCATTTCCGGTAGGGATGCTCGGCGGAGAGTTGTTCCTTGATCTCGGCATCATACCAGATTTTCCCCTCCTTTGTGTCGACCAGGAGCATCTTGCCCGGCTCCAGGCGGCCTTTGCACTCGATCTCGGTGGGATCGAAATCCAGCACGCCCACTTCGCTGGCCACCACGAGCAGGCCGTGCCGGGTGATGGTGTAGCGGCCCGGACGCAGGCCGTTGCGGTCCAGGATGCCGCCGGCATAGCGCCCGTCGCTGAAGAGCAGGGTCGCCGGACCGTCCCACGGCTCCATCAGGATGGAATGGTACTCATAGAAGGCGCGCAGGTCCTCCGAGATCGGGTTCGTCCCGTCGAAGCTCTCAGGCATCAGCACGGCGACGGCCTGCGGCAGGCTGAGTCCGCTCTGCGTCAGGAATTCAAGGGCATTGTCCAGGCTGGCAGAATCGCTCATGTCCGGCTGGATGATCGGCGTCAGGTCGCCGATGTCTCCCAGCGCCCCCGATCCCAGCACGCTCTGGCGCGCCTGCATCCAGCTGCGGTTGCCGCGGATCGTGTTGATCTCGCCATTGTGGCAGAGCATCCGGAAAGGCTGGGCGAGGCTCCACTGCGGGAAGGTGTTCGTGGAGAAGCGGGAGTGCACGATGGCCATCGCGCTGGTGAACCACTGGCTCGTGAGATCCGTGTAGTATTCCCGCAGCTGGCGGCTGGTCAGCATGCCTTTATAGACGATGTTGCGGGTAGACAGCGAACAGATGTAGGCTTCCGTCCCCAGCCGTTCGACGTGCTTGCGGATGCGGTACAGCTTGCGCTCCAGGTCCGCCTCCTCCATGAATTCCGCACTGGTCACGAAGAGCTGCGCCGTGTAGGGCTCTCCTTTGGCCGCCTCCGCGCCGAGGCAGCCGGCCTGGACCGGCACCTTGCGGATGTGGCTGAGCACGCAGCCTTCGTGTTCGACCTCGGTGCGGATGGCTTCCAGGATGCGCTCCCGCCGGGCCGTCTCCTTGGGCAGGAACACCAGGCCGGTGCCGTAGCGTCCCTTTTCCGGGACGGGAATCCCCTGCAGCAGAATGAATTCGTGCGGAATCTGGACCATGATGCCGGCGCCATCGCCGGACTTGCCGTCAGCCCCCTCAGCGCCGCGGTGGCTCATGTTTTCAAGCACCGTCAGCGCATTGTCCACCAGCTCATGGGTCTTGTCGCCCCGGATGTTGACGACCATACCGACCCCACAGGCATCGTGTTCCGATGCCGGATCATAGAGACCTGCTTTCATAATCTAATTAGCTGATAAACAAGAGTTCGCGATACTTCGGCAGCGGCCACAGCCTGTTGTCCACCAGCTCTTCCAGCTTGTCGATGGGACGGCGCAGGGCAAAGAGGCTTTCGGCAATTTCATGGTAAGCCAGCGCCCGTTTGTACTCGTCTTCGATGACATTGGCCGCCTTGCGGGCCTCCTTCATGGCGGTGGCCTTGATGCGGACCTCTTCCACGTACTTGTTAATGTCGTCCAGGATAAGCATTTCCGTGGAACATTTGTCCGTATTGCCGTAAATGCCCTTGGCCAGGGTAACCTCCTGCAGCAGCTTGGCCTTGTATTCCAGCGCGGCGGGGACAATGTGGTTGAGGGCCATCCGCACCATCACGCGGGACTCTATCTGCACCTTCTTGGTGTACATTTCCCACTTCACCTCGTTGCGGGCCTCCAGCTCCTTCGGGGTATAGACGCCCGTCCTGGTGAACATCTCCACGGCGGCGGGCTTGGTGAACTCGCAGAACATCTTCGGCACGTTGGTCTCCACGTCCAGGCCCCGGCGGGCCGCTTCGGCCTTCCACTCCTCGGTGTAGCCGTTGCCGTCGAAGCAGACTACGTCGATTACGGATTTGATAATTGGCTTGAGCGCATCCATCACGGCCACCTGGGTGCTCTTTCCGCTTGAAAGCTCCTTGTCCACGGCGGCCTTGAAGTCCAGCAGCTGCTCGGCCACGGCGGCGTTCAGGGTGGTCATGGCACCGGCGCAGTTGGCGCAGGAACCCACGGCGCGGAACTCGAAGCGGTTGCCCGTGAAGGCAAACGGCGAGGTGCGGTTGCGGTCGGTGTTGTCCACGAAGATCTCCGGAATCTCCACCAGGCCCAGGTTCTTGCCCTTTTTGCCCGCAATCTCGATCGGCGTGTCGGAAGGAAGCTCCAGCAGCTTGTGCAGCACCCCGGTCATGGTCCGGCCCAGGAAGGCCGATACAATGGCGGGCGGCGCCTCATTGGCGCCCAGACGGTGGGCGTTGGTGGCGCTGGCGATGGAGGCCTTCATCAGGGCGTTGTGCTTCTGGACGGCCGCCAGCACATTCACGAAGAAGGTCACGAACTGCAGGTTGCCCTGGGCGTCCTTACCCGGGGCGAGCAGCTGCGTCCCGGTGTCCGTGCCCAGCGACCAGTTGTTGTGCTTGCCCGAGCCGTTCACCCCGTCGAAGGGCTTTTCGTGCAGCAGCACCACAAAGCCGTGTTTGCGCGCAATGCGGTTCATCAGGTTCATCACAATCTGGTTCTGGTCGTTCGCGAGGTTGGCCTCGCCGTAAATCGGCGCCAACTCGAACTGGTTGGGCGCCACTTCGTTGTGGCGGGTCTTGAGGGGAATGCCCAGCCGGTGGCCGGCCACCTCCAGGTCCCGCATGAAGGCGGCCACCCGGGTGGGAATGGCGCCGAAATAATGGTCGTCCAACTGTTGGTTCTTGGAGGAATTGTGGCCGAAGAGGGTCCGGCCCGTAATCATCAGGTCCGTGCGGGCAGAGTAGAGCGACTCGTCCACCAGGAAGTACTCCTGTTCCCACCCCAGGTAGGAATAGACCTTGGTGACGTCGGCGTCAAACAACTTGCAGATGGGCACGGCCGCATCGCTGACGGCCTTGAGGGCGCGCTTGAGCGGCGTCTTGTAGTCCAGCGCCTCTCCCGTGTAGGAAATGAAGACCGTCGGGATACAGAGCGTATCGTCCAGGATGAAAACCGGCGAGGTGGGGTCCCAGGCCGTATAGCCGCGGGCCTCGAAAGTGGCGCGGATGCCTCCGCTCGGGAAGGAAGAAGCGTCCGGCTCCTGCTGGGCGAGCATCTTGCCGTCGAAGGTTTCGATGACGCCGCCCTTGCCGTCGTAGTCAATCAGCGAATCGTGCTTCTCGGCCGTGCCTTCGGTCAGGGGCTGGAACCAGTGCGTGACATGGGTTACGCCGTGCTCCATGGCCCATTCCTTCATGCCGCGGGCCACGCCGTCGGCCGTCTTGCGGTCCAGGCTCTTGCCCCCCTCGATACACGCGAGCAGGGCCTGGAGGCTCTCCGCGTCAAGATACTTGCACATCTTCTTCCGGTCGAACACCAGTTCGCCGAAATACTCGGAGGTCTTGCCTGCGGGCACCTCTGCAGGGACTTCCTTCCTCTCGAAGGATTCCTTCACCAGATCAAATCTGTCCATACTGTTACACTTTATATTGTTAAACTAACCATTCTTAACTCAAGTTTCGCAAGTCAAATTTTGTTAATATTCAAGGGCTTGTGCATCTTGCGAAACTTTTCCTCACGCACAAATCCTTTTTTTACGTTACCCCTTCCCTAAATCCCTTCCCTCGGGGAAGGGACTTGCTATCGCCCTTCGGGCTCCATTATTTGTTGTTTCGCAAATGCGAAATTTGAATTCTTAACAAAAGAGGCTGGTCCGCCGGACCAGCCTCTTCGATATTGTTTATTTGTCTCTGTCAATGTTGTGCCGCATACGGCTGGTGTTATACGCACACAGAAACAACCCCGGACTGATTGCCCTGGGACTGCTGGTTCTGCTGCTGGTTATAAACGGTGTATGCCATTTGATTCAACAAATTTCCGGTGCAAGTTAAAAAGAAAAAAATGAAAATCCAAGGATTTCTTCCTTTTTTTGTTCCATTCTTGCTATTTCTTCAACCACGGTCGCCATTGCTCACGACACGCATCGACAAGCTGCCTGCCTGCACAGACAGCCCCAAAAAAGACTTGCCCAAACAGCAGAATGTGCGTATCTTTGCCCCATGAAAAAAATGCTGATGCTGCTTACCATGCTGGTCCTGGTCCCCTGCTGCAAGCCCGCCGGGGAGGGACTCCTTCGCAACGGAGACCTGGTGTTTGTGGGTCTCCCGGCCGACTACAGGGCCGATGGCGGTTCCCTGGACGAAGCCATATCTTCCGCTACCGGGCAGGACGGCGGCCTGAACCTCATCCACGTGGCCATTGTCCAGGTAAAGGCCGACAGTGTCTGGATCATCGACGCCACCCTTTCCCGCGGGGTGGACCGCCATCCCCTGGACACCTTCCTGAGGGATTTCACCCTGCGGAACGGCCGCTATCCGGAATTCCTTGTGAAACGCATCAAGGGAGTGGATGCCGATGAGGCCGTAGAAAGGGCGCTGTCCCACTGCGGCTGCGCCTACGATGTCCGTTTCCTGCCGGGCAACGAAGACTTTTACTGCACGGAGCTGGTTCAGGCCAGCTATCTGGACCGCGGCGGAAACCCCGTCTTTCCCAGCGAACCCATGAACTGGCTTGCGCCGGACGGTACGCTTCCCCCCTATTGGGAACAGCTGTTCGGCCGTCTGGGGATGGAAGTTCCGCAAGGCGTTCCCGGAACCAATCCGCAAGACATGGCCGCCTCAGGCGTGCTGTACGACGTTCCCGTAAAACTGGTCCCCTAGCGTTTCTTTCCTGAAACGGTAAAAATTTTTGCAACTTTTTTTAAATATCGCTTGCGATATAAATTTTTTGCCGTATATTTGCATCGCGAACGATATAATTACTATAATAAACACGACAACATGGACAAACAGAAATCAATCGCGGTTCTTCAGGCCTATGCAACGGGCCTGGCCGCACAGTCTCTCCAACACAAGACGGAAGGTAAAATCTTCGCGGCACAGGGTTATGAAAAACTGGGTGAAAAGTATGCGGAACACGCCGCCGAAGAAATGGGATGGGTGGACCAGTTCATCCAGCGCATCCTGGACCTGGGCGGCACCCCGCAGGTCAATGCCGGCGTAGCCATGCCCGTCACCACGGACCCCGTGGCATACATCAAGGCCGACCTGGCTATCTCCGTGGAACAGGTTCCCATCCTCCAGCAGACCACCCTCGCCCTTTCCGACGACTTCAAGACCTTCGATATCCTCAAGGCCTATGCCCTGGACGAAGAGGAAGACATGGCCTGGAGCGAAACGCAGCTTGCCCTCATAGAACAGATCGGCCTGCAGAACTGGCTCGCAAAACAGCTTTAACATGAAGTTCCGTTTACCGGCAAGCCTGCTGGCAGCGCTTCTGGCGTTGCCCCTGTTTGCCCAAAATTCTACAGATATGGCAAAGATTTATGATTTTAAGGCCCTCGGCAACAAGGGCGAAGAAGTGGATTTTGCGCAGTACGAAGGCAAGGTCCTGATGATTGTCAACACCGCCTCCAAATGCGGATTCACCCCGCAGTACGACGGACTGGAAGCCCTTTATCAGAAGTATAAAGGCCAGGGACTGGTGATTGTGGGCTTCCCCTGCGACCAGTTTGCCCACCAGGAGCCCGGCTCCAACGAGGAAATAGCCGAATTCTGCCGCATCAACCACGGCGTCACCTTCCCCCTGATGGCCAAGATAGAAGTGAACGGCGACAACGCCCATCCCATTTACAACTACCTGAAATCGGCCTCCAAAGGCACCTTCGGCAATGCCATCAAATGGAATTTCACCAAATTCCTTATCAACCGGGACGGTACCGTCATCAAACGCTTCGCGCCCACCGTCACGCCGGAGAAGATGGAGAAGGACATCCAGGAAATGCTTTGATGGAAGCAGAAGGACAATTCAAACTGGACAACCAGCTCTGTTTCCGGCTCTATTCGGCCGCACGTCTGATTATCCAGACCTACCATCCCCTGCTGGAGGCCTTCGGACTCACCTACCCGCAATACCTGGTTCTGCTGGTACTGTGGGAAAAGGATGCCCAACCGGTGAACGACATCGCCAAGCGCCTGATGCTGGAGACCAATACGGTTACGCCCCTGCTCAAAAGGATGGAGAAGGAAGGAATCCTTTCCCGTACCCGGGGCAAGAAGGACGCCCGCCAGATGATTGTGACGCTCACGGAAAAAGGACGCGGGCTCCGCAATCAGCTGACGGCCGTGCCCCAGACCGTGGGCCGCGCCGTCCTCTGTGAAAGCGTCACCCCGGAAACTGTCCCCACCCTGTTCGGCATGCTGGACAACATCATCCGTCAGCTGCAGGGCAGATAAGCCCCCTCCGGGGGAATCTCAGACGCCCCACTCGGGCAGTTCCTTCTCCGGGACACAGCGAAGGGAGGAGCGCAGGATCACTTCCCGCGCTTCTTCCGTTTTGTCGGCCCTGATAATCAGGAGCCCCTTCCCATGGATGAAGAAGGAATACATATAGACAATGCCGATCTGGGCTTCGCTCAGGCCACGGACCGCCTCGGCAATCTGGCCGGGACGCTGGTCCAGTTCGATGGCGAACACATCGGACAGGGCGACGGCCACCCCGTGGCGCTCCAGCTCCTGGTAGGCGCGCTGGGGCTCCGTGCAGACTATCCGGAGCAGGCCATACTGGGCCGTATCGGCAATGGAGGAGGCGATGATAAGGATTTCGGCCTCCTTAAGAATGTCGAGAACCTTGGTGAGGGTACCGGAACGGTTCTCCAGGAAAATGGAAAGCTGGTTGATGGTCATGGCAGGGATTATTTCAGTTGACGCTTGTCTATTACGCGGACGCTCTTGCCCTGGCTGCGCTCGATGGCGTTGGGGGCCTTGAGAGAAACTTTGGTGCCGATGCTCAGGACGCTCTTGAGCTTGGCCGCCAGGCGCTTCTGGAGCTCGTCGATGGCAGCCGGTGTGTCGAAGGTGGCGGTGAAGTACTCCTGCCGGAGCTCCACCTGGACCTCCAGGGTGTCCAGATTGTTGATGCGGTCCACCACCAGCAGATAACGCGGCGCGAACTCCTTCATGCTCAGGACCACGCTTTCCACCTGCGAGGGGAACACATTGATGCCCCGGATGATGAGCATGTCGTCGCTGCGGCCCGAGATGGGCGTCATCCGTATGCTCGTGCGCCCGCAGCCGCACTGTCCCGGCATCAGCGCGCAAAGGTCCCGCGTACGGTAGCGGAGCACCGGCATCCCCTCTTTCGTGAGGGTGGTGAACACCAGTTCTCCGCTCTGTCCCAGCGGCAGGGATTCCAGGGTGACCGGATTGATGATTTCCGGGTAGAAATGGTCTTCATTGATGTGGGATCCCTCCTGCATCTGGCACTCGTAGCTCACGCTGGGCCCCATGATCTCGCTCAGGCCATACAGATTGAAGCCCTTGAGGCCCAGCCGTTCCTGGATTTCCTCCCGCATTTTTTCCGTCCAGGGTTCGGCACCGAAGGCGCCCACCCGAAGCTTGATCTGCTCTTTGGTGATGCCAATCTGTTCCATGGTCTCGGCCAGATACAGGGCGTATGAAGGGGTACAGGCTATGCCGGTAATGCCCAGGTCGCGGATGAGCTTGGCATGCTTCTCCGTGTTGCCCGTAGAGGCGGGAACCACGGAAGCGCCCACCATCTCCACACCATTGTGCGCACCCAGGCCGCCCGTGAAGAGGCCGTAGCCGTAGGAAACGGAAAAAATGTCGTCCCGCCCCACGCCATAGGCGGTGAGGCAGCGCGCCATGCACTCGCTCCAGACGCCGATATCCTTGCGGGTATAGCCCACGATGGTGGGATTGCCGGTGGTGCCGGAAGAGGCGTGGATGCGGATGATTTCGCTTTGCGGGGCCGCCTGGAGACCGAAGGGATAGTTGTCCCGGAGGTCCTTTTTGGTGGTGAATGGGAGCTTTACGATGTCGTCGATGGTCCGGATGTCATCCGGGGTAAGGTCCATCTCCTGCAGTTTGTGGCGGTAGAAGGGGACGTTGTGATAGACATACTCCACCGTTTTGTGGAGCCGCTTGCCCTGGAGTGCGCTCATCTCGTCGCGGCTCATGCACTCTTTGTTGGGATTCCAAATCATATTGTCATTGTTCGTTTCTTTGCAAAGGATGGTCTTCCCGGAAGGCTTTCATCCGTTCTTCCAGGACCGGGTACAGTTCTTCCCGCATCCGGCTGGTACAGCCCCGGACGCCGTTCTGCAGGCTGCCGGTGGTGGACAGGGAGATGCAGCTGACCCCGTAATACAGGAGTTCCCGGAGCAGTTCCCCGCCCGTCAGGGACCCGTAGCCCAGGGTAAAGAAGAAACCGTCGCCCACCGGGGCGCTCACGTCCCGGTCGTACACTACATGGAAGCCGTTCCGGCAGAAGATGTCCTTCATGCGGGCAGCCCGCCGCCCGTATTCCCGGGTATCTTCCACAAAATCGATGGTCCCGTCGGCCGAGAGTTCCAGCATCCGGGCATAGGCATACTGGGTAGAGGCCGTACAGCCGCTGGTAATCATGTAAAGGATGGAAGCCGTGAGCGTCTGGCCGAAGACGCCGGCATCGTGGTACCGCCGGGCCAGGGCCGGATAATGCCGGCCGAACAGGTCGTTCCCCACGGCCAGGAGCGCCATCCGCTGCCCCGCATAACTGAATATCTTGGACGAGGACAGCATGAGGATGTAATTTCGGGTGTAGCGGGCCACGGTGGGAACGTAGGGCGGCCGGAAGGGATGGCCCAGCTCCCGCCGGTAGTCCATGCAAAAATAGGCCAGGTCTTCCATCACAATGGCGTCGTAGCGGGTGGCCAGATCCCCTATCACCTGCAGTTCACTTTCTTCCAGGCAAATCCAGGCCGGATTGTTGGGATTGGAATAGACGATGGCCGCAATGTCCCCCTCGCGCAGCTCCTCTTCCAGCTTCCCGCGCAAAGCCTCCCCCCGGAACGGATAGATGTCAAACTCCCGCCAGGAGATGCCCAGCACCCTGAGCTGGGACTTCTGGATGGGGAATCCCGGGTCGATGAACAGGACCTTGTCCTTTCCCGGGACCCGCTGGGTGCAGGCAATGAAGGCGCCGAACGAACCCGCAACGGACCCTGTTGTGGGAAGGCAGCCGGCCGGGTCCACGTCGATGTCTATGAAGGCCTTGATAAAGCGGGCGGCCGCCCGCTTGAGCTCCGGGATGCCGTCCGCGGGGGGATACTGGGAACCCACGCCCCGGTCCAGGGCCTCCTTTTCGGCCTCCACGCCGTAATGGTTGGGCGGAAGGCCCGGGGACCCCTGGTCCATCCGGATGAAGGGGATGAGGGTCTTGCGTTCCAGATACTGGGCCACCAGCAGGACTTCGCCGATGGTGGCTTGCGAGAGGTCGGCCACATGGGAAGCCACCCGGGCCTCCTCTACCAGGGATTCACTGAATACCTTCATAGCCTGCGTCAAATGCTTTCAGATTGTCTTCCACCACTTTTTCCCCTTTCCGGCCGAACACTTTCCCGATGGCCCGGCGCAGATGCTCCTCCGACAGGATGTCCAGATACCGGGCCGCCATCCCCAGCAGCACCATATTGGCGCTCCGGGGAGCGTGGAGGCTCCTGGCCACGGCGTCTATGTCCATCCGGGTAACCCGCGGGAGGGCATCCAGCTCTTCCTGCAGGGCGGCCTGGTCCGGATAATCGGGTATATTCACAAACGGGCGGGAAGAGGTTACCACGGCCCCTTCCGGACCCAGGTAGGGCAGATAGCGGAGGGCCTCCATGGGCTCCATGGACAGGATGAGGTCGGCCCCACCCAAGGGAATCTGGTCGCTGTATATGGCTTCGGTGGAAAGGCGGAGGTCGCTCTGCACATCCCCGCCCCGCTGGCTCATGCCGTGGACCTCGGCCTGCTTGAGGCACAGTCCGGCGGCGGTGGCGGCCTCCCCTATTACGGTGGCGATGGACAGGATGCCCTGTCCGCCCACACCGGCAAGTTTGATGTCCGTTTTCATGGCGCGCTCTTTTTCTGACGGTTTTTCCGGGCCAGGGTCTGCATACATTCGCGCTGGGGAATAATGACAGAAACGCCCTTGTAATCTAGTTCTTCCCGGATAATCCGGCCAATTTCCTCCCGGTTCCCGGGGAGCGGGACCACCACGTGCAGGTGTTCCCGTTCCACGCCCAGGGCCAGGCAGATGGCCTCGTATTTGTGGGTTCCGGCCGAATCCTGCCCACCGGTCATGGCCGTTGTGAGGTTGTCCGAAAGGATGACCGTAATGGCAGAGCGGTCGTTGACGGCGTCCAACAGGCTGGTCATGCCGGAATGGGTGAAGGTGGAGTCCCCTATGACCGCTACGGCCGGATGGACGCCGGCATCGGCCGCGCCCTTGGCCATGGTGATGGAGGCGCCCATGTCCACACAGGTGTCGATGGCCCCGAAGGGCGGGAGGGCCCCCAGGGTGTAGCAGCCGATGTCACCGAACACCCGGGCCTGGGGATAGGCCGACAGGACCTCGTTCAGAGCGGCATACACATCCCGGTGACCGCAGCCCTGACACAGCTGCGGGGGGCGCGGGGCCAGGTTGCGGGCCGGCGCATGCGCCGC
>FLNY01004394.1_pt1 | contig 30864 bp, 21 predicted proteins | sample 1140381 | NCBI WGS metagenome assembly FLNY01 (sample SAMEA3878172, study PRJEB12797) | bioreactor metagenome | biome: Moose rumen | place: Sweden | collected 2011-10 | reverse complement strand
ATCGCAATCAGCAACTCAAAGTCGTTGATGAAGAACATATACCACGGTATCAAGCCGGAGTTCCTGCAAGAGTACCTCAACGAGTTCTGTTACAAGTTCAATCGCAGGTACTTTGGAGACAAGTTGTTTGACAGGCTTATGATAGCATCCGTTGCCTGCACATCGGATTTTGAGCATCGAATCTACAATAGAAACCTATCGGTTGGATGCGGATAATCATTAAAAATAATCATTAATACATATTTTATTATGGCACAAGTATTAGAGGGACTTTACTACTCTGAGTCCCACGAATATATCAGAGTAGAGGGCGACTTTGGCTTTATCGGTATCACAGACTTTGCACAGAAAGCTCTCGGCAACGTGGTGTATGTGGACATGCCGGATGTGGACGACGAAGTAAGCGCTGGCGAGGAGTTCGGCGCTGTGGAGAGCGTGAAAGCAGCCAGCGACCTGATTTCCCCGGTGAGCGGCAACGTGGTGGAGGTGAATGAGGCACTCGAAGACTCTCCAGAGCTCGTGAACCAGGCCGCTTACGACAACTGGATTATCAAAGTGGAGCTGTCGGACAAGGATGAGCTTGAGAACCTGATGGACGCAGCTGCTTATACTGAGTATTGCGAGAAACAATAACCAAATCCCATTAATCCGACATTTATGTTTAAGTATTTCCCTCATACCGAGCAAGAACTCAAGGAGATGCTCTATACCGCTGGTGTGGAATCCCTCGACCAGCTCTATGCGCAGATTCCCGACAGCATACGCTTCCGACAGGACTACGACCTGCCGGAGGCCATGAGCGAGATGGAGGTGCGACAGCTCTTCGACAACCTGGGCAAGCAGAACCGGCAGCTCACCTGCTTCGCCGGATTCGGTGTGTACGACCACTACACGCCGTCGGTCATCCCTAACCTGCTGGCACGTTCTGAGTTCCTCACTTCCTACACGCCCTACCAGGCAGAAATCTCACAGGGCACACTCCACTATATCTTCGAATACCAGTCGATGATGGCGGAACTCACCGGCATGGATGTGTCGAACGCATCGATGTACGACGGTGCCACCGCCACTGCCGAGGCGATGATGATGGCAGTGGCTGCCGGCAAGAAAGCCAATAAGGTGCTGGTGTCGGCGTGTGTCAACCCGAAAGTGCTGGAGGTGGTCAACACCTATGCCCTCCACAAAGAGATTGAAGTGGAGATGGTGGCAGAGAAAGACGGGGTGACTGACCGTGCAGACCTGGAGGTCAAAGTGGCTCAGGGCGGAGTGGCTGGACTGATTGTCCAGCAGCCGAACGTATATGGTATTGTGGAGGACTTCAGCGGATTCGCCGACCTCTGCCATGCCAACAAGGCATTGTTCATCGTCAACAGCGTGGCAGCCGACCTGGCAGTGCTTAAAACCCCGGCTGAATGGGGAGCCGACATCGCAGTGGGTGACGGACAGAGCCTCGGCATACCGATGCTTTTCGGAGGTCCTTATGTGGGCTATCTCTGTGCCACGGAAAAACTGATACGCAAAATGCCGGGACGCATCGTCGGCATGACACAGGACAACCGTGGACAGCGTGCGTTCGTGCTCACCCTTCAGGCACGCGAGCAACATATACGCCGCCAGAAAGCCACCTCGAACATCTGCTCGAACCAGTCGCTGATGGCACTCTTCGTCACCGTCTATATGTCGCTGATGGGACGCGAAGGACTGAAAGAGGCCGCACGGCTGTCGTATGCCGGTGCGCACTACCTCTGCGACGAGCTGCTCAAAACCGGCCGGTTCACCCTGACCTACGACCAGCCGTTCTTCAACGAGTTCTACGTGAAGTACGACGGCAACGCCGACCAGCTCTACCAGAAGTTTACCGAAAACGGCATCCTCGGAGGCGTGCGCTATGGCGACGGCTTCCTCTTTGCCGTGACAGAACAGCGGACAAAAGAAGAAATTGACCAACTCGTAAAAATCGCAGCCTTATGAACAACAGACTATATGGTAACCTGATTTTCGAGCTCTCTGAGGAGGGCCGCAAAGGATACAGCCTGCCTAAAAACCGCTTCGGCAACTATGAGGTGCCGCAGCAACTATGCAGGAAGGAGGACGCAAGGCTGCCGGAGTGTGACGAACTGACCGTGGTACGCCACTACACCAACCTGTCGGCTAACAACTTCGGTGTGGACAACGGATTCTATCCGCTCGGCTCCTGCACAATGAAATATAACCCGAAGATCAACGAGGAGATGGCAACACTGCCACAGTTCCGGAAACTCCATCCCGAGCAGCCTGCCGACACCACCAAAGGCGCACAGGCGCTGGTGGACAGTCTGGAGAAGATGCTGTGTGCCATCACCGGCCTTGCCCATTTCACCTTCAAACCATACGCTGGTGCTCACGGTGAGCTCACGGGCCTGATGACCATCGACAGCTACCACCGCGCGAAAGGTGACCTGCAGAGGAAAAAGGTGGTCGTGCCTGACTCCGCCCACGGCACCAACCCTGCCTCTGCCGCAGTCTGCGGACTGGAGGTGGTGGAAGTAAAGTCGCTGGCCGACGGCACGGTCGATGTGGAGGATCTCCGCCGTCTGCTAGGCGAAATCGGAGATGAGGTGTCGTGTATGATGATGACCAACCCGAATACCCTCGGACTCTTCGAGCACCATATCCCTGAAATCGCACAGATGATACACGACTGCGGCGGACTGATGTACTACGACGGAGCCAACCTCAACCCGATGCTGGGCGCATGCCGGCCAGGCGACATGGGCTTCGACGTGATGCACATCAACCTCCACAAAACCTTCTCCACACCTCACGGAGGCGGCGGACCAGGTTCGGGACCGGTGGGCGTGCGCGAGGGGCTCCAGGAGTATTTCCCTACCGTGAGCATCTACCACGGCAATTTCGGTGTGATGATGCGCGCCTATGCATATATCCTCACGCTCGGACGCGAGTATATCAAGGAGATAGGTCCACTCGCCACCCTCAACGCCAACTACATAAAGGAGTCGCTGAAAGACGTGTATGAACTGCCAATCGGCGGACTGTGCTGTCATGAGTTCGTGTTCGACGGACTGAAAGACAAGTCCACCGGTGTGACCACCATGGACGTGGCCAAACGGCTGCTCGACTACGGATTCCATGCACCTACCATCTACTTCCCGCTCCTCTTCCACGAGTCGCTCATGGTGGAGCCTACGGAGAATGAGTCGAAGCAGACCCTTGACGGCTTTATCGACGTGATGCGTAAGATAGCCCGGGAGGCAGCCACAGATCCTGAACAGGTGAAGTCAGCTCCTCACAACACCCCGATCGGACGCGTGGACGATGTGCTCGCAGCCAAACACCCGGTGGTGACTTTCCGTGCGCTACAAAATGAGGCCTAAAGCATTTGTCCATACCATCTCTACATTCTTTACCTTCTAAAACAATGACAAAAACCGATTTGATTATCATAGGAGCAGGTCCCGGCGGCTACCAGGCTGCCGGGCTTGCTGCCAAAGCGGGGCTGAAAGTCACACTCTTCGAAGAGGGACAAGTGGGCGGTACATGCCTTAACGTAGGGTGTATCCCTACCAAGGCGTTCGCCCGACATGCTGAGATTTTAATCTCCCTCAAAGAGGCGAAACTGATGGGGTTAGACAACCTAAGTTTCGACTTCAACTACCCACGGGTGGTGGAACGCAAAGACGAGGTGATTGCCAGCCTGAGAGAAGGCGTGGAGACACTCCTCTCACATCCTAACATCACTGTCGTCAGAGCCAGAGCATCCTTCAAAGATGTCAACACGGTGACTGCAGGCGGCGAAGACTATACAGCCGGCAACATCATCATTGCAACAGGTTCTGGCAGCAAGACACTCAGACTTGATGAATGCTCCGGTATTCCGGTGCTCGACTCCACCAACCTCTTGTCCGCCAACACGTTGCCTCAGCGGCTATGCGTGATCGGAGCAGGAGTGATTGGAATGGAGTTCGCCAGCATCCTCAATGTGTTTGGCGTGGAGGTCACCGTCGTGGAGTTCCTCAAGGAATGTCTGCCGGCACTCGACTCCGACATCGCCAAGCGGCTGCGCAAATCGCTCGAGAAGCGGGGAATTATCTTCCATATGCAGAGTGCTGTGAAAGCTATCACTAATGAGGGTGTGGTTTTTGAAAACAAGAAAGGAAAAACAGAAGTTGTCGCCACCGACGCTGTGCTGATGGCTGTCGGGCGCTATCCCAACACCGAAGGACTGAACCTGAAAGCTGCCGGCGTGGAAGTGATGCGCAACGGGGCAGTCCCTGTGAACCCGGCTACGTTCAAGGTGCAGAACACTGACAACATTTTTGCCATCGGCGATGTGAACGGGCTTCAGATGCTGGCTCATGCAGCCGAGATGCAAGCACAGCATGTGGTGAATGTGCTGACCGGCAAAGCCGACGACATCAACTTCCAGATTATGCCTGCAGCCATCTTCACACTGCCAGAAGCAGCCTGTGTAGGATTGTCGGAAGACCAATGCAAAGACCAGGGGACAGACTATATCTGCCACAAAGCGTTCTGGCGTGCCAACGGTAAAGCCCAGGCAATGAATGAGACGGAGGGAATGCTCAAACTCCTGACGGACAGCGAGGGACAAATCATCGGGTGCCATGCTTTCGGTGCACATGCTGCCGACCTCATTCAGGAGGTGGCTGCCCTGATGTGCCGCAACACCAATATCTACCAGCTGGCGGATATCATCCATATTCACCCTACACTCTCCGAAATCATCAAATCCACCGCAGAGTCATAAAAAACCTTCAAATCTTTTGTTCTATGTCAACCGTAAATTCGAGAATCGCTTTGCTGCGCAAATGGATGCGCGAGAAAGGAATACAAGCGTTTATAACCCCAAGCACCGATCCACACAGCGGCGAATATGTGCCACGCCATTGGTATGGCCGTGAGTGGATTTCCGGCTTCACCGGCTCTGCCGGCACTGCCGTCGTCACCCTCAGCCATGCTGCCCTCTGGACCGACAACCGCTATTTCCTACAGGCAGAAGAACAGCTGAAAGACTCAGACTACCAGCTGATGCGTCTGGGACTTGAAGGAACACCCACCATCTCACAGTGGCTATCGGAACGACTGCGCTGCGACGACACCGTCGGAGTGGACGGATGGTGCTACACCATCGAAGGCATCAACGAGCTGCATATGGGTCTGAACCGTTTCGGTATCACCGTCAAGCCAGTGAATGACCCTTATGACGAAATCTGGGACGACCGCCCTGAGATTCCACTCAACCCCGTGGAAATCCATCCGCTGCGTTATGCCGGTGAGGAAGCCAAGAGCAAGATCGGCAGAGTACGTGAGGCTGTGGCCGCCCAACGGGCCGACGCAATCGTCATCTCTATGCTCGACGAGGTGGCTTGGACGCTCAACCTGCGTGGCACCGACGTGGACTACAATCCTGTGTTCGTGTCGTACCTTTTTATCTCAAGCCGTAAAGCAATTCTCTTTGTTGACAGCAGGAAAGTGGGTGCGCAAGTGCGTGACTACCTGCAGACACAGGACGTGGAACTGATGGAATACGACCGTCTTGCCGAATATCTCGGCAACTACCACGGTTGCATCCTACTACAGCCCGACAAGACAAATATAGCCGTGCAGAATGCCATCAAGAACGGAGTCATCACCCATGGTGACTGCCCGGTGAGCACGATGAAAATCATGAAGAACGAGACAGAAATCCAAGGTTACCACAATGCGCATCTGAAAGACGGAATAGCCATGGTAAAATGGATAAAATGGGTGATTCCTGCCGTGCGAGAAGGCGGACATACGGAACTCTCTCTGGAGAAGATGCTCATCTCGTTCCGCGAAGAGCAACCGCTCTACAAAGGCGAGAGCTTCGACACCATCATGGGATATGGCTACCATGGGGCCATCGTACACTACGAGCCTACCCCCGACACCGACATTCCTGTGGAGCCAATGGGGCTGTTGCTGATTGACTCCGGCGGCCAGTATCTCGACGGCACCACTGATATCACCCGCACCATCCCGCTTGGTCCGCTCACCGATGAGGAGCGACGCGACTACACGCTGGTGCTGCGTGGCTTCATCAACCTTGCCCGTGCAGTATTCCCTCGCGGCACATACGGCAGCCAGCTCGATGCGCTCGCACGCGCTCCCATGTGGAAATACGGCATCAATTATCTCCATGGCACCGGCCATGGTGTCGGCTCCTATCTCAACGTGCATGAAGGTCCGCATCAGTTCCGCATGAACTACATGCCGACATGGCTCGTGCCAGGCATGACCATCACTTGTGAGCCAGGCATCTATATCGCCGGCAGTCACGGTGTGCGGCATGAGAACACCATGCTCGTGGTCAACGCCCGTCTGCGCTCTAACGAAAACCATAACGACTACGTGCCGTGCGACGAAGGGGTGGGTGATACAGCCGAAGGACAGACTTTCGGGCCATACTATCAGTTTGAGCAACTCACCCTTTGCCCGATTCTCACCTCCCCTATCGTGAAAGAGATGATGCAGCCGGAAGAAATCGAATGGTTCAACGCCTACCAGCAGATGGTGTGCGAACGTCTCACTCCTTACCTCGACGAGGAACATGCCGAATGGCTGCGGGAAGTGACACAGCCAATCTGATTTCGCTAAGGATGAAGCCCTAACAACCCATCTGCGGCCTGGAGGATTTTGTTGCGTAATGCCTCCGGATAGTCGGGATGAGCCGTAAGGAATTGACGGACTAATGATGCGGCCTCAGCGGAATGATGCCCCGAAAGGAGGGCGTTGCACCAATTGCCGGGGAAGAAAATATCTCCCGTGCGACGGATTTCCTCAAGCAACTTAAGTCCTGGAAGGATATAGCGGTTGTTAAACGGCTCTCGGAGCGGATCGTTTAACAACGTCAACAACTTGGAGGCATATGGTTCCACACGTCGGTTTTCCATCTCTGCCAAGCTTTCAAACAAGGACTGCTGAACGAGGGTGTCGGGATGGCATGCCCTGCTTACGAAGTCAAACTCCTCCTGACGGTCGGCATTTTGAATTCTCCCTCTCTGTTTTTCAACAATCTGCTTCCACCAGGCTGGTCTGACGATGGCCAGATGGTATGCCATCGCCATATAGTCACGCTCATTTAGCAGGTTGTTGTCGGCATCAGACCAAAGCTGGTATACATGGCTCACCACCTCATCGCAAGTGGCACAGTCACCCAACAGCCGTTCCACCTGCTGTCGGACAGCTGGCATCAGATGTGTCTGCGCTACCGTCTGCAGCCGCTTCTCCATTGAAGGCCATTGCTCACGAGGAGCCCGACTGCGAAGTGTACCCATATAACGCACAAGGGTGGAAGCGATGAGCGGATTCCGCTCTTTATCCAGACGGGCGAAAAACGACGAGAACAATGCCTCACCAGTGATATTCTCCATCAGATAATTCTCATAGAGCGTCATGACTACGGAGAAGGCTGTAGAATCGTCCAACGACGCCAGCTTCGTCATCAGCCAAGCTGCATCAGCCGGCTGTAACACAAAGCGACCATAGCCAAAACCGCCGTAATTCGGTATTACAACACGGACTCCATTATCCTCCACCACCTTCATCTCAAACGGTTGTATCCATTCCAGCCCACGGGAGAAAGGATCGTGCTGACTCACAAGAATCTGATGTCCGTCATCGGCATAAGTGACAGTTGGCAGTCCTTTTTCCTTCACCCATACATGATCGAATGCAGAAACACGGGCCTCAGGTGCTGTCTCGTCGAGAAGTCTGATTAAATCGTCCCATGTGGCATTACCATAAGCAAAGTGTCTGAGGTAAGATGAAAGCCCCCGGCGCATTTCCTCCTTTCCCATCTGCTCCTCCAGCTTACGCATCATCAGCGGTGCTTTATGATAGATGATATTGCCATAGAGTAGTCCTGCCTGATTGAGATTTTCCAACGGCTGCTGGATAGGATGCGTACCAAGCGTGCGGTCGGTAGCCAATGCCGGGATATAATGATCTTTCAAGAAGTTGATATCGTGGTTGATATCAGGGAACCGCTCCTCCGCCACTTTCGACGCCATGAAATTGGCAAACACCTCCTTGGTCCACACGTCGTTGAACCAACGCATCGTCACCAGGTCTCCAAACCACATATGGGCTGTCTCATGGGCAATTAAATTAAGCCGTACCAGCCGTTCGTCAGGTGTGGGATTCTCTGGAATAAATATTTCCCAGTCAGCAAACTGGATGGCACCCGGATGCTCCATTCCGCCGAACTGATATCCGGGAAGAACTACAAAGCCATAACGGGAGAAAGGGTATGCCACACCCGTGTATTCCTCCATCCAACGGATAGAGAGCGCCACCTCATCGAAAATATCGGGTAGCTGACTGACTTTCAAAGAGTCTGTCTCACGGTAGAGAGCACGGATCACACAACCGTCGCACTCCGTCTGACGTTCTTCGAACCGTCCTGCCACGAAAGAGAAAAGGTAGGTGGGAATCGGCGCATCATCCACACTCGTCATCGTCTTCCAGCCATCCGGAACATTCAGCCGCAGACGGAACTTGGCTTTCAGGTCGGGCTGGTCAAAACAAGGGAAAACAGAACGGGCATGGTCGGGCACAAAAAGTGAATAAAGATAGTCGTCGTGGCGGTTGAGAGCCTTGTCGCCGCTATGAAAGGTCAGTGTCACCTTGTTTCTTTTACCCCTTCTCAGCCATTTGTTTGACAGTATGATATGTTCGTCTGCCACTGACACCTGTCTGCGTTTGCCATTAACAACCGCATCTGAGCCCAACTGCTCTGAAAGTGCCTGGAAATCTAATAACAGATCGCTACTGCCATCCCAACTAAAAGAGATGGTCTCCTCGCCACTAACTGGTGCAGTTTTGTCGTCAGGGATGGTCAGAACCAGATCGTACTCCACCTCGCTCACACACTTTGAACGTGCCTGAGCCAACTGCTCCGACACACCAATAAGAGCGGTTTGCGCACCTATGCACGCAAACCGCCATAAACTCATCAGTAGTATGAAATACCTCAGATACATTATTCCTTCACTGCGTCAGCTATCTTCTCTGTAGCCTCTTTTGCAGCGTCAGCGATAGCCTCTGTCGCATCTTGTGCAGCATCGGCCACATCCTCAATGGCCTCCTGGGCTGCATCTTCAGCCTCCTGAGCCGCTTCGCCTGCCATCTGCTGCTTTGCGAAATCCACAAACTCACCCAACACATTCTTCTCAGCCAACATGGAGAGGAAACCTGTCATAGCCTCGGTGAGTTTTTCTGATTCCGGGCTTTTCTCATCAATCTTTTCCAACTCTTCTTTGTTGGAAGTCAGGAACTCCTGCACGTCCTTGATGATAACCTTCACATCCTCCAAATTCTCACATTTCTGAATTTTTTCTACTGCTTCGTTCAACATCTTCACAGTCTGATCAGCAACACTACCCTTGCTGCAAGCAAGAACGAACAAGGCCACGAGTGCCATCAAAACAACTGAAATTTTCTTCATAACTCTCTTGTTAATTAATTAGTTAGACATTCAAATCAATCTCTCAAAAGGCAAAGATAGAAAAATTATTTGAATCAACAACATTCATCATCATTTTATTGACGCTATGACTGATATTTAGAATCTTTTGCCGTTCTAAGTAACGATAAAAAAACACAAATCATATATGGCCAATTAAAAATGCACTAAATATGCAATTTTTATTCATTATTTTATTTTTTTCTTCGTTTTTTTTGTAACTTTGGAGAAATCTAATCAAACTAACAACTATTATGAAAAAGACCTCTGAAGAACTGATGGCACTGGAAGAACAATATGGTGCCCACAATTATCATCCGCTACCTGTAGTACTCCACAAAGGAAAAGGCATCTATGTGTGGGATGTGGAAGGCAAGCAGTATTTCGACTTCCTATCCTCCTACTCCGCTGTGAATCAAGGACACTGCCACCCGCGCATCGTTCAGGCACTGAAAGAGCAGACCGACAACCTGTGTCTGACATCCAGAGCCTTCTACAACGACGCACTATGTGAGTATGAGGAGTTTATGCATAATTACTTCGGCTACGACCGTATTCTACCAATGAACACAGGTGCTGAAGGCGTAGAGACGGCTTTGAAATTGGCACGCAGGTGGGGGGTCGTGAAAAAAAATATTCCAAACGACAAGGTGAAGATCATCTGCTGCGAGGGTAACTTCCACGGACGCACGGTGACCGTAATCACCATGAGCAACGACCCGAGTTCGTTCGACAACTATGGCCCGCTAACACCTGGCTTTATCCGCATACCTTATAACGACCCGGAATCCTTGCGCAAGGTGCTTGAGGAACAGGGCAACGAAATCTGTGCGTTTTTGGCTGAGCCAATCCAGGGAGAGGCTGGCGTATTTGTTCCCGACGACGGTTATATCAGGAAGTGTTACGAGTTGTGTCACGCCCATAATGTACTGTTCATCGCTGATGAGGTGCAGACCGGTATCGCCCGAACAGGTCGTATGCTTTGCTGCGACCATGAGGATGTGCGTCCCGACATCGTGGTGCTGGGAAAAGCCCTCGGTGGAGGAGTGTTGCCAGTGTCAGCCTGTCTGGCCGATGACGATATCATGCTTAATATCCAACCTGGAGAGCATGGCTCCACATTCGGAGGGTTCCCCCTGGCTGCGCGCGTGGCAGTGGAGGCGCTGAAAGTAGTGAAGGATGAGCATCTTGTGGAGAATGCAGAGGCGATGGGACAGCTGTTCCGCAGCGAGGTCAAGAAGATTAATTCACCATTTATTATAGAGGTACGCGGACGTGGACTGCTCAATGCCATCGTCACCAGACCTGTGAACGGTAAGAACGCCTGGGACATCTGTATAGAGATGATGCACCGCGGACTGCTGGCCAAACCGACACACGACGACATTATCCGCTTCGCTCCACCACTCTGTATCAATGAGCAAGAGCTGATGGAAGCCATCGGAATTATACGTACAACCTTTAAGGAGATGGCGGTATGAGGCAGACTACTGACCATGTGCTGATGGTGAGGCCTGTGAACTTCTCATTCAACGAAGAGACGTCTGTAAACAACGCATTCCAGAACAAACCGGAGGGCAGTGTAACCGAGAATGCCACTGCTGAGTTTGACAGCTACGTAGCCCTGCTGCGTCAGAACGGAGTCGTTGTGGATGTGCTTCACGACACTCCCGAACCTCATACACCCGACTCCATCTTCCCTAACAACTGCTTCTCCACACACCGTTCAGCAGACGGTAAGAAGATTCTGGTGCTCTACCCCATGTTTGCCCCCAACCGCCAGATGGAACAAGACAAGCTGATGCTACGGATCCAACCCGGCGCATTCCACAGTGTAGTGGATTTGAGAAGCTATACGACAAAAGGTATGTTCCTGGAAGGAACCGGCTCGATGGTGCTCGACAGAGAAAAGAAAATAGCCTATGCCTGCCTTTCTCCACGCACACATGAACCACTGCTACGGACGTGGGCGAGCCGGACGGGCTACGAAGTGATTATCTTTGAAAGTCAGGACAGGCGCAATATTCCGGTTTACCACACCAACGTGATGATGCACGTGGGCAGCCGGTTTGCCGTGGTTTGTCTCGACTCTGTAAGGAATGCGGAACAACGCACACGCCTGACCGATATCTTGCAGCACAGCGGCAAGGAAATCGTGGAAATCAGCCTGGAGCAGATGGATCATTTTGCCGGCAACATGCTCGAGCTGCACAATAAAAACAGAGATAAACTACTGATTATGAGCCTGACAGCATTACAGTCACTGAACCGGGAGCAGATAACTTTACTAGAGAAAGACGTTCGCATCGTGGCTCCCGACATCCACACCATCGAGACCGTAGGAGGCGGTAGTGCACGTTGCATGCTGGCTGAGATTTTTTAAGTGATGAGTGAATAACAAAATAGATAATATGGAACTGAATACATGTACCATCAATGTCAACTCCGAGACCGGACGACTGCGGGCTGTACTGCTCCACCGGCCCGGTGTGGAGATTGAGCGGATGACTCCCCTCAACTGTGCCCATGCACTCTATAGCGATATCCTCGACAGAATGAACGTGGACCGGGAATACTCCTATTTCTGCAAAGTGCTGGAACGCTGGGCAAAGGTGTATTATGTGGGGGACATACTCCGGCAGTTGCTCGACGACGAGAAAATCCGTGAGCATCTGGTCACAGAGAGTGTGTTCAACTACGGCCGCCGCCCTATCAAACTCTCAGGAGAGACCAACCGACGGCTGACCGAAGAACTGATGCAGATGGACAGTGCCACACTGGCGCATGTGCTGATAGAAGGCTACGAGAATCCGCAATGGCAGGGGGTGTACGACAACCGCTACCTGATGGAACCCCTCTATAATCTGCTGTTCACCCGCGACGCCTCATCTACAGTCTATGACCGCGTGCTTATCAACGCGATGAGTTTTGAGGTGCGCGAGCGTGAGTCGCTTATCTATGAGGCCATCTTCCGACATTTCTTCGGTGTGGAGACCATGAATGCGGCACAATGGAACCCACGGGCACGGACAGAAGGAGGAGACATTCACATAGCATCCGACGACCTGATGGTGGTGGGCGAAGGAGTGCGCACCAACGCAAAAGGCATCGAATTCCTGGCACAGACCTTCGCCAAAGAACGGAAAAAGTTCCAAATCCTGGTGCAGGAACTGCCGAGGGAGCCGGAGTCGTTTATCCACCTCGACATGGTGTTCACATTCCTGGGAAGCCACCAGTGTATGGTGTTCGAACCGATGATGCGAAAGGAAGGACTGTTCACAGGTAAGGACACCACCCTCATCACTATCGACAACGGCAGGATCAGCTACCGGCAGGAACGCGACCTGATCTCCGGACTGCGACGTCTGAACTGGGATTTGCAACCGATTCTGGGCGGAGGACACGACCCATGGGTGCAGCTGCGTGAGCAATGGCACAGCGGCGCCAACTTCTTCTCGCTCGGCGACGGCAAAGTGCTGGGCTACCGCCGTAATGCCCAAACTATCGACGCTCTCGACAAGGCGGGATTCTCTGTACTACAGGCGAGCGACATCGTCAACGGCAAGGTCAACATGGAGGACTACGAGAAGTTCGTGGCAGTGTTCCCTGCCTCCGAACTGCCACGTGCCGGAGGTGGAGCACGATGTATGACCATGCCACTTGTTCGTGAGTAAAAAATCCACAATCTGTGCTCTTCGTCCTTTTTTTTTCCTATCTTTGCAGAAACTAATCAAATTAACATCGGAAATATGAAAAAAATCATCGTTTCTGCAATTCTGCTCTTATTGACTATGAATACGACAAAAGCACAGGTCTATCTCGACCCGCAGGCTCCGATAGAAGAGAGGGTGAAGGATGCCATCAGCCGCATGACCACCCATGAGAAAATTCAGGTGATTCACGCTCAGAGTAAATTCACCAGCGCCGGGGTGCCACGCCTCGGTATCCGTCAGCTGAACATGGACGACGGACCTCATGGCGTACGTGAGGAACTGGAGTGGAACACCTGGAATCCGGCAAAATGGACCAATGACTTCATTGTGGCTTTCCCGTCGCTCACCTGCCTTGCCGCCACATGGAACCGGGAACTGTCAGCCACTTATGGGAACGCCGTGAGCGAGGAGTTTGCCTTTCGCGGGAAAGACGTGATGCTAGGACCGGGCGTGAATATCCAGCGCACACCCCTCAACGGACGCGCCTTCGAATATATGGGTGAGGATCCTTATCTCGCCAGCGAAATGGTGGTGCCCTATATCCAGAGCGCCCAGAAGAACGGCGTGGCATGCTGCATCAAACATTTCGTGCTTAACGACCAGGAGACCGACCGCTTTGCCGTGAACGTGAACTTGTCGAACCGAGCACTCCATGAGATTTACCTCGAGCCATTCAGAAGAGCTGTGGTGGATGCACATGTTTATACCATCATGGGGTCATACAACATGTGGAAAGGTGTACATTGCTGTCATAATGATGAACTCCTCAACGGAATCCTCAAACGCGACTGGGGATTCGACGGAGCGGTCATCAGCGACTGGGGAGGCACCACCGACACCTGGCAGGCTGCCACAGGCGGACTTGACATCGAGATGGGCTCCTACACCGACGGGAAACTGAAAGAATCGGAATTCACCTACGATGACTATTACCTCGCTCGTCCATTTGAGAAACTCATCGAAGAAGGAAAAATCCCAATGGAAGTGCTCGACGAGAAAGTGGCACGTGTGCTGCGCACCATCTTCCGCACAGCGATGAATCCGGATAAAGCCATCGGCAGCCAGTGCTCAGATGCCCATTATGAGGCTTGCCGCACCATAGGAGAGGAGGGAATCGTGCTATTGAAAAACGTAGCCACATCGAAAAAAGAGCACCCTTTACTTCCTCTCGACCCGACAAAATACAATAAGATTCTGGTAGTGGGAGAGAACGCTACCCGCTCGCTTACACAAGGCGGTGGATCGTCAGAACTGAAGACACTCCACGATGTGTCGCCGCTCGAAGCGCTCCAGGCGCTTTACGGCGACAAGATAGACCATGCCCAGGGCTACACCTCCGGCCGTGCCATCTACGACCAGGTGGACAGAATCGACCCGGCCAGACAGGCGGCTCTCAAAACTGAGGCATTGGAGAAAGCCAGAAATGCAGACCTCATCATTTTTATAGGAGGGCTGAACAAGAACCACCGACAAGACTGTGAGAACGGCGACAGGGAGGGATATGCCTTGAGCTTCGACCAGAACGAACTTATCGGCGAACTGGCTGCTATACAACAAAATATGGTGGTGGTGATGTTCGGCGGCAACCCATACGCCATGCCTTGGATTGACAGTGTGGCTGCCCTGCTCCACTGCTGGTATCTGGGCAGCGAAGCAGGCAATGCGCTTGTGAACATCCTCAGCGGAAAAGTATGTCCGAGTGGAAAGCTGCCAGTGACTTTCGCAAAGCGATATGAACACTACCCATACGTGAAATACATCAATGAGTCCTACCCGGGTGTTAACAAACAGGTGTATTACAAAGAAGATATCTACGTGGGCTACCGCGGATTCGAGCACGACAAAGTGGAACCGCTTTTCCCATTCGGATTCGGCCTTTCATACACCACTTTCAAGTATGGCAAACCAACGGTGGCAGGCAATACCGTGAGTGTGGATGTGACTAACACAGGAGAAGTGGAAGGAAAGGAGACGATACAGTTCTATATCGGTTTTGAGAAATGCCCAGAAGACCGTCCACTCAAAGAGCTGAAAGACTTCCGGAAAATCAGTCTGAAGCCTGGAGAGACCAAGAAAGTGAGTTTCACCGTCGGCAAAGAGAAACTCAGGTATTACTCCATCGCCTCCGATAAATGGGAGACTTACGACGGACCGTGCAAAATTTATATAGGAGGCTCTTCTGCCAACGTTCAAAGTATAAAACTATAAAGACCTCAAAATGAAAAGATTATTTTTTATACTTGCACTGGTGTGTGCCGTCGGAGCATCAGCACAGAGCTACCGCAATCCCATCATCCCAGGTTTCAACCCCGACCCGTCAATCTGCCGGGTGGGTGATGACTACTATATCGTAAACTCCTCCTTCCATTATTTCCCGGGAGTACCTATCTACCATTCACGCGACCTTGTCCACTGGGAGCAGATCGGCAACGTGCTCACTCGCGACTCCCAACTGCCTCTCCAGGGGCTCAACTCCTGGCAGGGCATCTACGCCCCCACCCTCCGTTACCACGAGGGCACCTTCTATATGATCACCACCCTCGTGGGCAATGGCGGCAACTTCATGGTGACAGCCACAAACCCCGAAGGACCTTGGAGCGAGCCTATCCAGCTTAGTCAGGGAGGAATCGATCCGTCGCTATTATTCGAAAACAGCAAATGCTATATGGTGAGTAACCCGTCGGATGCCATCACACTCTGCGAGATTGACCCCAAGACAGGCGAACAACTTACAGAGAGTCGCGTTATCTGGCATGGAACAGGCGGACGCTATCCGGAGGGACCACATATCTACAAAAAAGACGGATGGTACTACCTGCTGATCAGCGAAGGCGGTACCGAGCTTGCACATAAACTCACCATCGCCCGAAGCAAAAATATCTATGGACCATATACCGCCAATCCCGACAACCCAATCTTCACCCACTGTTGCCGGGCGGGACAGACCAGCCAGATTCAGGGAACTGGGCACGGAGACTTCGTGCAGGCGACAGACGGCAGTTGGTGGCTTGTGTTTCTCGCCTACCGGCAGTATGGCGGCGCCTACCATCACCTGGGACGAGAGACGTTCCTTACTCCTGTTGAATGGAAAACAAATGAGTGGCCAGTGATTAACGGAGGACAGCCGGTTGACACATTGATGAAAGTGAAGACACCACCTGCGGTTCCCGTGAGGACACCAGCCCATCACTACGATTTCAACGATGAGAAATTCGACTGCGAATGGGTGCATATCCAAAATCCTATTAACGAATACTACCGTTTCCGCGACGGCAGGCTCATTCTGAGAACTTCGGGCAGCACGCTTTCTGACAACAAACAGCCAACCTTCATAGGTCAGCGTCAGACTAATGCTGTGATGACTGTTGAAACAGAAGTTGAGATGCTTGCGGGAGAGCTCGGCAGCGAGGCCGGCCTCAGTGCCTATCAGATTTTTGACGGTCATGCCGAGATCGCGTTGAAGCACAATGGTGCAAGATACGTCCCTGTGATGAAAGTGAGGGTTAAAAGTCTGGAAATAGAGAAAGAAGGTGAACCGCAGACCTCGCCAAAAATTCTTCTCCGCCTCCGCAGCGACAGTGAGCGCTATTACTTCGAGTATGCTCCCGAAGGCGGGGACTTCAAAACCATCGACAGCATCGAATGCTCACTCCTCAGCACCGAAGTGGTCGGCGGCTTCACGGGAGTGACCGTCGGCATATATACTACCGGCACTGCCGCATTTGAGTATTTCAAGTATGATTAAAAAGAAGGTAAAGGAGATAGGGACGTTTGTGATGCTGACAACAGAGACCCGTCAAACTTAAAATGCAATCCTATTCTAAATCGATGAAGGTCGAAATCGCATTTTTTTATGCGATTTCGACCTTCATCGATTGGTTTTTAGTAAAAAAAATGTATCTTTGTAACGAAAAAAATGACAATAATTCTTATTGTATGAAACAATATAATCTTGGCTTTTATTTCCGACGCAAACATTTACAATCATGTTAAATCTACTGTTTTGCATTATCGTCGTAATATTAACTTGAAAGAATTCAATAAAAACATTATTGACCCTATTAAGTTAACGTTCGATGCAAAAATATATGGTCAGACCATGAAGCAAACAATAGAATCAGAATGCATCCGGCAGATTGACAAGACCAATAACAACCGTATTGGATATTTTCACCAATATCTCTTCAAGTTTGCAGGAAATGGCTGGGTGGTTCCTGATAATGGAGATCAAGGAGGATTCGACGTTCTGAATGACGAGCGACACATTTACGTGGAAATGAAAAATAAACATAACACGATGAATGCTGCCAGTGCTTCCGACACTTATGTGAAAATGCAGAGTAAGATTCTCCACGATGACCAGGCCACCTGTATGCTTGTTGAGACAATTGCGAAACGGTCTCAAAATACAACCTGGGTCATCACAATAAACGAAAACGGACGCAAGCAACGTTATTCCCATGAAAGAATCCGTCGTGTTTCCATGGATAAATTCTATGAAATTGTCTTTAGCGATAAGGAAGCCTTCTTTAAACTTTGCAGAGCACTTCCTGACATACTCGATGATGTTATTTCTGATGACAAATCAGCTATGTTGAACAATACTGTTTACAATGAGCTGGACAAAACCGACTTTTACAAGAGTCTGTATCTGCTTGCATTCCAAACATACGAAGGATTTGACAAATTCTAAAAATGAGCACTTTTTTAACCACAAACAATCTCGCCGATATCTTGGGAACCTCACTTGCAACCACAAAAAAATGGGGAGAGAATGGTATATACCCATATCACACCAATGAGCAAGGACATAAAGGTTTCTACATGGAAGAACTTTCAGACATTGCTCAGATAAGAACCATGGTTGAAAGTCATTGGGAAGAAGAAAAGGAAGTAACTCCCCGTCGTGATTTCACATCCATAGAGCTTTTTGCCGGAGCTGGTGGACTTGCACTTGGTATGCACAAAGCAGGATTCCGCCATGTGCTATTAAATGAGATGGATAATCAAGCTTGCCAGTCCCTTCGAGTTAATCATCCCGAATGGAATGTGTATGAGGGTGATATACATTACATAGATTTTACACCACTACGTGACAAAGTGGACTTCCTTTCAGGAGGATTCCCATGTCAAGCTTTTTCATATGCAGGGAAAAAATGTGGTCTGAATGACACACGGGGAACATTATTTTTTGAATTAGCTCGTGCTGTTAAAGAAATTCGCCCTAAAGTATTTATGGGCGAAAATGTTAAGGGACTTCTTTCTCATGATGGTGGTAAGACACTAAATGTTATCCGTAATTCGATAAAAGAACTTGGATACACTCTGGTTGAGCCCCAAGTGCTTAAAGCAATTCTGTATCAAGTTCCACAAAAAAGGGAACGACTAATTTTGATTGCTATACGCAATGATATTGCTAAACATGTACAATTTCATTGGCCTGACCCATACAAACGGATAATGACCTTACGAGATGCCTTCTTCAAAGGAATACTTTATTCTTGTGATGTTCCTGAATCTGATGGTCAGGCATACCCTGAAAAAAAACGCGAGGTAATGAAACTAGTACCAGAAGGAGGAGACTGGCGAGACTTACCAATAGAAATTCAAAAATCTTATATGGGAGGCAGTTTTTATCTCGGTGGAGGGAAAACTGGCATGGCACGCCGCTTATCAATGGATGAACCATCATTGACACTCACATGTGCTCCTGCACAAAAACAAACAGAACGGTGTCACCCAACGGAGACACGCCCCCTTACCGTACGCGAATACGCGCGTATTCAGACTTTTCCCGATGAATGGCTGTTTATGGGAAATCTTACAGACCAATACAAACAAATTGGTAATGCTGTCCCTGTTAATCTTGCCTATGCTATAGGCCGTTCACTTATTAGATTGCTTAATGATATAGACATATTTCATCCAGAAGTCAGCCAATTTGCTGAAGCTAATAAAATAGCCAAAGCAATGCTTCCTCCACAACTTTTTCCTATTGATATGTTTGATCTTTTCGAACATAATCCCGGGAATATCGTGGACAACAGTTTTGCATGTGCAGAACCGCTGTCTTACTATACAAACCCCGCAAAAAATTTGCTTGTATGCCTAGTGTCTGGAGTCTATGAGGATGCATTCAATAAGAAAACGGGAACGTTATATTATACAGGTAAAACATTTCCTTCGACAATATCAACGACAAAACTTTTCTATTTCATGCCTTATATCAAAGGAAAAGGTATTCGAGACCTTTATTTGATAAAAAAAGCACGTGTAGGCTCAAAACGTGAGATTGATTCCAAAGCCTCCAAAAATGACTATAGATTGATGTTTGAATTAGAATTTGTCAAACAGCTGTTTAAAAGTTATAAAGGAATAGATTTACGTATTTGGAGAACATACACAAACACTACGTTAGAGAAGATAATGGAACTGTAATATCATATAATGGTAAATCTAAATGAAAGTGTGTCCTCACCATGTCTCACGACATAAATCAAAAAAGGAGGCAACCCATTAAGGCCGCCTCCCAGTCTATTTCTTCCCGATAAACTTTTGGCTAATCCCTGTTGAAGAAATTCTTCTTTGGCTCACGGTCCTCATGAACACCAATACAGAATTGACAGATGCTATCTTCAAACACGTCGAACATCTTGCGAGTTCCCTTTGCATCCTGCTTAAACGAAAGCGAGTTATCTATAGAGAAGCGATGAGCCATGCTCTCAACGTCGAGATTATCTGTTCCGATAAGATTAAATGTCCAGTTCTGGTTCTTCAGTTTCTCAATTAGTCCCTTAATCTTTGAGAGGGTCCACTCCCTCGAGCTGTTTTCCTCGCCGTCGGTGATGACCGTCACAATGACATTATCCTCCTTCCTTGCTTGCGCAAACACCGTGGAGATGGCTCTGCCCATGGCGTCATAAAGAGGCGTGCACCCACATGGATTGTAGTCATTCCATTCAAGGTCTTTTGTGTAGTAAGCATACGTGTTGTCAAAATGAACGGTGAAATGGTTGGAATCAAAGGTGACAAGAGTGACAATCTGAGCGGTATCGGTAAATTTCTCCTCCAACTTTCTCACTGTCTCTAAAGTCTCGTTCATACCTGAGAAGGCCTGTTCGCGGATTACCTCCATAGAACCGCTCTCATCCACGATAATCAGGTTGAATACTCGTTTCTCCCGATTTCTCAACTCTTGGCGTTTCTCGTCATTTTTCTTCAGAAAATCTTCTTTTTCCTGCTTGCTTTGCATTTGTTGTCTCATAGTCTTTCATTGAATTTTAATGTGAATAAATTACTAGTTTCATTTCCTTAGAAGAAAGAATTCAGCAAAAATTAAGCGGATATCAAAAAAAAATTGTAACTTCACCGAAAATTAACCGACTATGAGCCAAAAGATTCTTACCGACGAGGAGATTATCAACGGATTCCGAAATGGAAATCCAAGTATCATCCATGATTATTTCTATGAGTACTGCCTCACAGGCTACCATATCTACGACCAGCGCTACCAGCTTCAGGGGAAAGAAAACCTGGATTTCTATTCGCTGGCACACCAGTATGCGGTCTATCTGATTTCACACGACTGGAAGCCACTGGAGAATCATTCTCCCAACGTGAGCCTACGCACCTGGATTATCAATGGTTTCCGCTACACCGTGCTCGATGCGCTTAAATGGTATCAGAAAACATATACCGACAACCCTCTCAAAGACTATGAGGCAATAAATGCACGTGACAATCTTCGCCTGCAATTCAACCAGATGATTGAAGAAATCTGTGAAATGGCTCCACTGACTAATCAGGAGCGCACTATCATCGAGATGAATCTGCTGAAAGGATACAAAGTGAAAGAGATTGCCGCAATGCTCCATATCACCCCTTCAGCCATCAGCCAGAAGCTCAAACAGCTGAAGGAAGAACTGATCACACCTTATTTCCAGAAATATTACAGCCCAGAGATGGAGGTATGCATGGATGTAGAACCTCTCGCATATGAGTATGAGGAAGAACCATTGATTAGCTATTGCAGAAATACAAAATCCACAACATTCTCAGAGTCAGCCTTTTACGACGGTCTTCAGCTCTGTGTAGGTGAAATGAAGAGTTATGATGAAGATTATGGCAAATGGTTCGACAAGGTTTCTTTCGACCGATACAACAAAGAAGAACTGCCTCCTGTCTGGGAAAAAATTCTACACGGCGAATACTGGTAATTCACTTGATATTAGTGATTGCCTCACGGATTTCACGGATTCCAACTGCACTGATATATCGCATTGGAGAAGAAATTAGTGTAATCGGGCGAATGAATAATGAGCTCCAACATTCCTGAGGAAAATCTGTCACATCTGTGCCATCTGTGTTTAAAAATGAATTTTTAACTTGTATTACTTTAACCTTTTATGCAAATTCTCTCTGAGTTGTCCGGCAATACCAAACTCGTTTTCCAGACAACCCTCAATACGATGCTCAACTGCATATACCTTATGCTGGTATTTTCGGGTCCACTGAAAGCTAAAAATTATTTTTCGTGTCCACTGAAAGCGAGCAGTACAAAGCAGTACAAAAAAAGCAACAGAATCTAAAACTTCGTTAGGAAAAAAGCATAAAAATAGATAAAAGTCGCTGGAAAAACGGCAGTAACTATTGCAAAAGTCGCTGGAAAAACGGCACAACTATTGCAAAAGTCGCTGGAAAAACGTATCTTTGCGCACAAAAATTAATGCATTATGCTTAAAAGAAAGATATCTGAGACATTAAAGAAGTGGAAGGAACAACCAAGCCATTTCCCACTTGTTATCATGGGCATCCGCCAATGCGGAAAGACTTATATCTCCCAATTATTCGCCGAGGAGAACTACAAGCATGTGGTGTATATCAATTTTATCAAGCAGAAAAGGAGGAAAGAAGCCTTCTATGACTCAAAGGATGTGGATAGCATTATCCTTAACCTTTCTGCTCAGATGAGGACTGCAAAGTTCGTTCCCGGAGATACATGCATCATCCTTGATGAAATCCAAGACTGCCCGGAAGCGCGTACCAGTCTGAAGTTTTTCAAGGAAGACGGACGTTATGATATCATCGCGACAGGGTCGCTGCTTGGAGTGCAAGGCTACGGTCAGGACGAGAAGAAGCAGCGCACAAGAAAACCCATCGGACAAGAAAAAGGCAGCAATTCCGTCCCTGTAGGCTATGAGCAAATAGTGGAGATGTATCCACTCGACTTTGAGGAGTTTCTGTGGGCGAACAACATGAATGAGGAAATCATCAATGTATTGAAGCGTTGTCTGAAAGAGGAGACACCCGTACCAAGTGGTATTCATGTTGCTATGAAAACTCTCTTGTATCGATATGTCGCTGTGGGAGGGATGCCGGCTGCTGTTAATGCACTGATAGAAACAGGAAACATGGGCAAGGTAAATGATGTTTGGAATTCTCTTCTGAAAGAATATCGTTCAGACATGGTGAAGTATGCCGATGACAAGGATAAACCTCACATTCGGGCCTGTTTTAATGCCGTTCCAAAGCAACTGGCCAAAAAGAACAAGAAATACCAGTGGTCCAAAGTGGAAAGCGGCGGACGTGGTGTGTATTACAAAGACTCCCTTCAATGGTTGGAAGATGCAGACATCATACACCGTTGCTATAACTCCAACATTACTGGACTGCCGTTGGAGGGTAATGCCATAGACAACGTGTTCAAAGTCTATACTGCGGACATTGGCATGTTGGTTGCCATGCTTGGAGGCACTACAAGAGCGGATATTCTTCAAGGCAATCTGGGAGGATTCAAAGGGGCAATCTTTGAAAACCTGATGGCCGACACTCTCATCAAAAAGGGACAGAGCCTATACTATTTCCAAAAAGATTCCGGCTTGGAGATGGATTTCCTTATCCGTTATAAAGGCGAGTGCGTTCCAGTTGAGGTGAAAGCAAAAAGTGCCCAGGCTAAAAGCATCTCTACCATCAGGAAACACCCTGAGAAATATGGCATTAAGCACTTCATCAAGTTTGGAGACTATAACGTTGGGCGTGATGGCGACCTGTTGACTCTCCCCACCTATATGCAGTTCTTGCTCGATTTGGAGCCGGAGGAAGTGATTTTAGAGACGATAGACACCGATGAACTTACGCGAATGGCTAGAGAGTTTCTCGACCAGAAGTAACAATTGTTGGTAAAACATCAGCAACTCATTATCGCACAACGCAGCATCGAACAGGCTGAAGAGAACCTACGTCTGCATCGTAACTACTACCGTGCCGGAACTTGCACTATGTCTGACCTGCTGGAAGCACAACTTCTATATCAGCAGACTCTCGACCACAGAGTCGATGCTTATGCCGATCTTCAAAACAAACTTCTGGAGTATCGTCAATCCATCGGACAATAAACTACATCCCGGAACGATAATAAATGTCCGATTTCATCTCCGTATAAAGGACTCATACAGCTGACGAATATGATGGCTGCCATTTATTCCATTCTGGTGCGATCCTTAAAAACATATTTGTGGTTCTGTGCCACCACAGCTTTCAGAAGGCCGGATCCGCCATTGCTGGCATTCCCCATATAGTCTGCATAGACATAACCGGTTGGACCACTAAGTGTGTTGCTGATATAATTGGCTGTATATGGGTTCATCACCGAAGCATGACCAGTGAGGTTGGATGTTAAACTTCCAGCTATGCTTGTATAGGCATAATGAAAACGTGAGCGGTCTGTATTGGCTGATGCCATATCAAGCATCGCCGTCATGACAGTCTTCTTGTTAGTTTCACTGGCATTGTAAGCATCCTCCACATTGGCATAGCAGGTGCCACCGATGGCACAGCTGTAGTCTGTGACCGATCCGTCATCAGGCCAGTTGGTGATACGCACAGTATTTCTACAGTCAGTGCCCGTACGGTTCACATAACAGATTTTACCTCGGAAATCGTCTAGCGTATAATAACTGTGGTCAAGCACTTTCATGTAGTCTGCGTATGTGTCATGAACCGCATCGATCACACTCCACATCTCTGACGACCGGTCGCTCCAAGATGACAAAGTCGGTTTGTTGTTTTCTTTTACCATAATGATTGATATCGCCTCCGACGGATTATTCTCTAAAAATTCAGAGAATATTCGGATGGCGTCTTTATATAGCACATTCGTACTTACCTGTCCGTGGTAAATATACAGATTATTCTCCGTGATAGTGGAACCATAATAATACCCCGGACGTATATCGAAAGCCCGCACACCATTCGCTAACAACGTAGCCAGATCGTCGGCCTGACACTTGGAAAGATAAACATAACTGGTACAGCCACTGGTGGCCGCGTCATGGGCCCCAGGAGTTGAAATCATCGAAAAATAGGTGTTACCCGGAATGGTTGTCATCCACAGATTTTGCGCGGCTGTCTGAGTGAATTGCAGGTTGTTTGTTTCTCCAACTTTTATTGAGCTGAAATCCTGACTGTAAACCTGCCCGTCAGAGGTTCGTATGCTGACCTTCACCCCCTTTGGGAGGCTGACAGGACGCAAATAGGCTGTCACCGGGCTTGAGGAGGTTGCGCTAATGGTGATCACATCACTCTCAAGACTGCTGGCATAAGTAAGTGTGCTTCCCGCTGAATAACTATAACTCACATCTTCATCTCTACAGTTTACAGTCATCGGTCCTGCGATATTTTCTTTACCAATGGCATATATGCTCATGCTTTCCACATTCGTCAGAGATGTGGAGACATGCAAGGTGGTCAGATAGTTTCCTATCGAGTATTGTCCGGACACATCCTGTCCTGTCAGAGAGCATACCGCACTTTCCAAGATGTAATCTCCACCAGCATCATTTTCTGCCCCACTCTGCCCTGCATAAACCATTGCATTCAAATCAGCATAAGTATAGGTCAGATCAACAGTCTTCACATCAGTTTTTCCCAATATGATATCAACAAGCGCTGTCACATCCGCTATCGTAATTCCATCATCTTCATTTACGTTTGCTCTCATCTGTAGGGAGCTGGTGACAGTTACTTTTCCCAGAATGATATCCACCAATGCCGTTACGTCAGCAATTGTAATGACCCCATCTTCGTTCACGTCTCCGATGATATAGCGCAAATCCGAAGGAATAGGCCTCAGGCATTTTATACTCTTCACCTGAATTACCAACCAGTTAGGACCTGTCTGATCCTGATTGAGGGATATTTCCAGAGTTCCGTCAGTCACTTCCACATCATTCAGTACGACGCGGTCGAACTTGTCACAGTCCGTGCGGTTATAGGCCGGCACACCATGCGAGACCCCATTCGCAATCACCGATGCATAAGAAAGAGAACCTTCTGTTATTTTGTTGCTCGTGTTGTCCCGCTCCGACGTGCTCGACACCCCAACGTATGCTGTAACCTGATAATGGCCGTTCGGAAGCCCTGATACTTTTTGTGACATCCGCTTGCCCGTCGGCAGGCTGGCTGCCCACTGATACACCTCCACACCGGTCACCCCGTCTGCCGTGTAAGTTCCTGTCGCGCCCCAGTCGGACGATGTCGTCCCAAATTTGGAAGTAAGGATGTCTGACATATAACCTGGGGATTCATCGAACACTTCCAGTTTCACCCAATCAACAAACAATTTAGGACTATTGCCCGATCCCACATTCCCGCAGCTGTATCCCACATGGATATGTCCAGAGGTAGTTGCCGTCAGCATCATATAAACCACACCTTCAGTCCATTCATCACTGTAAAACTCCATATCATCGTAATAAGTTTTCCCGTCATCAGTCACAAAGCCAAACAGGTTCGAATAATTGGAAATAATATTCGGTCCCGCATTAAACACTTTATATGAGAATCTGTACAAGCCTGGCTTCAATGTCACATTCTGTCCATATCCCACAGAATTACTCCAGCATGCCGCCAACCCTAACGCGCCTCCCGTGGTTTGTCCATCCATATCTGTGCCAGGAATCACATATCCGGAACCTGAAAGCCCATATCCGGAACCAAACTGAAACACACCACCTGCTTTCGCGTCACCAGTAGCATCGGCCGTCCATCCGCTCACAGGCTGGCAGCTGCTTACACCTCCATTATCCGTCACATCTTTCGCATAGGTATAAACTATTGAACTGACAAAATCCGACTGTTCGTTAAAACCCGCATTTATCAGATAATTACTGGTTACATCTGTTTGTGCTGATATGATATTATGCGCGAGAGCCTGGCTCAACAGTAAAAAGACAAAAAAACCGTATCTCATTTTTTCTATAAGTGATTTAGTTCATGTGTTTGGGGGCGTTCATGTTTGCCAAAATTGTTTTCATGGCAAAACTATAATCCCTCCATACCTTTTGCATTACTATAGTGTTACACTATGACCAGTAAGGTAACCTCATAACAGGAGGATTCAGATAGTCCGTGTATCCAAAAAATTAGGGCTTGGCGCGGGCCTCGACGCCTAAGAGAACGGTGATGAGCCGGATTACATTTGACCTTATTTGCTGATATATTTCTTTCCGTTATAGATGAAAACACCCTTATCGGGTTTGCCTGCCAACTGTCGTCCATTGAGGTCATAAACCTTATAGGTCTCCACATGTGCGTCTTTCAGCTCCACGGCGCTGACATCATCTGCCACCTCAACCTTTCTGTAGGAGATATAAGGTGTGAGATACTGATTCACTGTAATACCGTTAATCGTACCGTATTTGTTATAGTTCTTCATATGAAGCTCCACACGGTCGGCATATACATACACCATCAGTGCCTGTACAATATTCGGGGTCTCCACAGGCATGTCGCCCGGGTCAATGGTGTTGTAGTAATAGCGCATCGAACCCATAAAGGCTGAAAAGAAGCTGGGAGTTCCCTCCTTCTCCTGATATGCGGCCATCTTCCATACAGTGCCACTATTGCTTGCGGGAAGGGTAATAGCGCCATTTTTTTCCGTCACCTTCAATCCCACCAGGCGATGGCTCCCTGTCACGGCATACTCCTCATTCGTCACAGCATAGAGCAACGTCTGATCCTTGGCATTCTCAGCAACGACGAGATAACATTCACCGTCAACCGGTTCAGCCACCTTCTCTGCCACAATCTGACTGTCGTCCATAGTGGTCACATGATAGAAATAAGTAGGGTATTTCTCTGCGTTGGCAGAGAACCGGCCGCTGGAGCTGGAAATCATATAGTTGCCGTTTGCCTCGGAGCCACTGCCGTCCACCTTGACGGCATAAGCATGGGTGGTGGCGTTTGTCAGCTCGAGTGAAACAGTGTTTTCATCATCGGCGGTGGCAAGATTATAGGAGTTGAAACCCATATATTTCCCAGAAGCATAGCTGGTCATCGTCCATTTATGGGTGGTGGCCTCAGGCTGGACTTCCTCCGTGTAAGGTTCAAAAATCCAAAGTATTGCATTGGATGCGGCTGTAAGTGTGAGCGTCTCCAAGTCGGAGGAGAGACTCACCTGCACACGTTGCATACGCTGGGCTGACCCGGAATTGTATGTGGCGTTCGACAATGCATAATACGTCGATCCGTTCTTACCTACAATCATATATGCGGCGCCCTCCTCAATCTCTGAGATACGGTGGGCTTTCGTTCCGTCACCGTCGCTGTCGGGCTCATAAAGGAACAGAGGGGAAGCGTCGCCGCCGGAATAGTAGCCGTTGCTGCCCACATGGATGGAGCTGGAAGTTGAACCCGACGGATTGGTGGCGTCGAAAGTGGCGGTAAAGGTTTTATCTGCCGTCTTCTTGAACGTAAGTTTGAATTTAGTCTCTACTGGTGCAAGATTATAGGAGTTATAGCCAAGATACAACCCGTTTGCCTGGTTTCTCAGAAAAAAAGACCCGCCTTCCTCCACCGTCGGGTCGCCGGTGTCGCCTTCTTTGGTCACACCGTCAACATGGGTGTCGTCGTATGTGTCTATCACGCGTCCCTCACTGTCGTAGTGGGTCACACGCTGAGAGGTTTTCACCCTGGTATAGGCTTTGTCTTCACCGTGGTCATGTCCGTAAAGCATGATGAGGTTCGGATATTTACTCAATGTCTTTTTCAGCAGCTTCTCTCCAGAAGATGAGGCCATACCCTTTGATGCGGCGCGTATGCTGTTGGAGTCGGCAAACGGTACATGGAGCCCGAAAAACACAGTCTTGTCGGGATTCTCAGCATATATCTCCGCCAGTTTGTCGGCAACCCACTGAACCGACTCTTCAGAATAGGTATAGTCCCATGCACTCTTGAAATAATACTTACCACAGTTGAGTATCACGAAATCAAAACCATGAATCACATAGTGGTAGGCGGCGAGCAACGACATCGTTCCAAGCGACCCGTTGTCGGCTTTCTCATAAAACGAATCGTTATCTCCCAACTCTCCGATATCATCCTTCATCGGGAAAGTGTAGTAGTCACCGGCGTTGTAAGGTTTCGGGATGTTGTCCCAGTTGGCCACCTCATAGTCGTGGTTCCCGGTAATGTAAATCACGGGACAGCTGTCGTCGGAAGGGAAAGCCTTACGGCTGTAACTGGCAATGAGCTTACGAACCTGCTCCCAGTTAGCCACAGAAATGGTGGCGTCGCTGGTACAGTCGCCCCCAAGCATCATCACATCGATTTTTTCCTCTTCCTTGATACGTTGAAGTGTCTGGATGAATGAGCCCCTCAAAGCGATGTCATCCAGATTCTCACAGTCAATCAACGACCGCTCTGTATGGATATCAGATATACAGGCAAGGGTCAGCAACGGCTTCTCATCGCCTGGTACGTCGCCATCACCTTTCTCAGAAAGGACATTTACATTTTTGTCCCCCCCGGCGATACTGTCCTTCGGATATTTGTTTTTACCGTCTCTCAGCAGGCTCTCAGAGAACCCCTGTAAGCTGGTCACTGCCAACAATAGAAAAATCAAAGACAAGCGTTTCATAGTCATTTACTTTTAATTAGTTTTTATAATCAATTCATTCTTGATTTACAAATATACACATTCTTTGGAATATATATCTGAAAAAGCATGAAAATATTTATATTTTTTCAGTTTTACTATTTTTTTCTTCCTCAATCAAAGAGACTTATGCGGTAATATCAGTTAAAATGAGTTGTACGATTCGAAAACATTAAAATTGTTTTCTGTTGTCTGAAAAATAGCAATCATCAATCCTTCATTGTCCGCATGACTTCCATAGCGAAGCGGTTTAATTCCAATCGTAGATTGGCTTTTTCCATAGTAAAATCTTCCGATTCTTAGAAAGAATCGATTATTAGAATTGGCTGGCTGATACGGGAGCTCACTCCTGATAGCAGGCTGACAAAGCTAATAATGAGGAAAAGAAGATTTTACGGTTTAGTATTTTCATTAAATTCACGGTAAATTTATGACCATTCATCGTAAAAACTGCTTCTCAGAAAAAATGCGGTTGAGCTTCGGTACGACATCTTGAGGTAGCAGGGATACCCTTTGCGTTAGCTTTTTCCCAAGCGAAATGTAATGGAGCGGTTTTTCCTGGAACGGAGTGACAGTTTTTTCCGTTTTGATTCGTAGCCGGAACGGCGGTGGTGGATGTTCGGACGTATGCGAGTGCTCGATTTAGAGCGCAAGGTGTTCCTGGCCATCGATCAACTCTATTCTGATAACCAGTTGAATTCTAAAGAGGACAAACCGACACTCGAAAAAACTCTGGCCGATATAGTCAATACAGATGTTCCTGTATTCACCTCCGATATAGAGGTTAACGATGAAAGTCTTAAAAATGTCAAGGCGTTCTATGTAAATTTCTTCAATGGCATTAGCAATGGCACAATCCGGCACGGCAATAATGCCAAGTATTCTGACGGCAGCATACAAATCTGGAAGAACTTCGGAAGGAGTCTGAATGAATACTGCCCCACGGACATCTCCTTCAGTGAAATCACAAAACCCTTCGCTGACAGGTTTTCGTTGTTCTTGGAGAAAAAGGGAATGATGCCCAATACCGTTAATAAATACGTGACCTGCTTTCGCAAACTCTGCAACCTTGCAGCAGAAGAAGGGTACAACACGAATGCTGTTTCGCTGAAGGTGTGGAAGGAAAGGACTGTCAAGGAAGAAGAGACTCGGACTGAAATCTACCTGACAGATGAGGAGATAGATGCTATGTACGACATGAAGTTGGAAGGCATGGAAGAAAAGGTACGCGATATATTCCTGCTTGGCTACTTTAGTTGCCAACGATACAGCGACTATAGCAAACTGCGCGAGGAGAACTTCATAACCTATGATACAGGACTTGGCGTTATTAGTCTTACTCAGAAGAAAACCGGAAACGTTGTCAATGTACCAATAGTGGACAATCGGGTGAACGATCTTTGTGAGAAGTACCATTACGATTTTCCTGCCCTGACAGAACAACAGATGAACGTGAAGATTAAGGTTGTGGCAGAAAAACTCTCGAAAGATGTGCCGTCATTGCAGGAAAAATATGTCACGGTGCTTACCGCTGTCGAGCGACGGGCCGAAGAAACCTATTCAAAATTGCTAAAGAAAAAGAAGTCTGGCAAGAAACTCACGGAGAACGAAAGGAAATGGTACTATAAGCAGCACAAGTTGGCAGAGTCGCATAACGGCAAGCCGCTGTGGGAGCGAAACAAGCACGGTGAAGTGATACGCCCCAAGTACGA
>FLNY01000487.1_pt1 | contig 30871 bp, 25 predicted proteins | sample 1140381 | NCBI WGS metagenome assembly FLNY01 (sample SAMEA3878172, study PRJEB12797) | bioreactor metagenome | biome: Moose rumen | place: Sweden | collected 2011-10 | reverse complement strand
TCGCAGATGAAGAGCATCACGTCCGAGGCTGCGCCCGTTGCCGACTACGATTCGTTCGCCGACCACGTGCTCTACGAAAAGGACGAGTACGCTTGGTTCCACGGTGGGCGCAACCTCTTCGAGAATGTGGACTACGCCAACAGCGGCAGCCACACCTATAAACTCTCCACGGTGGGCAGCATGGGAAGTGAACGTCTGACGATAGCCTTCACGGCTGCCGCCTCTACGGCCACCACGCTCACTGCGACCGTCAACGGCACTGCCCTGCCGACGATGACGATGGCAGCCCTCAGCCAATACGTCTACGGTACGGAGACCGTGCGCACGACGGACGTCAGTTCCCTCTCCACCGGTTCCGACTGGAGCATACGCCTCACCTCGACGGCTGGCAATCCCGCCCGCCTCGACTATCTGGCTCTCCACTACGAGCGCCTGCTCTCTCCCGATAACGGCTATGTGGCATTCTCGCAAGCCAACGGCGTGCCTGCCTGTTACACTGTCTACGGCAACGGCTTGCAGGTGATGCGCATCGGCCTGCCTGGCCAGCCCGCCACGCTGATGGAGGGCACCCAGGTTAGCGATGCAGAGTATCAGGTGGACGTAGACGATGCCTCGTTGCGCTATGTGGCATTCAACCCATCCTACCCCTTCCCCCAGCCGACGGTCGTCGGGACGATAGAGAACCAGAACCTGCATGCCCTTGACTCAGTGGATATGGTCATCATCGTCCCCGAGTCTGGCAAGCTGACGGCTCAGGCTCAGCGCTTGGCAGAAGCCCATCGGCAGTACGACGGGCTGCGTGTGGAGGTGGTGCGTGCCGACCAAGTGTACAACGAGTTCTCGAGCGGAACGCCCGATGCCACCGCCTACCGCCGCCTGATGAAGATGCTCTACGACCGGGCCGAGACCGACGACGCGGCTCCCCGTTACCTCTTGCTCATGGGCGACTGTGCATGGGACAACCGCATGCTCACCTCGGCTTGGCGCAACTACAATCCCAAGGACTACCTGCTCTGCTTCGAGAGCGAAAACTCGTTCAGCGACACGCGTTGCTACGTCATGGAGGACTACTTCGGCCTGCTGGACGACGGGGAAGGGCGATACCTCACCTCGGACAAGGTGGACATCGGCGTGGGACGCTTCCCTGTGACGAGTGAGAGCGAGGCACGTGTGATGGTGGACAAGACCATCGCATTCCTGAGTAACAGCAACGCAGGGAACTGGAAAAACATCGTCAGCGTCATGGGTGACGACGGGGACAACAACAGCCACATGCGCTACGCCGACGACGTGGCCGAACGCATCATCTCAGCCAACCCCGAGATGGAGGTGCGGAAAGTGATGTGGGATGCCTATAAGCGCGTAAGCTCCATCAGCCACAACACCTACCCCGACGTTACATCGCTCATCAAACAGCAGATGAGCGAAGGCGCACTCGTGATGAACTATACGGGACATGCCGCCACCTACTGCCTCTCCCACGAGTTTGTGCTTCAGCTCGAGGACTTCGCTGCCTTCCAGAGCAACCACCTGCCGTTGTGGGTGACGGCCGCCTGTGACGTGATGCCCTTCGACGGACAAAGCGCAAACATCGGCGAGACCGCCGTGCTGAACGAGGGTGGGGCAGCCGTGGCCTTCTATGGGACCACGCGCACGGTGTATGCCTACAACAACCTGCACATGAACCGTTGGTTTATGAGATACCTCCTGGGCACCGACTCTTCTGGCCGTCGGTATCGTGTGGGCGATGCCATACGGCTTGCTAAGAACTACATGATAGACAACGACTTGGAGACGTCGAATGTCGAGAACAAACTGCATTACGCCTTGCTTGGTGACCCTGCCCTCACCTTCGGCGCACCCACCAACCGCGTGGTGCTGGACAGCGTCAATGGTCAGTCGGCCGATAAAGCCATTCAGTTGAGAGCAGGCGAGTTGGTTCGTATGGTGGGTCACGTGGAGAATCGTGAGGGACAGCCCCTCACCGCCTTCGACGGCACGCTCTCGGCTCGTGTCTACGACAACATGGAGACCGTCACCTGTCTCAACAATGCCGATGTTGCGGCAGGAGCCTTTGAGTACACCAACCGCGAGAAGATACTCTTCAACGGCCAGGACTCCGTCAGTGCGGGACGCTTTGCGTTGAGTTTCGTGATGCCTGCCGACATCAACTTCAGCGACGAGTCTGGCCGCATGGTGTTCTATGCCATCAACAACGAACTGACCGCCGAAGCCAACGGCTACAGCGAGAACTTCACCGTGGGCGGGGTGAGCGAGATTGGCGACACCGAAGGACCGAAGATTTACGTCTACCTTGAAGACGAGGACTTCGAGAATGGCGGCAGCGTGCCCTCCGAGCCCAACTTCGTGGCACTCCTTGAAGACGAGAGCGGCATCAACTACAGCGGCACCAGCCTCGGCCACGACCTCTTGCTCACGGTCGACGGCGATGCCTCCACGACCTACATTCTCAACGATTGCTACACCGCTGAGTTCGGTGACTACCGACGTGGTACGGTAGCCTTCGACATTCCCTACCTGAGTCCGGGTAAACACGTGCTCACCTTCCGTGCCTGGGACGTGCTGAACAATACGAACGAGGTGCAACTCGACTTCACGGTCGACACGGGACTCAACCCCGACAACCTCCGCGTCTATGACCTTTTGGGTCGGCGTGTGACCAGAAATCCAGCCCAGCGTGGTGTCTATATCTATCGCCAGGGCAAGCAAAAGGGCAAAAAAATCGTGACCCGTGGCAATAAATGACCTAAGCTTGGCGTTTATAATGAGAGAATGTGAAAATGAGAAAATGAAAAACGATGGAAATGTCTATAATAAATAAGATAAATAGGAGAAAGTGGGTAATCTTACTTTCTCATTGTCTCATTCTCTCATTGTCTCAATCTCTTTTTGCCCAGGACAAGCGGAATATGTTCAACCCCGTGAACTTCGGTGTCACGTCGCTGGCTATTGCCCCCGATGCGCGCGGTGGTGCGTTGGGAGACCTTGGAGCGGCCACCGAGGCAGATGCCAATTCCCAGTATTGGAACCCCTCGAAGTACCCCTTCAACATCGCCCGTGCCGGAGTGAGTGCCAGCTATACGCCGTGGCTTCGCCAATTGGTGAGCGACATCAACCTGGCCAATGTCAGCGGCTTCTACCGCATGGGCGACTACAGTGCCTTGAGTGCATCACTCCGCTACTTCTCGCTGGGAGAGGTGCAACTGAGCGACGACGTGGATGCCATGACCATCAATCCCTATGAGTTCTCCTTCGATGTGGCCTACAGCCGCATGCTGAGCGAACGGTTCTCCATGGGCGTTGGCTTGCGCTTCATCTACTCCGACATCACGTACGACTATACGGCTGAGAGCAAGGCAGGCAAGGCTTTTGCCGCCGACATCTCTATGTATCGCCTGGGCTATTTCATGATGGGCAACCGCGAGTGCTCCTTCGGATGGGGACTGAACATCAGCAACATCGGTTCGAAGATATCCTACGGCGGAGACGACAACGCCGAGTTCATACCCACGAACCTGCGTCTGGGATGTAACATCTCTATCCCTTTCAACGAATACAACAAACTATCCATCGCAGCCGATGCCAACAAACTGCTCGTTCCCACCTACCCGAAGCAGGAGGCCGATGAGGCAGACGAGGACTACACCGACCGCGTGCAGCGGAAGTATTACGACATATCGCCCATCAGTGGTATATTCAAGAGTTTCTACGACGCTCCCAATGGGGCGAAGGAGGAGTTTCAGGAGATACAGTGGAGCCTCGGTATGGAGTACAACTACAACGACCGCTTTATGGTGCGCCTGGGTTACCATCACGAGCATGAGAACAAGGGTAACCGTAAGTACGTGACCGCAGGTGCAGGATTCCACATGAGTGTGTTCACGGTGGATGCCGCCTATGTGTTCTCCACCGCACAAACCAATCCCCTCGACCAGACCATGCGCTTCACCCTGGGCTTCGACCTGGATGGCATGAAGGACCTGTTCGGAAAGAAGGGTGGCAAACGCAGAAGATAAGAAAAGGAGATGAAGATACGAGTCGGTCTGGGCTATGATGTCCACAAACTGGTGAGCCAGCGTGAACTATGGTTGGGAGGCATTCTCATCGACCACGAGTTCGGTCTGCTTGGACACAGCGATGCCGACGTGCTCATCCATGCCATCTGCGATGCCCTACTGGGAGCTGCCAACCTGCGCGACATAGGCACCCATTTCCCTGATACCGACCCACGTTTTCGTGGGGCGGACTCCAAGGTGTTGCTGGCCGAGGTCGTCCGACTGATAGGCGAGAAAGGCTATCGGGTGGGAAACATCGATGCCACGGTGTGTGCCGAGGAGCCCAAACTGAAGCCTCACATCCCTCGGATGCAGCAGTGCCTGGCCGAGGTGATGGGCATTGACCTTGATGACATCTCCATCAAGGCCACCACGACGGAGCACCTCGGATTCACGGGTCGCGAGGAAGGCATCTCGGCCTATGCCGTTTGCCTCATCGAGAAGATTTCCTGACAAACATTTGGTTCTTATCAGTAGAATGCCTATCTTTGAGCCGAGAAGATAAGGCATTTCATCATTTTATACCCTGTAATATCTACATTTAACCCCCGTAACGACATGAAACGACTACTCTTTTCAGCATTGATGCTCCTGGTGAGCACCTTTGCCATGGCCACGATTAGTGTGGTGGAAGACTTGGCTAACTACACGTGGACAGGCACCGACACAGATGCCAACCTCCAGTACGTGCTCAGTGCCATAGACGGCAACCCCGACAATGGCTTTAAGATTGCGCTTGGTGCCATTGATGCGTCGGGCCTCACACCTTATGTATCCAGCACCTTGCTGGCAAGCACTGACTTCTGGGAGCCCTATTTCTACAACCGCACCCTTTCGCTCTTGGGCGAGGGTTACCAGTGTTATGACAACGTGAAGGAAATAGAGGTCACGAATGTGACGCTCACGGAAGCCCTGTTCAACGACTATGCAGAACTGAAGAAGGTGACGCTGAACTACGACATCGACGTCGCGATTCCCGACCGCTGTTTTGGCCATGCCGAACGGCTGTTCAAGGATGGTCTGTACATCAACTTCAGCGGCTCTACCTTCACCCTGGGCACCGATGCCTTCAACTATGCGCAGTTCCCGCTCTACACTAATAGCGAGGTTGTGCATCAGGCATTCCAGGACGGCAGCTATAACTTCGACTATTACTTCACGGGACAGCGCATTGTTGTGACTTCCGACCCCACGAACTACACCTGGACGGGCGTGGATGCCACGGACAATATGCAGTATGTCTTGGGTGCCATCAACGGTAATCCCGAGAACGGCTTCAGCCTGACCGTCTCCCGACTCAATGCAGCCCAGTCCGCCTCCATCGATTACGACCTTATGTACGACCAGAACTTCTGGACATCGATATATTATCAAGGCGTATATGAGGCCATAGGTGAGTATCACAACCTGAGCGATGACCTGAAGCGGCTTACCGTCACCGATGTCACACTCAACTCGGGTCTCTTCGGCTATTATGGGAACCTGAAGAACGTTGTCCTCAACTATTCCTATGACGTCACGTTGCCCTACAGCCTCTTCGAAGGTTGCACTGGTCTCGACACCGTGACGGTCAACTTCTCGGGAAGCAATCTCTCCTTCGATTGGAATGCCCTGGAAACCAACACCGGCTACGTCGTGAAGACTGGTGACTGGGTAGCTTACAAGGTGCTGAAGCAGTACAAGAACAACTACGGTGCTCAATATACCATCCTCTTTACGGGTGAGATTCCGCAGTCCGACTATTACCTCATCGTCAGTGGACTGAGTGCCGAGGAGCAGGCGCAGTGGCGCTTTGCCGAGTATGAGGACGAGGACGATGTCTATGTCCTCGACCTTGGAGTAAAGGGACTGGCATTCCCCGCCAACTCCACTTACTATGTGGGTACGCTCGACGGCACGCTGCGCTTAGGCACAACAAGTCAGGACTACAGCCCCTGGATGGGCAACTGGGAGGGACTGACCAGTCTCGACGAGGGCGGATATGCTTTCCTCGCGCCCAGTTATATGGTTGGCAAAATCACCTATCGCCATGGCGACAACGTCCTCATACTGGACCAGCAGGCTTGCGCCAAGCCCATCGTGGAGTTTGTCGACGGCAAACTGCGCTTCTCGTGCGATACGCCCGGTGTCACCTATTATTATAATGTAAGCTGCGGCAACGTAGGTGAGACCACCGAAACGGAGGTCGAGCTTTCTTCCTACACGTTCAATGTTTCCGTTCAAGCCTATAAGGCCGACGGTTCTCTCGCATGGTCGGACCCCACAGAGGCTCAGTTCACCATCACGCCCGGCGGTCAGGACGGTGACCTCAACAATGATGGTGAGGTGAACGTGGCGGATGTCACCCGGCTTGTCAATAAGATACTAAGTAATCCTTAGTGGGGAAGGGGACTGAGAGGTCCCCTTCTTTATTTCCTCCCCTCTTTTACGAAGATTTCACGACGCGTGTCTTCGGCCTCCCACTGGCCGATGGTCAGTCGGTTGTCGCGTGTGAAAAGCGCGCCGAAGCCGCAGCGATAGTTGTTGGCATACTGGCCGAACCACAGGTCGCCATTGGCGTAGTAGTAGATGCCGTAGCCGTGGCGCATGCCCTGGAACACCTCACCGATGTACTGGTCGCCGTTGCTGTAGCGCATGGAGACAAAGCCGTACTCGCCCAGGGCCTTGGCGTCGAGCAGCTGACGCGTGTTGGACAGGAACACGTACTCCAGCTTGCTCGTCGTCAGGCTGTAGGAGCTGTAGAAACTGGCATTGCCCACAATGGCGGACTCCTTTCCCAGCGTGATGCCGAAGACGAGTTGTCCGTCACGGAACTTGCCGATAATCTGTGTGCCGTCGCCTTTCACGTAGCGGCCGTAGCCATAGAGTTTTCCGTCCTTGTCCACCTGGCCCACGTACTGGTTTTCCCCCATGGTGATGACCTTGCTGGCGAACTTCTCCACGTGGTCCAGGAATACGTGTTCCATCTCCGCCGGGCAGACGCCATACTTCTCGAAAGGTGTCTTCTGGGCGTTGCCGTGTGTGCAAACTATAATAATAAGGTATAGGAGCAGGCTTATTCTCTTCATAGGTAGTATCCTTTTGCTTGTATTTCTTTCCATACGTTGGGTGACAATCCCTCACCGTCGTAGTCTCCCCGGGCTATGCGCCGGCGTATCTCCGTCGAGCTGAGGTCTATCAGCGGCGTGTCGGCCAGGGTCACTCCAGGGGGCAGTGTGCTCACTTCTGTCTGGTATCCCGGTCGGGGGTATATGATGACGTTGTGATGCCGGAGTATCTCCTCGTGCTTGTACCACTGGGGAAAGCGTTCCCAGTTGTCGGCCCCGATAACCAGGAGGAACTCCAGTTCGGGGTGCTGCTCCCGGAGCAGGCAGAGTGTGTTCACCATATAGGAGGGACGCGGCAGGTGCATCTCGAAGTCTGACACCCGTAGCCGTCGGCTTCGGCCTATGGCCAGACGTGCCAGTCTGAGGCGCGCCCTGTCGTCGAGCAGACTGGTGTCCTGCTGTTTCAGGGGATTCAGCGGTGAGACCAGAAACCACAGCTCGTCCACCAGTCCCTGGTCGCACAGGGCCTTGCCCAGCCTCGTGTGTCCGTTGTGGATGGGGTTGAACGAACCGCCGTAGATGCCGCACCGTCGTCTCATGTCCTCTTCGCCCGCGTTTTTCTCAGTTCTTCAGGAAGTCTCTCAGCAACCCTACGGCCTCGGCCTTGGCCACCTCCAGCACGTCGTTCACCAGCACCACGTCGAACTGCGGTGCGAAGCTCATCTCGTACTCGGCCTTGGCCAGGCGTTCCTCTATCTGTTCCGCGGTGTCGGTGGCGCGGCCCTCCAGTCGGCGGCGCAGTTCCTCCACCGAGGGGGGCTGTATGAACACGCTCAGGGCCCGCCGTCCGTAGTGCTTCTTGATGTTCAGACCGCCTTTCACGTCCACGTCGAACACCACGTTCTGCCCCATGTCCAGCTGGCTTTCCACCTGGCTCTTCAGGGTTCCGTAGAAACGGTCGTGGTACACCTCCTCGTACTCCAGCAGTTCCCCGGCCTCTATCTTGGCGCGGAACTCCTCGGGTGTGAGGAAGAAATACTCCACGCCGTTGCGTTCCGTCCCCCGTGGCGGGCGGCTTGTCGCGCTGACGCTGAATGCCAGGTTGAACTCCGGGTGTTCTTTCATCAGGTACTGCACGATGGTGCTCTTCCCGCTGCCCGACGGGGCAGAGACAATAATACAATGTCCCCTCATGTTTCTCGATTATATTTGTTTTAAGTCTTCCTACATCACATTCAGCACCTGCTCTTTTATCTGCTCCAGCTCGTCCTTCATGCGTACGACGATGTTCTGCATCTCGGCCAGGTTGCTCTTGCTTCCGGTGGTGTTTATCTCGCGGCCCATCTCCTGGGCAATGAATCCCAGCTTCTTCCCCTGCCCGTGGCCGTTGGCCATCGTCTCGCGGAAGTACTTGAGGTGATTGGTCAGTCGCTGCTTCTCCTCGCTGATGTCCAGCTTCTCGATGTAGTAAATCATCTCCTGCTCCAGCCTTCCGCGGTCGTATTCCACCTCGGGAATGCTCTGCAGCCCCTCCACGATGCGCTGGCGGATTTTCTCCGTCCGCTGTTTCTCGTAGGGTTCTATGCTGGCCAGCAGCGCGGCGATGTTGTCCAGTTTCTCGGTGAACTTCTTCTCCAGTGCCTCGCCCTCCTGCTTGCGGAAGGCTACCAGCCGGCCGATGGCCTCCTCTGCCACCTTACGGGCCACGGCCCACTCCTCGTCCGAGAGCTCGTCTGTCAGGCTTTCGGTGCGCGTGAGCACGTCGGGCATGCGCATGAGCGTCGACCACGGGTTCTCCGGCACGGGGATGTGCTCTTCGCTGCACACCTCCATCAGCTGCCTGTAGTAGGTTCCCAGCAACGGGCCGTTCAGGGGCGATTCGGCCCCTTGTCCGTCCTGTTCCGTCCACAGGCTGAAGTCCACCTTCCCGCGCTCCAGTGCCTGGGCCACCATGCCGCGCAGCTCCATCTCCTTTTCCCTGTACGTCATGCACACGCGCGTTGAGAGGTCCAGAGCCTTGGAGTTCAGCGACTTAATCTCGGCGACTATCTTCTTGCCTCCGTACACGGCCGTCGCCTTGCCGTATCCCGTCATCGATTGTATCATGGGCTTTTCGTTCTTTTGTTTCGCTTTTCTGCCTGCAAAGATACGAATAATTAACGAAAACGAGAACGAAATCCTCAACTATCACCCTTTTCCTTCCTCCTCCCCTCCGCGGTCTTTTCCGTCCGGCCTATCGGTCGTCACAGGAAAAGATAGTTATCTTTCCAAAACAAGATAGTTATCTTTCCAAAACAAGATAGTTATCTTTCAGCGATAAGATAGTTATCTTTCAGCGATAAGATAGTTATCTTACAGCAATAAGATAGTTATCTTACAGCAATAAGATAGTTATCTTAAATTCTTTACAAATCGGTGTCCCGACTCTGGGAAGGCGGTGCAGGGGGCGGCGCGTGGGGGTGAAAAGGGGTGCTTGTCGTGACAAAAGTGGCAACTTGCTTGCCTGTTCGGGGAAAATTGAGTATCTTTGCGTCACTAAGAAACGAGGAGAACCGATGTCTTGCATTTTACATATAGAGACGAGCACCAAGGTGTGCTCCGTGGCCGTCAGTCAGGACGGGGCCGTCATCTTCGAGCAGAAGGACACCGAGGGCCCGAACCATGCGGTGAAGTGCGGTGTGTTTGTGGACGAAGCCCTGTCGTTTGCCGAGAGCCACGCCATACCGCTGGATGCCGTGGCCGTGAGTGAAGGCCCTGGCAGCTACACGGGGCTACGCATAGGCTATTCGATGGCCAAAGGTGTGGCCTACGGGCGCAACGTGCCCCTGATAGCGTTGCCCACGCTGGAGATACTCTGCGTGCCGGTGCTGCTCTACAGGGCCGACGAGCTGGAAGACGATGCGCTGCTCGTCCCCATGATTGATGCACGGCGCATGGAAGTGTATGCCGCGGTGTTCGACCGCGCGCTGCGCACGGTCCGCCCCATCGGGGCCGACGTGGTGGACGCGCAGACCTACGCCGAGTACCTGCAGCGCGGACCCGTCTACTTCTTCGGCGACGGGTCGGCAAAATGCCGCGAGGTGATAGGCCACCCCAATGCGCACTTCCTGCCCGACGTCTTTCCACTGGCCAAGAACATGTGTCCGCTGGCGGAGATGCGTATGGCCCGGGGCGAGTTTGCCGACGTGGCCTATAGCGAACCCTTCTATCTGAAGGAGTGGGGCGAGCGGTGAGGGGAACGAGAATGAAAACGAGACGCTTCGCTACGAAAACGATAACGAAAACCGAGGGCAGCGCAGCCTGACGAACACGAAGACGATAACGAAAACCAAACAACAATGGAATATAACACACAGAGAGAGAAGATGCCGATGCCGGAATACGGGCGTTGTGTGCAGGAAATGATACGTCACGCTGAGAGCCTGAAGGACAAGGCCCAGCGACAGCGGTGTGCCGAGACGATAGTCTCCATAATGGCGAACATGCACCCCGAGCTGCGCCAGCAGCCGGACTTCATGCACCGCATCTGGGACCACCTGGCCTACATCTCCGACTACAAGCTGGACGTGGACTACCCCTTCCCGTTGACGCGCTTGGGCGAGGCAGGCGAGAAGCCCCAGCCCCTGAAGTACCCGATGAAGCGCATCGGGCAGCGGCAGTATGGCCACCTGGTGGAGGAGTCGCTGGAGCGGCTGACCCGGATGCCCGAGGGCGAGGAGCGCGACACGCTGCTGAGGCAGACGGCCCAGCAGATGAAGCAGTGCCTCTACGACTGGAACCGCGACGCCATGGACGACGAGAAGGTGGCCCAGGACGTGAGCACGTACACCCACGGAAAGGTGCGGCTGGACCTGCAACGGTTCCGCTTCGCTCCGGTACAGACATCGTCGCGGCCCGTGGAGACAAGGAAAAGGAAAAGGAGGTAAAGAGCTATGTCGTCTTTTATCATAGAAGGAGGTCGTCCGCTGCACGGCGACATCAGGCCCCAGGGGGCAAAGAACGAAGCCCTGCAGGTGTTGTGCGCTACGTTGCTCACAGGCGAGGAGGTGAGAATCAAGAACCTGCCTGACATAGCCGACGTGAACAACCAAATCCGGCTGCTGGCCGATATCGGCGTGAAGGTCAGGGACAACGCTCCCGGCGACAAGACCTTTCAGGCCGACGAGGTGAACCTCGACTACCTGCAGAGCGACGAGTTCCTGCAGCGTTGCAGCAGACTCAGGGGCAGCGTGCTGTTCATCGGGCCGCTGGTGGCACGGTTCGGCCGTGCCCTGGTGTCGAAACCGGGCGGCGACAAAATAGGCCGCCGCAGGCTGGACACCCACTTCTTGGGTATCAAGAAACTGGGAGCCGAGTTCTCCTACGATGCCTCGCGGGGCGTGTTCGACATCCACGGCCGTGGGCTGAAGGGATGCTACATGCTGCTGGATGAGGCCTCCGTGACGGGAACGGCCAACATCATCATGGCTTCCGTCCTGGCTCAGGGGACGACGACCATCTACAACGCGGCATGCGAACCCTACATCCAGCAGCTCTGCCACCTGCTCAACCGCATGGGGGCACGCATCTCCGGTATTGCCAGCAACCTGCTCACCATCGAGGGAGTGAAGGAACTGCACGGTGCCGGGCACATGGTGCTGCCTGACATGATAGAGGTGGGCTCGTTCATCGGCATGGCCGCCATGTGTGGCACGGGCATACGCATCAAGGACGTGAACTACGCCCAACTGGGCATCATCCCCTACACGTTCCGGCGATTGGGCGTGGAAGTGGTGCACGAGGGCGACGACATCTACATTCCCGAACAGCGAGGCTACGAGATAGACTCCTTCATCGACGGGAGTTTCATGACCCTCTCCGACGCTCCCTGGCCGGGACTCACGCCGGACCTGCTGAGCGTCCTGCTGGTGGTGAGCACGCAGGCCAAGGGCTCTGTGCTCATTCACCAGAAGATGTTCGAGAGCCGCCTCTTCTTCGTCGACAAACTGATAGACATGGGTGCACAGATAATCCTGTGTGACCCCCACCGCGCCGTCGTGGTGGGCCACGGGGGCGAGATGCCTCTGCACGGGGGACGAATGACGAGTCCCGACATCCGTGCCGGTATAGCCCTGCTGATAGCTGCGCTGAGTGCCGAGGGAGTAAGCCAGATAGACAACGTGGGACAGATAGACCGCGGCTACCAGAACATAGAGGGCCGGCTCAATGCACTGGGGGCCAGGATAAGTCGTGTAGATTAGAACGAGGGGAGATGATACAGGAGACAGAGGTGTACAAGATAGGCCAGCTGGGCAAACCGCACGGGGTGAAGGGTGAGATATCGTTCTCCTTCACCGACGACGTGTGGGACCGTGCCGAGGCGGACTATCTGGTGTGCAGGGTGGAGGGCATACTGGTTCCCTTCTTCCTCGAGGAGTACCGCTTCCGCAGCGACAGTGTGGCCCTGCTGAAATTCGCAGGCATGGACTCGCTGAGCGAGGTGGAGGAGATGAGGGGCTGCGAGGTGTACTTCCCCTACGCCCTGCGCCCCCAGGAGGAGGCTGACGAATACACGTGGAAGTACTTCACGGGGTTCCGTCTTGTCGACGCGGAGAAGGGGGAGATAGGTTGCATCGACGAGGTGGACGACACGACGCAGAACGTGCTCTTCCGCGTGGGGCAGACGCTCATTCCTGCGGCGGAAGAGTTCATCGAAGGGATAGACCACGGGAAGCGCATCGTGGAGATGAGGCTTCCCGAAGGGCTGCTGGAGATTTAACGACGAGAGTGACAATGGAGAAGAAAAAGATAGCGATACTGGGCTCGACGGGCAGCATCGGGACACAGGCCCTGGAGGTCGTTGCCGCACACAGCGACCTCTATGAGGCGTACGTGCTGACGGCTAACCGTCAGGCCGACTTGCTGATACGGCAGGCCCGCCAGTTCAGGCCTGCGGCAGTGGTGATTGCCGACGAGAGCCTGTATGAATATGTGCGCGAGGCCCTGGCCGACGAGCCCATACAAGTGTATGCCGGTGAGGATGCGCTCTGTCAGGTGGTTCAGAACGACGAGGTGGACGTGGTGCTCACCGCCCTTGTGGGCTTTGCCGGACTGAAGCCTACGATAGCGGCCATACGCTCGGGCAAGGTGATAGCCTTGGCCAACAAGGAGACACTGGTGGTGGCTGGCGAGCTGGTGACGCGGCTGGCCATGGAGAACCGCGTGGCGGTGCTGCCCGTGGACAGCGAACACTCGGCCATATTCCAGTGCATGGAGCCAGGAAACGAGGTGGAGGAAATCATTCTTACAGCCTCGGGCGGACCCTTCCGGAAGATGACGATGGAGGAACTGCGAACCGTCACGCCGGCCCAGGCCCTGAAGCACCCGAACTGGGACATGGGGGCGAAGATAACCATCGACTCGGCCACCATGATGAACAAAGGCTTTGAGGTGATAGAGGCCAAGTGGCTCTTCGGCGTGGATGCCGGCAGGATACGGGTGGTGGTGCACCCTCAGAGTGTGATACACAGCGCGGTGCAGTTCCGCGACGGGGCTGTGAAAGCGCAGTTGGGAGTGCCCGACATGAAGGTGCCCATCCAGTTGGCGCTGAGCTATCCTCGCCGTCTGACAAGCACGTTTGAGCGGTTGGACTGGTATGCCATGAAGGACCTCACGTTTGAGCGTCCCGATATGGAGCGTTTCCGCTGTTTGAGCCTGGCCTTCGAAGCGTTGCGTCGGGGCGGAAACGCCGCTTGCGTAGTGAATGCGGCCAACGAGGTGGTGAACCTCGCCTTCCGTCAGGAGAAGTGTTCCTTCCTGCAAATGCCCGAAGTGATAGAGCAGACGCTCGACCGCGTAGCCTTTGTAGGGAAACCAACCCTGGAGGACTATCTGGCCAGTGACCTTGAGGCTCGACGCATAGCCCGGGAGATGATAGGGAAATAACAAGATTGAAAAAATAAAGATAACTATATGGATTACCAACTTATTCTGATAAAGACATTTCAGATGTTGCTGTGCCTGTCGTTGCTCGTGGTGTTGCACGAGGCAGGCCATTTCTTTTTCTCTAAGCTGTTCGGCGTGAGAGTGGAGAAGTTCTTCATGTTCTTCGACCCGAAGTTCCACCTTTTCAGCACGCGCGACGGGTGGTTCACCCGCCTGTTCCCCCGTTTCAAGAGCAACGAGACGGAGTATGGCATCGGCTGGATACCCCTGGGCGGCTATGTGAAGATTGCCGGCATGGTGGACGAGAGCATGGACCTGGAACAGCTGAAACAGCCGGCCAAGCCCGACGAGTTCCGCAGCCAACCGGTGTGGAAACGCTTTCTCATCATGGTGGGCGGCGTGCTGGTCAACCTGCTGACGGCTTTTGTCCTCTACAGTGCCATCATGTTCACCTGGGGTGAGGACATCGTACCCATGCGCAACATCAAGGAGGGTTTCGTTTTCAACCCTCAGGCTCAGGAACTGGGATTCAACAATGGCGACATCCCGGTGAAGGTGGACGGAAAGGATATAAAAGGCTACGAGCCCTCGCTAATCCGTGACTTCTCGAACGCACAGACCGTCACCGTCCTGCGAGGCGGGCGTGAGGTGCTCATCCGCATGCCGGAGGAGGGACTGGATATGCTGGAGATGTTGGAGATGAATCCCCCGTTCTTCGTTCCCGTTGCACTGGCCGAGATAGATTCGGTTCTCCCGGGCACCGCCGCTGCCAAGGCAGGAATCGTGAAGGGAAGCCGCATTCTGGCCCTCGACGGAGCACCTGTGACCTATTGGAGCGACTTTGACTCCCTGATGGCAAAACGCGAGGAACATGACATACAACTGGTGATAGCCAAGCCTGGCGTGTCGAACCCCGATACGCTGAGTCTGACTCTGGATGCTGACATGAAGATGGGCGTGACCCGCATGCCCTTTGAGGTGGAGCACATCAGCTACGGCCTTCTGGCCAGTGTGCCTGCGGGTATCGTCCATGGCTGGGACGTGTTGAAAGGCTATGTCAACGACCTGAAGTATGTGTTCACGGCCAAGGGTGCGCAAAGCGTCGGCTCGTTCATCACCATAGGCAGCATTTTCCCCGCGGCATGGGACTGGCAGCGTTTCTGGGGGCTGACGGCATTCATCAGCATCATCCTGGCAGTCATGAACATACTTCCCATTCCCGGGCTTGACGGCGGCCATGTCGTGATACTCATGTACGAGGCCATAACGGGCAAGACTCCCAGCGACCGTGCCATGACGTGGCTGGGCTACATAGGTCTGGGCGTATTGATAGCCCTCATGACCCTGGCTTTCGGTAACGATATCATCCGCTGGGTGTTACCACACTTTATGAACTGACAATGAAGACACCGTATCGATACATCATCTGCAGCCTTTTGGCCAGCTGTTGCTTCTCGTCATGTAAGGACACGCCTCCCGGGGACGACGAGCAGGGCTATGCCATGCTTGAGCAGGCCCGGACGCTGATGAAGGAGGGAAACAATGCGGCCGCTCGCGACACGATACTCTCGCTGCGGAAGCGGTTCCCGCGTGCCATAGAGGCACGCCGGCAGGCGATACTCACGCTTGACAGCGTGGAGTTGGCGGACGCTACCCTGCTGCAAGACACCCTGAAACTGGAGTTCTACAGGAGAAAACTCCAGTTCGATAAGGAGAATAAGGATTAGACAGGTTGGGGTTATGCGAACGATAAGTCGTGAACAGATGCGGCAGCTGTTGTCGGCCCCCGTCTTTCACCAGATAGGAGAGACGGCGGACGAGCTGGGCGTAGCGTGCTATGTGGTTGGCGGCTACGTGCGCGACCTGTTCCTTGAACGTCCCTCGAAGGACATCGATGTGGTGGTGGTAAACCCCTCTCCCCGTTCCCCCGAGGGGGAGAGCCACGCTGCCGTGACTCCGGGCATAGCTCTTGCTCAAGCGTTGAAGGAGAAACTGGGGCGAAAGGCCCATCTTAGTGTCTTCAGGAACTTTGGTACCGCCCAATTGTCATTCCCCTCCCCCTTGGGGGAGGATGGGAGAGGGGCCGTCGAGTTCGTCGGTGCCCGTCGCGAAAGCTATAGTCACGACTCGCGCAAGCCCGTGGTGGAGGACGGCACACTGGAGGACGATCTGGACCGTCGCGACTTCACCATCAACGCCCTGGCCGTGTGCCTCAACCGAAATCGCTTTGGGGAACTCATCGACCGTTTCGATGGTCTGCTTGACATGGAGGACCGTCTCATAGCCACGCCCCTTGACCCCGACATCACCTTCAGCGACGACCCCCTGCGCATGATGCGCTGCGTACGTTTCGCCACCCAGCTCCGTTTCCAGATAGAGGACGAGACGCAGGAGGCACTGACACGCAATGCCGAACGCATAAAGATAATCTCTCAGGAGCGCATTGCCGACGAGCTGAACAAAATCATGCTCTCCCCCCGCCCAAGCATAGGATTCGTGGAACTCAACCGCTGCGGTCTGCTACGTCTCATCCTGCCTCAGCTGGCTGCCCTGGAGGGCGTGGAGACGCGCAATGGCCGTGCTCACAAGGATAACTTCTACCATACGCTGGAGGTCCTGGATAACGTGGCGTGTCAATCCGAAAGCCTGTGGCTTCGTTGGGCCGCCCTGCTGCACGACATAGGCAAGCCGCGTAGCAAGCGGTGGGACCCCGTAGCGGGATGGACGTTCCACAACCACAACTACATCGGGGCCAAGATGGTGCCCGATATCTTCCGCCAACAGAAGTTGCCCTTGGACGAGCGTATGAAGTACGTCCAGAAACTCGTCAGTCTGCACATGCGCCCCATTGCCATCGCTGACGACGAGGTGACGGACTCTGCCGTGCGCCGCCTGTTGTTCGAGGCAGGCCCCGATATCGACGACCTCATGGCCCTTTGCGAGGCCGACATCACCAGCAAGAATCAGCAGAAGAAACAGCGTTTCCTGGACAACTTCCAACTGGTGAGAGAGAAGCTGGCCGACCTGCAGGCCCGTGACAACTACCGCACGTGGCAGAACCCCATCACGGGTGAAGAAATCATGCAGACGTTCCGGCTCCAGCCCTGTCGCGAGGTGGGAGTGCTGAAACAAGCCATTAAGGATGCCATCTGGGAGAGTCGTATTCCCAACGACCACGATGTGGCTCGCAGCTACATGCTGGAGAAGGCCCGTGAGATGGGGCTTACCCCTACCCTTGACTAAAGAATTCTGTAAAGGCCCGGATGCAGTATTCGTGATCGCTGACTGCTCCGGTCTCCCTCACGCTGTGCATGGCCCAGATGGGGTTGCCCATGTCTACGCCGCGCAGGGGCAGGCTGGAGGCCAGGATGTTACCCAGTGTGCTTCCTCCGGCCACGTCGCTATGGTTCACGAAGTTCTGGCAGGGCACACCGGCACGTTGGCAGATGGAGGCGAATATAGCAGACGAGACGGCATCGCTCGCATACTTCTGTGCGGCGTTGAACTTGATGACCGGGCCTCCGCCCATGCGGGGATGGTTGGTGAGGTCGTACTTCTCCCCGTAGTTGGGATGCCAGGCATGGGCGTTGTCAGCCGATACCATGAAACTCTTCTCCACGCAGCGGCAGTAGTCGTCCGTGCTTCCGCCTTGCGCCGCAACAATTCGTTGCAGCATGCTTGACAGGAACGGACTGGCCGCTCCCTGCTTTGTCTGGCTGCCAGTCTCCTCGTTATCGAAGATGGCCAGCACTTTGGTTGTCGCCGGTGGCTGGCCGTCGGCCAAGAGGGCCTCCATTCCTGCGTGTACCATAGACAGGTCGTCCAGTCGGCCCGAGGAGACGTACTCGTTGTGCAACCCCACGAGGCAAGCCGGTGTCACGTCGTACAGATAGAGGTCGAAGTCGAGGATGTCGTCCGCCTCCACCTTCAGTTCCTGTGCGATGAGGTTTTTCAGCAGCCCGTCCTCTTCCATCTTTTCGGTGATGTACCCCAGGATGGGGAGCATGTCTTTCTGTTTGCTCAGCTTCACCCCGTCGTTCACCTGGCGGTTGAAGTGTATGGCCAGGTTGGGGATGACCAGCAGGGGACGGCGGACGAACAGCAGCCGTGTCTCGGGTGCCATGGGGTCATCGGTACGCAGAATCACTCTTCCGGCCAGGCTAAGCGGGCGGTCGAACCATGTTGAAAGGATGGGGCCGCCGTAAACCTCCGTGTTCAGACGTATGCTTCCGTCGGAGGTGTGCAGTTCGGGATGAGGCTTTATGCGGAACGTGGGCGAGTCGCAGTGGGCACAAATCAGGTGGATTCCCTTCTCGGCAAGAGGTTCCTTGCCGATGTGGAAGGCGTAGATGGACGAGTCGTTCTTGGTGACGTAGAACTTTTCCCCGGGCTTGAGGGGACCGCCCAACGGGGCGGTGGGGTCGAAGGCTGTGTAGCCAGCCTGTTCCAGCCGCGTCTTGATGCTGTTGACAGCAAGGAAGTTGACGGGCGACTCGTTTAGGAATTGCAGTAAGTCTTGTATCATGTTTTCGTTGGTATTATGGGGTTTGCAGTATCGCGTCCAGTTCGGGAACGTGGCTCACCAGTTCGCCGTTCACCAGACATACCGTGTCCACCGTTGCGCGGCAGGCCAGTTTCTGGTCCGACATCCGCAGGATGTCCTGGTGAAAGACGTATTTGATGCCGTCCTTCTTCACTTGCAGCCGGCAGAGGAACTCGTCGCCGCTGCGCAGGGGCGTCTTGAAGGCCATGGTGATACGTGCCACTACGGCATCGATGCCCTCGTCGTGCAGTTGGGCGAAGGAAACGCCCTGTGAGCGCAGGAACTCGTGTCGTGCATGTTCCAGATAGTGCTGGTAGTTGGCATTGTTTACGATGCCTTGCAGGTCACATTCGTAGTCCCGGACTTTCAGTATGGTCTCGTGTGTCATAGATATAATCGTGTGTATCCGACATTGCTGTTTTTTATCTCTTCCGGTGTTCCTTCGAACAGCAGCTGGCCGCCGTTTCTTCCGCCTTCGGGCCCCATTTCTATGAGCCAGTCGGCCGCGCGTATGACATCCAGGTTATGCTCGATGACCACCACGGTGTTGCCTTTCTCCACCAGCCGGTTCAGCACGCCCAGCAGCACACGGATGTCTTCGAAGTGAAGTCCCGTCGTGGGTTCGTCCAGGATGTACAGTGTCTGTCCCGTGTCTCGTTTGCTCAGTTCGGTGGCCAGCTTCACGCGCTGGCTCTCTCCGCCGCTGAGGGTGTTGCTGGGTTGTCCCAGTTTGATGTATCCCAGGCCCACGTCCTGCAGCACCTTTATCTTCTGCAGTATGGCAGGTTGATTCTCGAAGAACTCCACGGCCTGATTGATGGTCATGTCCAGGACATCGGCGATGGACTTTCCCTTGAAGCGGACCTCCAGCGTCTCCCTGTTGTAGCGTTTCCCCCGGCATTGCTCGCAGGGTACGTAGACGTCGGGCAGGAAGTTCATCTCTATCGTGCGGTAGCCGTTGCCCGAGCAGGTCTCGCAGCGTCCGCCTTTGACGTTGAAGGAGAAGCGCCCCGGCTTGTATCCCCGGATTTTTGCTTCGGGCAGTTGGACGAAGAGGCTGCGGATGTCGTTGAACACGCCCGTGTAGGTGGCCGGGTTAGAGCGTGGTGTGCGTCCCAGCGGGCTTTGGTCCACGTCCACCACCTTGTCGATGTGTTCCAGTCCTTCTATGCTTTTGTAGGGCAGCGGGTCACGCAGGGAGTGGTAGAAGTGCTGGGAGAGGATGGGCTGCAGTGTGTCGTTGACGAGTGTGCTCTTGCCGCTTCCGCTTACTCCCGTCACGCAGATGAGTGTGCCGAGGGGGAACACCGCGTCCACTTCGCGCAGGTTGTTGCCCGTGCATCCGTTCAGGCGCAGCGTCAGCCCGTTGCCTTTCCGCCTGCGGGTGGGGACTTCTATCTTCATCTCTCCGTTCAGGTACTGGCTGGTCAGCGTGTGCTGCCTGAGCATGTCGGGGTAGGTGCCCTGGAAGACCACCTCTCCGCCTTTCCGTCCGGCTTTGGGGCCGATGTCGACGATGTAGTCGGCGTTGCGCATCATCTCCTCGTCGTGTTCCACCACAATGACGGTGTTTCCCGTGTCGCGCAGGGCTTTCAGCGAGTTTATAAGGCGCTGGTTGTCGCGCTGATGCAGTCCGATGCTGGGCTCGTCCAGTATGTAGAGCACGTTCACCAGCTGGCTGCCTATCTGTGTGGCCAGGCGTATGCGCTGGCTCTCACCGCCCGAGAGGCTGGCCGTCGCGCGGTTCAGCGACAGGTACTCCAAGCCCACGTCCAGCAGGAAGCGCAGGCGCGTACGCAGCTCCTTCAGAATCTCGGGGGCAATCTGCTTCTGCCTGTCCGTGAGTCTGTCTTCCACGTCCGTCATCCACTCGTGGAGTTCGCTCAGGTCCATGGCGGCCAGCTGGGCAATGTTCTTGCCTGCGATGCGGAAGTGCAGGGCCTCGCGGTTCAGACGCTGTCCCTGGCACTCGGGACATACGGCTTGCCGGCTGAACTGCTCCACCCACTTCTGGGCCGTGGCACTCTGTTCGTTCTCCTGGGTGGAGCGTATGTATTTTATGATGCCCTCGAAGTCGCAGAAGTAGTCGTTGCTTGTGTGGGTCACGGAGGCAGGGATGCGCAGCCGCTCGACACTGCCTTCCAGTATCTCGGTGACGGCTTCCTCGGGAAGTTGCTCCACGGGGTCGTCCAGTGTGCAGTCATACTTCTGTAGTATGGCATCTATCTGCCAGAATATCATCTGGTTCTTGTATTTTCCCAGCGGTGCGATGGCTCCCTCGCGGACGCTCAGGCTGCGGTCGGGGATGACCAGGCTGCGGTCAATCAGCGACACGAAGCCCAGGCCCTTGCATCGGGGGCATGCCCCCTGGGGGCTGTTGAACGAGAAGTTGTGCGGTGCGGGGTCGCGGTAGGATATGCCGCTTGTGGGGCACATCAGCCGCTTGCTGTAGTGGCGTATGGTTCCGTTCTCCACGTCGTACACCATCATTAGTCCGTCTCCCTGCTTCATGGTGTTCTGTACGCTGTTCTGTAGTCTGTGGTCGTCGGTCTCCTTCACTGTCAGACGGTCCACCACGACCTCTATGGAGTGGTTCTTGTAGCGGTCCAGCTTCATGCCTGGCTCCACCTCCTTCAGTTCCCCGTCCACACGGGCGTAGAGGTAGCCTTTGCGCGTGATTTGCTCGAAGAGGTCCTTGTAGTGTCCCTTGCGGTTCTTCACCAGCGGAGCGAGCAGGTAGACCTTCCGGCCCTGGTAGTCGTTCAGCAGCAGCTGGATGATTTGTTCCTCGGTGTAGCGTACCATCTTCTCCCCGCTCACGTAGCTGAAGGCCTCACCTGCGCGGGCGTAGAGCAGACGCAGGAAGTCGTAGACCTCCGTCGTCGTGCCCACGGTGGAGCGGGGATTCTTGTTCGTCGTCTTCTGTTCGATGCTGATGACGGGCGACAGCCCTGTGATTTTGTCCACGTCAGGGCGTTCCATGTTGCCCAGGAAGTTGCGGGCATAGGCCGAGAACGTCTCGATGTAGCGACGCTGCCCTTCGGCAAAGATGGTGTCAAAGGCCAGACTCGACTTGCCGCTCCCGCTGAGTCCCGTGATTACGGTAAGGCTTTTGTGCGGAATCTCCACGTCCACGTTCTTCAGGTTGTGGACCCGGGCACCCAGTATCTCGATGCTGCTGCGCCTACTCATCGTCGTTGCCGCCGTTCTGGCTGTCGTTGCGGTAGCCTGTCAACACGTTCACGGCCTTCTTTACCTTGTAGTGCCGGCCGTCGGCACCGCGAGCGTCCACTACGACAAAGTACACTCCGTCCTTCACCGTGCGGCCGTGCCACTTCCCGTCCCAGCTGCCCTCCAGGTCGTCCCACGAGTATATCTTCTGTCCCCAGCGGTTGAAGATGGCTGCCTGGAAGGAGATGATGCTCTGGTACTCCTTCACCTTGTAGGTATCGTTGAAGCCGTCGTCGTTCGGCGAGAAGGCGTTGGGCAGCTCCAGCTTGCTTTCGCTTATGGAGACCACAAAGGGATTGCTCTCCCCCTCCTCGGGGTAGGTGATGGTGTCCCCGTCGAGGGTGAAGGTGGCATAGAGTTGTACGTAGTAGGATCCGCTGTGGGTGAACGTGTAGTCCAGGTTCTCCTCGAAACGGTGAACCACGGGTGTCTCCTCCTGTCCCGGCTCGTAGATTTTCCACTCATAGCGTGCCGTGTAGTTGCCCACGTTGCTGGGGTTGGCACTGAAGTGGGCCTCCAGTGGAGCGTCCTGCCCTTGCGAGGCATCGTCAGTCTCGTCTCCGTCGATGGTCACATAGGTGGCCGACGGGTCCACCGATGGATATTGCGCCTGCACGGGCAGTGCCAGGGCAAGGAGTGCGCAGGCGAGTGTGAGAAAGTGCTTCGTCATCGTCGTATTCGTATCGTTAAGCACACAAAGATACGGCTTTTTCTTCAAAACACAAAATTCTTTCCCTCTTTCGCTCGCTCAGCGGTGTGAAAGGGACAATTCCGCGTCTTCCGGTCTCCGGGCACGCGGTGTCTGCTCCCGGAGAATGCGGTGCCGGGGACGGGAGAGACCGAAATAATTTTGGTTTTCTCTTTGCGTTTCCCTTTCGTTTTCGTAACTTTGCGTCTGTTATGAGACGTTTCTGGGTTCTACTTACGGCACTGGTGCTGGGCTTGCAGGCCGGCGCAGTGAAGGTGGGAGTGCTGCTCCCGCTGAAGGAGAAGGCTGCCATGGGGCAGACGCTGCTGGAGTTCTACCGCGGCTTCCTGCTGGCGGTGGACAGCGTGAAGCACGAGGGTCTGTCGGTGGACATCTACACCCTGGACCCCGGCACCACGGTCACCGGGCTGGAGGACGTGCTCTCGCGCGGAGCCTTGCAGGATGCCGACGTGATATTCGGCCCAGGCGTGTCGGCGCAGGTAAACGCCCTGGCCACGTATTGTCAGGCTCACGGGATACGGATGGTGATGCCCTTCGCCATGCCCTGCGCGCAGATAGGGCAGAACCCCTACGTCTTCCAGGCCGCCCTGTCGCAGGAGAGCCTATACCCCGACGTGGCGCAGCTGGTGATGGAGAACCTGGCCGACGCCAACTTCGTGATGCTGCGCAGCGACGAGCACAACGCCCGCGGCACGGCCTTCCAGGCTTACTTCCAGGGACAGGTGAAGTCCTTCGGGCTGCCCCATAGCGTGCTGAGCGTGAATGCCGACGATGGGGGCGTGGAGACGGCGATGAACGTCTACCGGCCCAACGTGGTGGTACTCGACAGCCCAAGCGAGACAGCTCTGCGCTCTGCGCTCTCCCTGCTCCGGAGGTTCCGCGACACGCATCCCTATTACCGCGTCTCCCTGCTGGGCTACCCCGACTGGCTGAACCTCGTGGGCCGCTATGGCGACGACTTCCATGCGTTCGATGCCTACGTCTACAGCCCCTTCTACAGCAACCTGCTCAGCGGCAGGATAGTGCGCTTCACCCAGAAGTTCCGCCAGAGCTTCGGCGTCGCTCCTTCCCAGACGCTGCCCTCTGCCGCCATGCTGGGCTTCGACCTCGGCTACCGTTTCCTCAACGGGGTGAACCCCATGCCCTTGCAGCAGGACTTCGACTTCCGCAAGGTCAGTGAGCAGGGCGGCGAGGTGAACCGCTTCATGCAGCTGATACACTACGGAAAGAACAAGTTAATACAGATACTCCGATGAGACATTTCCGTCTGACGCTGCTGGCCGTCCTTGCATTCACCGCTTCGCTGGCGGAGGCCCAAGTGGGAGAGTACCGCAGCGACCTGGCTATAGGAGTGAACGGCGGCTATATGCTGAACAAGGTATCCTTCGACCCCACCGTCAAACAAGCCTATCACGGCGGACTGACGGGCGGCTTCACCGTGCGCTACACATCGGAACGCTATTTCGGCATGTGCTGCGCCTTGCAGGCCGAGGTCAACTATGCCCAACTGGGATGGAAGGAGGTCATAGAGACCAGCACCGACACGTACCGGCGCGACGTCAGCTACGTCCAGGTTCCCCTGCTGGCCCGTCTGGGCTACGGCAAGGAACGGAAGGGCGTGATGGGCTACCTGGTGCTGGGCCCTCAGCTGGGTTTCTACCTCAGCGACAAGGACAAGCGGGGAGGGGAGTGGAGCGATGAGACCCTGGCTCTGCGCCCGAACCAGGTGACGCAGCAGTATGAACTGCCCGTGCAGAAGACGTTTGAATACGGTCTGACCGGCGGGTTGGGCATGGAGGTGAGCAGCAAGGCCGGCCATTTCCTGCTCGAGGGGCGCTACTACTTCGCCCTGAGCGACATGTTCAAGAACGGCAAGGCCGACTACTTCTCACGCTCGGCCAACGGCACCATCGTCGTGAAGTTGAGCTATCTCTTCGACATAGTGAAAACAAAAAGAGCGAAGCCGTGAGCTTCGCCCTTTCTTATCTGTAATCCTTAATCCCTAATCCCTAATCCGGAAACTACCGCAGGCGGTCCAGCGAGCGCACCAGCATCTCGTCCTTCAGCGTGCTGCGGAAGGCCAGGTAGTCCAGCACGATGCACACGAAGGGCAGGGCGGCCGTGAGGCTGGGACGGAACGAACCGTCGCCCGCATTGGCGTTGACAAACAGGAAGAGGCAGATGTAGTACCCCACCAGCAGTATCATGCACAGCGATGCCACGCGCATCTGCAGCGCACGCGTGCGGTAGAGAAAGATGTTGACCAGCGTGAGTGCCGTGGCAATCACCAGAATGGCGAACAGGGCCCACGGGCCGAACAGGTGTCCGCCCTCGGCGGTGCGAATCCAGAGATTGTAGAGCTCGCCGCAACGCTCGCTTCCGGCCGTCAGGAAATGACCTAAGGGCAGACACAGGCATACGGTGCCCAGGACTGCGGAAAGCAACAGGTATAGCGACTGGATGCGTTGAATCATGCTCCCTCTCCTGCTTACTCCTCTATCTCAGCCTCTTGGGTGGGATTGCGGAAATAGACTTCTCCGTGCTCGAACTCCTCGGTGGCAATCAGCGTGGGCTTGGGCATTTTCTCGTAGTAACGCGAGATTTCTATCTGCTCACGGTTTTCAAAGATTTCGTCCAAGTTGTCGGTCGAAGAGGCAAACTCCTGCAGTTTCTTCGACAGTTCCTGCTTGATTTCCATGGAAATCTGGTTGGCGCGCTTGCCGATAATGGCTACCGACTCGTAGATGTTGCCGGTCTCGTCACACAGGTTCATGATGTCGCGTGTTACCGTATTGGTAGGTGCGGTGCTCTTTTTGTAATCCATTGTGTTCTATGTTATTGTTCTTCTGTATTCTCGATGTCTATGTGCTTGCGCTTCACTATCTTCTCTGCCTTGTCGAACATCTCTTTCGCCTCCTTCATGTAGGGGGATTCGGGGTAGTCGTTCTCGAAGGCATAGTATTCGTCTATGGTGTCGCGGAAGCGTTGTACGCGTTTCTCCTCCACACTCTCCACGGCCAGGTGGTACTTGGCGCGCAGTATCAGGATGGAGAGCCGCTCTCGCTTGTCGTGCGCCGCATAGGGATAGTCGCGCAGGGCGTTCTGGGCCGTCACCACACACGCCTCGTAGTTGCTGCCTCCGAAAGAGCTGTTCATGACGTAGGAGCCGAGGTTGTAGTACAGCTGCGCCGAGAGGCACTCCTTCTCCACCAGTTTGTCCTGCAAGGCAAAAATCATGTCCTGGCACTGGTTCTTGATTTTCGTGCGGGGGTAGAGGTCCAGGAACGTCTGTATCTCACCCATGGCATTGATGGTGCTCGTCTGGTCGAGCCGGGGGTCGGGAGTCTGTTTGTAGAGCGACATGCCGCTGTAGTAGTGTGCCTGCTCCACGTAGGTTCCCTTCGGATAAGTCTGGTAATACTTCTTGAAATAGTTGCCTGCGGTCTCGTACTCCTTGTTGCAGTACTCGCTCATAGCCAGCATGTAGAGCGATTCCTCGCCCCATGCCGTACCCTTCATGATGGCCAGCAGGTCGCCAAACAGGTTGGAGGCTTTCCCGTACTTGCCTTCAATGAAGTACGCCTTCGCGGCTTCGTAGCGGTACTCATAGTCTGTGCTCTTCTGCAAGGCTTGGTATTCGCCGCAGGAGACCAGTAGCAATAAAGCGGAAAAACAGATTAAATATACTCTCCTCATGCTGTGTTGCGCACAATTTAGCACGCAAAGATAGCGTTTTTTTCTTAATCAAGCAATAAAAACCGCCATTTTGGTAGGAATATTTAAATTTATTTCTTTTTCTTTTGTACGCGTTGATAAAAATCGTAAATTTGACACTTGTAGTATGAATAAATTTGAGTTTACATCCCCATATCGGCCTACAGGCGACCAACCGCAGGCTATCGAGCAGCTCACCGAAGGTGTGCTCAGGGGGGATGCAGCCCAGGTTTTGCTCGGTGTCACGGGGTCGGGAAAGACGTACACCATGGCCAACGTGATAGCCCGCGTCAACAAACCCACGCTGATACTCAGTCACAACAAGACGCTGGCGGCTCAGTTGTACAGCGAGATGAAGTCGTTCTTCCCCCACAATGCGGTGGAGTACTACGTTTCCTACTACGACTACTATCAGCCCGAGGCTTACATCCCCAGCACGGACACGTATATCGAAAAGGACCTTGCCATAAACGACGAGATAGACAAGCTGCGTCTGGCGGCCACCAGCGCGTTGCTGTCGGGACGTAAGGACGTGATTGTGGTCTCGTCCGTCAGTTGCATCTACGGCATGGGCAATCCGTCCGCCTTCTACGAGAACGTCATCAACCTGCGTGTCGGCCAGGCGCTGGACCGCAACACGCTGCTTCGCAAGTTGCTCGACTCGCTGTACGTGCGCAACGACATCAGTCTTGGCCGTGGTGAAGTGCGGGTGAAGGGAGACACCGTCGATGTGGCGCTGGCCTATAGCGACAATCTGCTGCGCATCACCTACTGGGGCGACGAGATAGAGTCGCTCTCGGAGGTGGACCCGGAAACCATGCAGCAGGTGAATACGTACGAGGAATACCACGTCTATCCCGCCAACCTGTTCATGACGAGCAAGGAGACGCAGGAACTGGCCGTGCGAAAAATAGAGGACGACCTGGCTGAGCAGGTCAAGTACTTCGAGGAGATGGGCAAATCCTTCGAGGCGAAACGGCTGCACGAACGCGTGACCTACGATGTGGAGATGATACGCGAACTGGGACACTGCAGCGGTATCGAGAACTACAGCCGCTACTTCGACGGCCGTGAGGCAGGTACCCGCCCGTTCTGCCTGCTCGACTTCTTCCCCGACGACTACTTGATGTTCATCGACGAGAGCCACGTCTCCGTGCCTCAGATTGGAGCCATGTACGGGGGCGACCGTGCCCGTAAGGTGAACCTCGTGCAGTACGGCTTCCGTCTGCCCGCGGCCATGGACAACCGTCCGCTCCGATTCGATGAGTTCAACCAGTTGGTCCATCAGGTCGTCTACGTCTCTGCCACTCCTGCCGACTACGAACTGGAGCAGAGCGAAGGTGTGGTGGTGGAGCAGCTGATTCGTCCTACGGGATTGCTGGACCCCGTCATCGAGGTACGTCCCCGTGAGCACGAGGCCGACGACCTGGTGGAGGAGATACTGCAGCGCATAGAGGTGGGCGAGCGCGTGCTTGTCACCACGTTGAGCAAACGCCAGGCCGAGGAGTTCTCGGAGTATCTGCTGCATCGCGACATCCGTGCCTGCTATATCCACAGCGACGTGGACACCCTGGAGCGTGTGCAGATAATGGACGACCTGCGTGCGGGAGTCTACGATGTGCTGGTGGGTGTCAACCTGTTGCGTGAGGGGTTGGACCTTCCCGAAGTCTCGTTAGTTGCCATTCTGGATGCCGACCAGGAGGGCTTCCTCCGCTCGAAGGTGAGCATCACCCAGACGATTGGGCGTGCGGCACGTCACATTCATGGCAAGGCCATCCTCTATGCCGACAAGATAACACGTTCGATGGCTGCCTGCATCGACGAGACCAACCATCGGCGTGAAGTGCAGCTGCGCTACAATCAGGAGCACGGCATCACGCCAACGCCTATCCGCAAGGAACGCAACCTTGCCGGGCTGGCAGCCCAGGCTCAGCAGAAGGAGAACCGGGGCTACACGGAGACCAAACCCGCGCTCGCCATGGCGGCAGACCCTGTCACGCAGTACATGTCGGCCGACCAGCTGCGAAAGAGCATCGAGCACACGCGGCATCTCATGCAGGAAGCCGCCAAGAGGCTCGACTTCATTGAGGCCGCCCAGTATCGCGACGAGATGCTGCGCATGGAGGAACAACTGAAAGAAAAAGAGAAAGAGAGTAAACCTTAATAATAACTAACTAATTTTTAACCGCAATGAGAATGAAAAACAAACTTCTTTTGTTGCTTGGCCTGCTGCTTGGCACAAGCCAGCTGTGGGCTGCAAAAACGGTGTACATCCCTCAGGAATGGCGTAATCGCACGGATACGCTTATTTACAAGGAAAGTGACCCCAACAATCAGTACACATGGTCGAAATCTCGTTCCATTGAGACCGACAATGTGGTTATCTTTTGGGACAAAGGGTACGGAAGTACGCGCCCCGACCAGTTAAGTTCCTCTAACACCTATTACTACGACTTGACAACATTGAAGAACAAGTTGGAAGAGTTTTGGGCATTGGAGTACAACAACTTGGGATTTGTTACCCCTGGCAATACCAACCTGGACAAGTACAAGATGATGGTGCTCCTGAACCACAGTTCGGACTGGATTTGTGTGGGTGCAGGCTATGATTATCAGGTGTCTGCCCTATGGTTGAGCCCAAGCACATGCCGACCTGCTGGCAGTGCGGTTGCCCATGAGGTGGGCCATTCGTTCCACTATATGTGCTACAGTGAGGCCTCCAACTATGGCGCAACGTCAGGAATCACTACCGGTTTTAATAACGGTGCCGTCGGAAATGGACATGCCATCTGGGAAACCACAGCTAACTGGCAGGCTCTGCAGAGCTATCCCAGTGAGTGGTTTACCGAGAGTTACATGACAGATGTGTTGCAGAAGACCCACAACTATGCGTGGAGCCATGAGTGGCATCGCTATCAGGCTTATCCCTTCCTCACCTATCTGGTGGAGAAGTATGGTGACGTGAAGACTATTGCCAATGTGTGGAACTACCCCGAGAGCACGGTGAAGGACTTCAACGAAGTGCTGATGGACTATAAGGGACTTACGGCTAACCAGCTTTATGCCATGTATTACGAGTACGCCTCCAAGATGGCTACCTACGATTTCTCTACTCCCAGCAGTTACTGGAGCAGCAGCTATGTGGGTAAGTTCAACTACAACTGTATCAAGACCGCCGACAATACTTATCAGGTGGCTTACAGCAGTTGCCCCCAGAGTACGGGCTTCAATGTAGTTCCTCTTACGGTACCCTCTGCAGCAGGCACCACGGTGTCAATCGACTTCACAGCCTTGGCTCCCGGCTCAAACTTGTTAGGCGGCGACCCCAAGCAGTATGTGAACGGTGAGACGGTATATACTACAACCACTGCTACCAAGTACAACTCGGCTACCTACGCTTCCCGTCGTGGATTCCGTGTAGGTTTCGTAGCATACTTGCGTAACGGCACACGTCAGTACTTCGGCGGTGACCAGGTAATCTGTACCGGTACGGGCGAGGTGACGAGTACCGTCAGCTGCACAGTTCCCACCAACACTACTAAGCTGTATATGATTGTCGTTCCTGCCCTCACCAGCTATATCCAGCACAAGTGGGACGAGAACATCAGCAACGACGACATGTGGCCCTATCGCTTCAAGATAAACAACACCACACTGGGAAGTGCTGCTTCTGTAACCAATGTGCAGGAGACAACGGAAGGTGACACCGAGATACGTACGTATACCTACGAGGTAGAGCGTTACATCAATAAAGGATATAGCAGTCAAACCGTGAACATTGCCGATATGAGCAACGCTCTGTCTTGGCTGGGCATTAGTGATGTGTCTTCCGCCACTGTTTATTTCATCAACGGTGGTGATGGCTCCAAGATTGAAAATGCAATGGCCACCTACGATGGATGGTGTGACGATGCAGGTAATGCCGTTAAATGGGGTAGCAGCGCATACTTATGTGCTAAGTTCACCCCTACGACCAGTTCTGAATTATTGCTTTGCACAATGCCTGGTAATGATGGCACACCTGATGTGACCTATACGGCCACATGGGCTCTTTACTATGCTTCGGGTAGTACGAAGAAGCAGGTTAACTTCACGTTCAACGTAACGATGGTGGAGCCTCCTGCATTCGATATCAGTGAGTACACGCTGGTGAACACCTACAGCGTGGAGACCACCGTTAAGGCTGCCAGCGATTACAAAACCACATCATTATCTCTTAGTGGTGTGCTTACGGACTTGAACGTTTCGTCACTTATCGGTACAACCTTCTGTTGCGAGATGGAAGATGGAGAACTCTCCAGCCAGACCAATGCTGGTGATTATGGTTTCTGGCTCAACTCCGAGGGTAAGAAGTGTGACTGGGGCGATGCCGCCAGCCGTTTCTATGTGGATATTGATGAGTCCAACCTGTTGGTGGGCCAGTATCCCGGTAAATGTGAACCAGGTTATCCCTACATGGCCACGTTATACTTCCTGAGTGAGTCTGCACAACAGTATGTGAAGGTCGACCTGACCTACAATATCACACCATTGCAGCTTTCTGACTTTACTGTGGTAGGAAGTTACAATTTCTATGTAGAAACCGATACGGTGAAACTGGACTATAGCGTTGACTCGATAGCACTTG